>Ga0209367_1012779_pt1 | contig 10913 bp, 5 predicted proteins | sample WorMetLIZISLAND2_FD_187412 | JGI IMG/M metagenome (GOLD analysis project Ga0209367, IMG submission 187412) | Marine gutless worms symbiont microbial communities from Max Planck institute for Marine Microbiology, Germany - Olavius geniculatus... ... | reverse complement strand
GGCTGTGAGGGTCTAGCTTCTCTTTTTAGTTTGCAACCTGATGAATGATTGTTTATTGCTGTTGTATGAATGTTTGATCACAGGATGACTATTGCATTCTTTGCAATATCTGGGCTGGACATGCTGGATGCTCTTGATGCAGTTGACAGTGTGAAAGTTAACCTTGTTGAGTGGATATATGCATTTCAGATTCTTCCAGATGCCACTGGTATGGTTTGTTTATGCCAGTTTAATATAGCATTTATAGCTAATGACAGTTCTTTATTATTACATTTGTTAAGTATTGCCACTTCCGTTTTAGGTCACAGCTGGTATAGATGTAAAGCTAGTTAGACAATAGATGTAATGTACTAAATTATTTCCATTGCACATGCACTGTGTTGCATTATGTATGGTGCCTATTTGCAAAGTTTAATTTAATGTTGAGTTTTCACAGAGGCGTTATTGATTCAATTATTGCCAAGTTTGTTTTGGGATCATGTTACATCGAAACAAGCAAGTTGTATTTGAATTCATGCAGGAGGTGTGATTTTTGTTATAACAATGTGTTGGTGTTTAGGCTCAAACATAAAACGATGTGGCTTTCGTGGTTCAACAAATCTTGGTGCTTCTTTCGACCCAGAGCAGGTATAATGCTTTTGTATAATGTGAAAATATTTAATAGTTTACTATGTTTTGCACAAGTTATTCTGTTTGGCTTTTGTTATGTTAATTAAGATAAGATACACACTGCAATCTAATATATATATATGTATGTGTGTATATATATATATATATATATATGTCACTGAAAATTGTACAACTGTTTTTTTCATGGTTTATTTTTGCATGCACAATACGCATTTGTCTTCTTTTGTTTCCATGCAGTTTTTTTTGTATTTCTGTTCAATTGCTATCTATTGGTGAACTTTGAGATGGCCAAAGATAATGTACACTGTGTTCAGAATAAAAGTAACCTCCTAGACATCGTACAATAAAAATGTCAAGTCTGAACAAATCTTAATAATGTTTTGCACCCTTGATCCCAAATAAATTGCTAAAACGACCACCAAATTTCGCTGAAAAATATTATTTTGCAGTGGAATTATCAATTGTTGAATATTGATAACAAAATATATCTGTTACCAACATGGCATTACACATGTCAACCCCTCTGTTACTGTACATTTGCATAACTCCAACAAGCAACAGCTGATTCTAACTAAATTTCACATCAGCAGTACACCATTTAATGTCAGTCAGAATGCCAAATTTCAGTGAAATCCGCCAAAGCAAACAACAGCTACAGTGGTTTTTGTGATATCATCCTAAAACACATCAGTGTCAGGTCTTTCTGGATAACGTTAACACAAAGACCTGAAAATGAATTGCTTTGGAATGACCTCACAAAAGCTGCTGTAACTACTGTTTGCTTTGGCAGATTTAAATGAAATTTGGCACTTTCACTGCCAATAAATAGTGCATTGATGATATAAAATTTTGGCAGAATCACATGTTGTTTGTTGGAGTTACGCAAATGTACAGTAACAGAAGGGTTTACTTGTGTAACGTCATATTGGTAACGGCAATATTTTGTTATCGATATTCAACAATTAATAACTCTGCTAATTAATGATATTTTTTTACGAAATTTGGCAATCACTTCAGCAATTTACTGAGGATAAAGTGCATGAAACTTTATTTAGATTCGTTCAGATAAATTGACATTTCTATTGTACAATGTTTAGGGGGTTACTTTTTGTGGACGTGGTGTAGAATGGGGTAGTTGATAAGGATTTGGCACTTATTTGTTAAAAAAAATACTTAAGGTTACTGATAATAACAGTGATAATTATATGTACAGGGTGTGCCAAAAAATGACCCAACTTGTTTTTGTCAGAACTTCTTTAAATCTCCACCAAATTTGATAATTTTTGGCACACAGCCAAGATAAGATAAGATATTTATGTAAGGTACACTCATTGTCCACCTCACTTAATTTATGTCGACACAGTACCATGTAAAACGCAGATGCTCCAAATTGTTACATTACACTGTGATTATCAGTATTAGGTTGCTTACTTTTTTATTACCAATTTGACAGAGAGTGCCATGTGATGTAATAATTTTGTCCTAATTACTATTTTATGCTGAAAATAGCAGACAACAAAATAACTGATCGATGAACTTAAAACACATTTTGTCCATGAATGAGTGCTGTGCTTTTTGATCAGTTGATCACTAATGCTGCTGTTGGCCGTGGCGTTTAATCTATTGTATACACTTTGGGCATAAATTCTAATAATTTGGAAGCAATTTGTTACACAAACTTATAATTCTGCTGAATAAATCACACTTTAGTTTATTGTGTGCTTAATTAAGTCATTAGAACTTTTACAGAGACAACAACTGAGCATTGAGCAACAATTTGGAGCATCTGCATTTTACATGGTAATGCATTGACATAAAATACATGAGGTGGACATTGAGTGTACCTTACATAATAATATCGTCTTGGCTATCTGTGTGCCAAAAATTATCAAATTTGGTGGAGATTTGACGAAGTTCTGACAAACACAAGTTGGATCATTATTTGGCACACCCTGTATAATAATGATAATGGTAATGATATACGCGTTTCAGATACAGATTGACACAGATGACAAATGAATTTGCATGGCTCTGTTTTAGCGACCATAAGACAAGTTTCATTGTCAAAATTGTGGTTGTAGAAGTACGAGTGGCATATGTGTGTGTGCTGGTGTGGTGGTTTTGTAAATATTGACAGAATGTGGTGCTTACAGGCTCGTCTGTCGCCTGTATTACATGACAGTGGACATATTGCCATGACGTACACGGCTTTACTTTCTCTGATTATACTGGGCGATGATCTCTCTCATGTGAACAGACTGGCAATCATAACAGGTCTGCGACAGCTTCAGCTTCCTGATGGCAGGCGGGTATTTCTCTTTTTCATGGAACATTGTGGAAAATCTGAAAACTTTGCTGTAAACTTGAGCAAGAAAAGCCCAGTTAATGCAGAGGGAAACGCGTGACAGCGATGCATGTTTGAAGGCCTACTGCGAACAGATCTAAGCTCATCGATCCGGCAACTGACATTGGGTACGATGTATTTATATATGCTAGATGGCGCCACCATCTCGCGCGAATGCTGCCGCTCTTGAAATGTGTGTCGCAGCTTAAAATCGCCGAAAAATTCATAAAAACCCCTATTTTTTGCATTCAGGATCATTCAAGGTCATTGATCTCTGTGGCAGTCGAGAGCCAGTGTACGACTTTATATTAGTGATTAATAGTAACCTAGGCCCTATCTCGCACCATTATTGATACACAGCAACTTATTGGCTAAAAATCGCAAATTTTGCCAACCCCCTCCCATTTAGCGCTTTCGTTCAGGGTGACCTTCTTCGAATTTATGGAAAATCTTTATGGTTCCAGAAACTGGAGTTTTCCGGGCAGCCGACGATGAAAATTTGGTAATCCTAGCTTGCACCATTTTTGACTGATCCACCCATGTGATGGACGGACGGGAGGATGGACAGAATTGCGATGGCTAAGATGCGCTATAGCAGTACCTGCTGTCGCACGTAAAAATGACAGTTATGTTGTTTGCTGAATAATTTGTAACATCATATGATGTATGCTGAAAATCGGCAGCTTAAGATTTTCGCAGCTGGGTCTTGTCTTAGCCGTGATTTTCGTGGCAGCGGCGGCTTAGTAAAATCATGGCGCAGCGGCGTCAGCTAAGTTGGTGGCTTACGGGTCTATACTGTGTACTGAACAGTTATATTTGCTATGGTAGTGGACATATGTGAATCGTGCTGTAGTGTATGACTGGTAGTTTCACTTATTGTGTCAGCTAATGATTACATGTGTCACAATGAAGTGAGCTTTAAAGATTATATTTGCTGTTGCTGTGCAGTTTCTGCCCAACTCCCAAAGGCTCGGAGAATGACATGCGGTTTATCTTCTGTGCGTCGTGCATCAGTTACATACTTAACGACTGGAGTGGGATGGATGTTGAGCTCACGGTTGACTACATCAGGCACAGTTTTGTAAGCTGAGTTTGTGTTGTGCTGTTTTTACGTGTTCAGAATTTTCTGTTGTTGAATTATAAATACACTGCTTTTTATTCATATACTTAAATTAGAGCTGTCGAAGCATTAATTTTTTAATGCATGCTTCAGCGCGTCAATAACACATCATTAATATTGCTGATATTGTAGTTGGACTGCATCGACAGGGTGACTGGAATGAAGCCCACGAACTCGTGGTTGTGTTGCAGGACCAAGACAGTAGTGATGGAATGGCCAGAAAACGATTTTTAATTACTTGAATGGTGTTCGATCATCGAATAAATGAACTCTTGCTCCCCAGAATTTTGTAAATTTACGTATGCACGTTAATTTTTTTTGTTAATACATGTTAGTTCTTCAGTGTGTCAGTGCATTAAGTTAACACGTTAATTTGACACCTGTAACTTAAATCATTATGTTTTGCTTTGTATTTTGACTGCTTCTGCTCAACTGTGTCAGTATTAAGTTGACAGGTGTCATGTGATAAATTTATTGATAATGGGAGTTAGTCACTATTATTATGTATTTGCTAATTTTTGCAAGTAATTGGGAGTGTTAATATTTTTTTATTGTCATCAACCTTATGAATATAATTTTTATGCATTGTTTAATAAATTTTTAGTTTTCTTTAATTTTCACTTTAACTTGATTGTGATATCAGTGATTAAAATTGTGGTATTTGCAATGGTAGTGTATGCTGTTATATTACAGACATATGAAGGAGCTTTTGCACAGGGTCCTGGACTTGAAGCTCATGGTATTGAATAGTCTGTTAGTCTATTTTGTAGTTTTGGTTGTCATGTAGATTAGCTGCTTTGATCTCTGAACTATAAAGAGATTGTTTTACCTGATTAATGTTTAGACTGCACAGTATTGCAAAATGATTTCGTTCCTAAATTTTTTGGGAGAGCTCCCCCAAATTTTTGTATGTAATTTTTACGCACGAAAGCAGCTACTGCTTTCAGCGCGTCTTAGCCATTGCAATTCTGTCTGTCTGTTCGTCTGTCACACGGGTGGATCAGTCAAAAATCGTGCAAGCTAGGATCACCAAATCTTCACTGTCGGGTGCTCGGAAGACACTAGTTTCAGGCACCGTAAAGCTTTTCCATAAATTCGAAAGGGGTCACCCCGAATGAGGGCGCTAAATGAGAGGGGGTGGGCAAAATTTGCGATTTTTGGCCAATAAGTCACTGTATCTCAGTAACGGTGCGAGATAGGGCCTGGGTTACTATTAATCACTAATAGGAAGTCGTACACTGGGTCTCGATTAGCGCCGAATTCAATGACTTTGAATGACCTTGAACACCAAAATAGGGAGTTTTATGGATTTTTGGGCGATTCACAAGGTGGCGCCACGATACTATCGTTATGCGATTCAGGTAGAGAATTTGGTATTTGTATATTAACTTAGCATGAACCAGAACTGCTATAGGCTTTCGCACGTCTCGTGAGCATTAGCTCAAATTTCTTGTCAAAAATTTGGCATACTTCCGATCATAGTGCAAAATTTGTGGCTGACAGACCTTGGAGATACCATGGTGAAATAAATGACAAATAAAAACATCAGCGGTAAAACATAAGGCCTCCCTATACTAATGTATGTGTGGCCTAAAAGTGTGAAGTATAGTCAGACTGTCAGTCTACTAGATGGACAGGACAGGAAGACATAATGATCAATGAACATGGTACGAGTGATAGAGTAATGTGGGAGTGCAGGTGGCAGCACGTTCTGTGCCGTAGCATCATTGGTTTTGATGGGCCGCCTTCGCAGCACGTTGTCTGATCGACAATTGAAGTCCTTGCGACGTTGGTGCTTATTCAGGCAACATACCGGCTTCCAGGGTCGACCCAATAAACCTGTTGATACTTGCTACTCTTTCTGGGTCGGAGCTACATTACAGGTTCAGCTTGATTCATTCTAATTGTTAGTGTGGATTTTTAACTTTGGCTAAACGTATCATACTGCAGAGTTGTCAAGTTACTTTTTGTTCAGCTCTGAACTGCGAGGGGCATTCAGTAAGTTCCAGGACTGTTCTTCTCAGCAAGCACACAGTAACAGCTGAAAACCAAAACTATTATGAAGTTGTACTGCCACTACTGTACATCACTTACCGTGGTCTCATTTTTGTCGTCACGTTGTGACGTCATTATTATTAAGATATAAATGATGAGCATTGACATTTGTTTAGCGTATCAGATTACAAACTAAATCATAAAATTTACTAGTCGCAGAAGGTGTAGAAAGTGCTGAAATTTATTGTAGATTATTTGTAGTAATTAGCAGTGACACTTTATCATGTTTGAAAATATCTGAATAGTTCGCCCGCTTTTGCAGCGATCATTAGTCAGTTAGCGATATGTCACTGTTGGTGCACTACTTATGGCAAAAATGGTCAGCTGCAGACAGCATTTTTGGTTTACTTAAAGAGTTGATCTTGCACACTTTTTTGCTTGAAAGACATACTGTGAATGAACAATATCACCAGGCATTATTGTCTGATTGATTACGACCAGCATTTCGCAGCAATTGACATGGTTTGCTGCAGAAAGCTGTCATTTTTTAAAATGGCAGTGCCCCACCATGCAATTGGCCCATTAGACAGTTCAAAAAAGAAAGAGATAAGCTGGGAACTGCTACAGCATTCACCATACAGTCCAGATTTAGCTCCAAGTAATTTTCATTTGTTTGGACCACATAGCAAATCACTTGGAGACATTAAGTTTTAAAACAATGAAGATGTGTTACAGCAAAATGTGCAAAAATTTTTACAGGTGCCAATAAAAAACTTAATGCTACGAGTTCCAACCGACTTGTAGAACAATGCGAACATTGCAGCATTGCAGTGAACTGCAGGGAGAATAAGATATGTTGAAAAATAAAATAACATAAATGTCAGAAATGTGCAATTTATTGTCGTTGTATACGGGATGTAGTCCTGGAACTTATTGAACGCCCCTTGTATTGTTTTGCCGATGCTCAAAAAGACATGCAGCTTGTTGTGGCAGTTTCCAAATCTTCACTTTGAAGGATTTTGTTATATCTAGGAAAATTGGCTTGCTAAACAAAAGTATGAAAGCAGCAGCATTAGTAATGGCAACAACAAAACGTTAAAATGGTGCCTCGGTTGCATTAATTGTGACATACATTTGGACACAGTTATCAGTGAATTTTCATCAAGTTGATATGATCATTGTGTTGTCTGTTTTTTTTAATGTAATAAATTATTTTATAATTAATTTTACTGCTGGATCTTGATAATAGATTATTGATATTCGTGCATGTATATTGGAGTAGAAAATTGCTGTGACCACAGATGTTAGATGTGTTCAAATTTACTGACTCCGGTGCTAATTACACATTCCTGATGGAAACGCAAGACCAAATTGTCGGTGGATTTTCTAAATGGCCTGACCATACTCCAGGTACTGTTGGATTACTGTGAATCTGTTTCGAGTCTCTGTTGATTTCTTGTTACTGCATCAACTAATCTTAATTGAATTGTACTGATGCAGATTTTGACTTATTAAGCAAGGCATTTCCTTGTAACCCTGTTCAGTGTTGTCCAAAGTGTAATGGTTTTTACGATGACAAGTTAGCACAAAACCAACAAGAAGTTTGAGCTAATGCTCATGAGACGCGCGAAAGCCTATAGCAGTTCTGGTTCAGTAGTTTAGCTGAAAATTGGGGTGTTCGCACTAAGCTAATATACAAATACCAAATTCTCTATCAGGATTGCATAACGATAGTGAATGATATAGACTTGTTGCAGCCGTAAATCACCAAAAAAATCCCTAAAATCCCCATTTTGGCATTTAATGTCATTCATGGTCATTGAATTTGGCGCCAATTGAAAGCCAGTGTACGACTTACTATTAGTGATTAATAGTAACCTAGGCCTTATCTCGCACCGTTACTGAGATACAGCAACTTATTGGCCAAAAATCGCAAATTTTGCCCACCCTTTTAGCGCCCTCGTTTGGGGTGACCCTCTTTGAATTCCTGAAACTAGAGACTTCCAGGCAGCCGTCGGTAAAGATTTGGTGATCCTAGCTTGCACCGTTTTTGACTGATCCACCTGTGTGACAGACGGACAGAATTGCGATGGCTAAGATGCGCTGAAAGCAGTAGCTGCTTTCAAGCGTAAAAACCATCCCATAATGAGTAACAGCAATATTTACGGGTATTTTTTTTCACAGTTACTTGTTTGCTTGCATTGCAGTTGCATATTTTTGTCATGTAATGGATAATACAAAGGTGCTAACTGCTAAGTTAATGCGCAGTAACTCTGGAACAGTTAACCGCTAGACCGTGCCACTACTCAGTGAGCTGAATGTTAGCAGTGTGTTGTTTGTTGGCAGATGCTCTGCACGCTTATTTCGGCATCTGTGGCTTATCGTTAATGAATATGGCAGGTCTGCAGACAATGTGTGCTTCACTTAGTGTCAGTCAGCGGGCGGCCGATAAACTGGCACAGATTCACAAATCCTGGACTTTGCGTCGAGTTCAGCCTCAGTCCGATTTCTTCCATGACAGACACGCGGCATTTTTACACAGACACATTGCAGCATTATCTAAGCAGAGCCGACTTGCTAAAGGCACTTTGACGTATGTTGCATGTGCTTATGTCTTTGCTGATCATGTTCCGAGAAAGTTGGGTGGTGTTAAGTAGAGCACTTCGCTGTCTTGTAATATTCCTCCCATAATCTCTGCAAGTCTCCCTGGGGACTGCCAGCCAACTTAGGTAAACTGTTGTATACATGCATCTGAGTTTTGATACTTTCCATCGGCTTTTACCTTCTTCGTGTGTCCTAGCTACTCCTGTGTTCATAGTGGCTGAAGTTTTGTTTGATAGTGTGAGCCTGGTGCATTGCAAAAATTGCAGTGTTTTGTAATGGTGGGCCTGCAACTCACTACGTCACCACCAGGGATGGCCAGGTTGAATTTTTTTCTAGCTAAGCTGACTGATAGTGTCAATGCTTAATGTTGCAATTTTGTGCTGGGAATTGAATTGCATGTGATCTGTAAAAAGGCCTGATGCAGTAAAAGTTCACTTTTGGGGAGTCACAGTCCGGCCTGAAGTTATTCTTGAAAAATTGACTGGTTAAGTCAAAGTCAAATGTCGATTAGTGCACATAGTATACTTGCTGTTAGTGTAAAGACCAGGGGGCAGCACTGAGAGGTAATGGTTGCTTTTCCACTTCATCTAAAATGAACCCGTAGGTCTTCTGTAGACACTTATCCTACACCATGATGTTGAGAGTGGAACGTTGGAACTTTGCATTTAACTGTTTGCCTCCATGTCATAGAACCCACGAGCTCAGTCTGCATTGCTTGCTGTGTATGCTTCATTGCTTGTAGTTTGGCAATGGTTCACTACAGCCTGGGGGGTCTGGACCTACTTGGCTGCGTTGATGTCATTAGGTCTGAGCACCAGTCGCTAATTGGCTGGATGCATTCTGCGCAATGCTACACTACCGCCAATGCAAGTGAGCAGCTACGACTAATTTATTGTCTTGATTTTGAATTGTTTATGTTTTTGACAGTGCTGTTTGGGCTGCTGGAAAGTCTTCCAGGCTGTTGAAAGTCTTACTTGCCAAAAAGGAGCTCGCCAGGAACACACCTAATGTGGATGAGTTAGGAAAAATTGTCCAGTCAAACCAAGTCGAAAGTAGAATGTATTTGTTTGTTCATATAATCACTGACATTAGAAAACAAGTCGTACAGCTTATCAGTAGTGGTACAATTGCATAGTTTGTATTTAGTATTCTGCTAACAAAAATATGGAGTCTGCATTTTTCAGCATCTGATATCTTTGGGATCGAATATTTTGACATTTGAAGTATTAGATTTAAATTATTTTGTTTTATGCACCAATAGTGCAACCTTAAGCAAGTCGAGAATTTAGAGAAATAATTTATGTGACAGACTTTGTCAGTACGTATAGACAGTTTGCAGGTATTTTGTGACAACCTGTTTGTTTGCAGATTCAGCAGAATGCAACAGTTGTCGAGACTCATTAGTTATGTCTACGTCATCTTGTTCCAGCTGTCCACTATTGGTATGGATGCTCATCTGTTCTCATTGAAGCATTACATCTCTTGCTGGTTTTTGCATTCGGAATTCAAAGTGGCCTCGCTCCTCCAGAATAAAAGATCCAATAGGATGTGTTTGCAGAATCACATAACTTATGATGAGCACAGAAAAGATGTCAGTTTAACAAGAACCAATGATTGTCAGTAGGCTGTGTGACTTTTATGCGTTGCTGCTGAGCAAATGTTAACTGTGTTCTATTTTTCTGTAGTATCAACATGAATTTGTGATTGATTGCGTGGTGTGAAAATGTTGGAGCAGACATTTGTTTTAAGATATTAGTTGCAGTTTTGATTTTAATTCATGCTTTGTTGAAGAAGTCTGCAAGTGTTAACTTTACTAAGTCAATTCATAGATCGTATGATGAGTGTTGGTTGTGCGCTGTAGTTGGCAAGTGATGTCAGCCATGTTACCGAGTTGTATTCATCAATCGTCAGTCTGCTGGTACTGGGGGATGATCTGTCTCATGTAGACCGATGGACAGTTAGTCAGGCCCTGCAGTGTCTACACAGACTGAATGACGATAGGTCCGACTATTTGCTGTTCTCATCCTTAATTGTTTATGTTGCTTGAGTAATTGCTGTTTCAACTGTATAGGAATATTTCATGCCAATATATGATCATCATCATCATCATCGACAACCGTGGGCTCAATGCCCGTTGGTGTCTGACGCCATTCTTACTATCGCTGCCCACCGCTGCCTATCTAGGGCAGCGTGGCTTAACTCCTGTAGGGTTGTCCCACA
>Ga0209367_1012778_pt1 | contig 10913 bp, 7 predicted proteins | sample WorMetLIZISLAND2_FD_187412 | JGI IMG/M metagenome (GOLD analysis project Ga0209367, IMG submission 187412) | Marine gutless worms symbiont microbial communities from Max Planck institute for Marine Microbiology, Germany - Olavius geniculatus... ... | reverse complement strand
TGTAAAACGGAAAAAATCAAAAAGTATAAGCACGAACATTATGCATTAGCTTAGACATTTATATCTGGCTACTGAGAACAGATTAAATGTCTAAGCTAATATATTAGTTCGGGCTTATACTTTTTGATTTTTGCCCTTTTACATCAGCGCTTATACAACATTAAATAAATTGCTTGCAGTTTTTTATATATATAATGCCAACATAACGTTGGTCCTTGAGTGTTGCTGTTGTTGCTAATATTATGATTATTACCTCCGTCGAAGAAGGAGGTTATGTATACGTGTAACAGGGCGTCTGTCTGTTCGTCTCTCTCTCTGTCTGTTTGTCTGTCTGTTTGCCTACTGGATTACTCAAAATATTGTGAACAGTTTTTGATAAATTCCGTAGCCGAGAAAACTGATCAACTTTTTGGTGACGATCCGAAATCGTTTGTGGCTTTTGAATCATAATGCAGGATTCCTCACCATTATGGGGTTTAAGCTGACAATTTGCAAAATGCCGGGTTATAGGCCTATTCTCAGCAAATTATGAACGGATTTCAAATTTTCATTAAAGCTTTAATTTACGGATGGCCCCTTTATAGATCATAGGTCTGGCGTCGCACTGGCCATGCGTCACGGACTCAGTGGTCTATCCACCTATACGGCGTCTCATCGGCCATAGAAAGGGAGATGAACACCCCGCCTACGCCTCAGTAGGGGTATGGTACCTTTGCCTTTACCCCTTTATATGAAATCGAACGCTGAGGTTCCTGGTGCTTGTCCTATAGTATCTGTTGAGATTTTCTCTGTGTCAACGGATTACTGAGTTACTCGGAACCTACGATGGCTTCAATGCGTCACTGTCTTTTCGCGGTGCAAAGGCTTCAATGGATGACAGTCGACCCGCGAGTTCGGACTGCAGCCTGGCGGCAAGCTTTTGACCGATCGACTTATCACTGAGCTGCCCCATAGCCAGCAATCACACTCGGTGCAGTATTCGACCACAGATGTTTTACAGCTACAATGTATTCCATTTGCAGCCAAGTCTGGACCGTATGGTTAGGCCTGGTCTGCATGTGAAATAATATTGAAAAAATAGTTTTGCACGTACTTCAGTGTTTATTACTGCCCGCGGAAGCGACGGCAGTATTGTTTTCAGCAACGTTGCTACGTTTTATTTTCTCCGTTAACATGATAACTCATGGACCACTGGGTGAGACATCGGGCGACACTTTAATCGCGCGACAGTTAAACGGCGGCAATAAGCGGAGCGGCAGTTAACCAGGCGACACTTCATCGGGCGTAGGAATGAAATAGTACAAAACGCAGTGATCATGTTGACAGCTATTGACAAGCGCAACAAACTGATGTACATACTGTTGACGTAGTACTTAGAGTTAGAATGAAAAACTCAACGAAAGCTGAAACGTGTCGCTTTCACTTTCGCCTTCACTTCGCTCACGGCCTTGCGTGCCATGGCAGTGGCCGCGTTGCCGAAATGACCGTGCTCTGGAATGATGGCACATTAGGGGCCTAGCTGCTAACGACACCATCGTCTGAAGTGACCAAGCGAGACTTGCGCGACGAAGTGTCACGAAACGAACCGCTGCACTTAGCTTAATGAAATTTTGCACGAACATAACACTGACAAGCCCTATAAGCCTACTGAATATAGGTCACATGTCAGAGATCAAGGTCACATGGTTTTCGTGTGCGCTTGTGCAACATTTCGTGAATCCAAGGCCAACTGGTTCAAGTTGTTTTACTTGTTTTATATGCAGCTACGTCGCCAGAAAATAAAAAAATTTGCCGCTGAAGATACTGTACAAAGTTAGCATTTTTCGCAGAATCGCGAGCATGCAACAGAAGGCAAAATGAGCGATTTCTGCTAATATGCAGTAATTTAGCGTGAGAACGATTACAGATGGGCATATACTTTTTTGCTTAACGTAATAAGCACCGCTAGCGAGCTTTCAGGGGTATCAACATTGATGACTTTAAACGACCTTGAAATCTAGAAAGCAGGTTTTTAGTGATTTTTTTGCTATTTTAGGGTAAAACGCATATCTTATCAGTGAATTGCACCGAAATTTGTATAGACCAGAACAACCTGCATACGAATTTTTTGGCATAGAACGTAATTTTAACCGTATGAGTTTCGACTTCCTAGGTTTAAGGAGTTCTCCGTACAGAGGCCTCAAACGTGGGTACGTTTTTAAAACGCATTGTTATTCTATTGCACGTTGTATGCTGATTTTCAAGGTGGCAGCACCGATGCTGTCGCGCGTCACGTGGGCTTCTCTGAAATTACTTGTTAAACCATTTAAAACAATACCCGAAATCAATGCAATAAGTCTAGTTCTAACGACGATGAAAACAGATTTTAGGATATTATGGCATCTCAAGGTCATTCAAGGTTAAGCATTTTGTGGTCACTGCATGGAAAGTGGATCGATAAGGCACTTCATGGAGCTTCATGATAAGTGGCTTCAACTCAGATTCCGAAGATGTGGTGACCGAAATTATTAAAACCGCCGGTTCTGTCTACTCCACTGTCGTTTGGCGCCCCCTCTCCATGCACCCAATCCCATTTATATCCGCATTAACCTTATACTGACTGAAAGTACAGTCCCTGGGCTACATTTTCCATGCTGATTAAATATGGGTCTATCGTCTTTCAAATTTTTGTGGCGAGCTCCGAAAGACGCATAATTAGAGCAGTAGAGTGCGATACCGCCGTTTAAGGTCATTCATTTTTGTCGATTTTGGTAGCAATTGAAAGCAAATTAAGTTCCCATTAGTGATTAGTAGCAACTGCATGTGGTCCTATCTCGCACCGCTTCTGATACGGTGACTTAATTATTGGTTTAAAATCATCAATTTTCCCTACCTATGTCTCATTTAACGCACTAGGTCGGGTGGCCCTTTTTGAATTTCTGGAAAAGCTTTACGAATCCCGAAACAAGAGTCTTTCTTGCAGCTCAAAGTAACGATTTCGTGATCATAGCTCGCGTCGTTTTGATAGGATTGCAGAGAGTGACAAACAAACGGAGAGAGAGACGAACAGACGCCTTTGCCATAGCTACGATAAAGAGCATCTGCATAGCAACTAGCAAGCTATGCTGACGCCGCCTAAAAATAATAAAAGCAATGACAGAATTAGCCGAGAAAACAAACCGGCGAAAGAAAGCAATAACGTCGCAGCTGCCGACAGCGCGTATTTTACCGCAGGTCACGTCGAAGACATTAGGCTGCTGCTGCAGTCGCCAACGAGACCATAGGCCTATACAGTAGACTACGCGGATGCTACTGCAGCAGCAATGTAGGCCTACTGCAGTGCCTTACCGTGAAGTCAGTGATGCAGCGGCACTATGCCTTGCATAGGCTTACCTCATGCAGTCACAAGGCGCTCAGCACAGCACACCCCGTAATCGACCCTTAATCGGAACCGAATGAAAAAGTAAAGTTCCCTACGCTTATATGCCGAATAAGCAGCAACAACGATTTTTAAAGGAAAAATTCAGTGTAATATGACACAAGGAGTTAATATTAATTACGACACGGACGAAAAAAATGGCAAAAAGTTGGAGTCGAACCCGGGACCTTTCGAGCAGCGGATGCTTACACTATCAATATAACAAGTAGGGGCTCTCGTTTGAGATGACGTTGAGCAGACCTAGCTAATTGACTCGAGCAGCAACTTGACAAAAACTCAGTATATTTCATTCGCTGTCGTGCTGTTGAAGCGAGCACATCTCGCTTTTTCTTTACTACTGAATATATAGGGAGATACCCGGACTGTATATAGTGTCGAATGTGTCTGATAACAGTTTCCCCCAAACATTCCATGGCCCGTTACCTCCGCAGCTAGACCACCAAATAATCAGGGCTAATAAGGTTGCTCTCCCGATCCCGAGGTACTTTGACGCAGTCAGCTCACTGAGCATGGACATCAGACCCCCCATAGACGGTCTGCCAAAGGCCCAAACAACCGCAGATTACGAAACTACCGTATGCTATGTTAGCGACCGCAGATCAGTCTGACAGTTTGTGACCATCAAACTATCTTAACTTTTTTTCTCCTTTCGGTTTTGTTCTAGCTCCAGTAAAAATCATCGACCTTGGGTGACCTTAAAGGTCAGTACTGCAACAGGAACTGTAGGCTCCCTGGCCCTATAGGGCGCTGTAGAGCGTCTTCATCGCTAGCGACAGCTGGGCTTTCTTGTTAGTTTTTCGTCTCAGGTTCCATAACCGTCTGTTTCGTCTGTTAATTCCATTTTAGTTTTTTTCTTACTTCATTTCTGTTTAAGCATTTTAAATGTTTTTTGTTTATTTGCTAGATTAAACTAGCAGCTTGTCCGCCACTTCTCCAGTGCAAGTCACTAATCACGGGCCTATAGACTATAATACATACTCTATTATGTAGATCTCACCGCATCTCACGTTTGCGTAGTGCACATAACTGTCTAATTTTTCACTTGCTTAAATTGTTTCGTTTAAGTACCGCTATGATTGTAGACTTCTTAATGTAGTCATTTCGTATATTGCATTATGTAGTCCTATTGTTTGCATATTCAAACGTGGCTGTGGAATCCTGCGGTATTCTGCCTCTATTGAGATGATTGACGTGTATGTGTTTCAAGTCTACATCAATATTATTGCAATTGTAATAGCCTAATAGGATGTCGTCGGTCAGCAGCCGCCAACCCTCCGATCAGCTGCGTCTCGCTACTGGCCAGCAGCTAAACACGTTGTAGGCGTTTCGCCATTGTAGTCATAGACGACGTCGCGAACAACGGGTCGTGTCACGGTGCTTCGGCTAGTCATCGATCTCAGCTTTGGATCTGGGTCCGGCGAACTGATTCTGAAGCCTATATTTCCCTCACAGGCTCACAGTCCTCGCGACTGGACTGCTCACCGCCACCCGAGGTGATTTGCAGCATTTTATTTAGGCAGACCGCTCTGCAGATACCCAGTAACCAACGCGCCAGTCGACTACTATTATACGTCAGCGCGTTTTGAGCGATGAATATCAAGAGAGACGTCACTGGGAATGGCCTTGCTTATAACATCACCAATGACTTTTGGCCATAAAAAATCTGCATCAATACGTAGACTACACTACAGCTACAGTGGATCCTTACTGCTTACAGTTTGAAGACCTTTTCACGCGCGACAGCATGCAATGCTTCGAATGTCTTAACCATCGTCCAGGCGTCCGTCCGTCCATATCTCCTGTCTGTCACACCCTGCAGGCCTATCAAAACGGTGAAAAATTCGACCAGGAAATCTTCACTGTGGGCTGCTACAAACTCTAGTTTTCTGTGACACAATTTCGTGCCGCTGGGTTAGGGGATTCTCCTCGATCGAGGGCGTCAAAAAGGGGTACCCTTTCAATAGTCATCATTTTACCGCTATTGGCTCGTCTAGCGTAAAAACGGTCACAAGTAGGCACAGATTTGCTACCTATTACAACAAGCGAACTTTCCGGAGGTATTAACGTCGATGACCTTGAATGATTTTTCCAGATTTGAAGATGCGGCGCACATTTCAAGAGTGAATTGCGACGAAATGGCTAGAGATAGACCACGACAAGCTGCGTATGTAATTTTCAGCAATAAACGTACACTGTAGCAGTTTAAATTAAGAAGTACTCCGTAAAGAAGCGTCGCATAGGGGGCACCTCTTGAAAATGCGCAATTTCTGCCAGTATCAATTTGGCGTGAATACGATTGCAGATAGACAGAGACTTGCTGCTTACCGCAAAAGGTACTGCTGACTAGCTTTTAACGGGTATTAACATTGATGACCTTGAACGACCTTGAAATCTAAAAAGCGGGTTTATAGTGTTTTTCGCGATTTTAGGCTGCGGCGCAATTTCAACAGTGAACTGCACTGAAATAACTAGATATACCAGAACAAGCTGTGTACGAAATTTTAGCATAAAAATACAGATTTTGCCGTCTGTGTTCGACCTCATAGGTTTAAGAGTTCTCCTTGCCATATTCTTTCGAAACGCTTTAATATTTTACTGCACGTTGTACACTGATTTCCCAGGTGCCAGCACCGATGCTGTCGCGCGTCACGTGAGCTTTGCTCAAATTACTTGTCCGTAGCAAACCTTTACCTTCTACCGCTCGACCCCTGCATTTTCCAGTTTGCATATTTGACCTTCCCATTTTCCACTTCACATTTCTGTTGCCCTTTTCAGACTAAATGAATGATGCGACGTCTGCAGATTGCTCAAATCTGAAATGCTGAAATCAGAACACAATCAGAACAACGAGAGTCGTTTTAAAACGTATTTAATACATTAATAACAACAAAGTCTATCGTCTGTGTCATGAGCATTGTTATCATAGCAGCTCGGAAAAAAACAGAAAAAAATCAATAATTAAGTGACAAAAAGTTACGTCGATCGGTAACAAGATTAACGAATGTATGTAGACAGAGACGACCACTAACTACGAAGTTCCCACGGTCAGGAAGGACTAAACGTCAATCAGTGCCCTGAAGCTTACAGCCGCGGGCCAGCCACGCCCACTCATGTTTATTGTGAATAATTAACATGATAATTATCATCTCATGTTCGCGTCTACGTGCCAAATGTGACGGAGAAACGACAGGGCTGGATCATTATCACTCCGGGCCGCGAGGCTTGAAAGCAATATTGACTTTATTTCGGTTCTAATTGTACCGTTACCTTCCTTGCTTAAACAATCAAGGCAAACAAAGGCGGCAGAACAAATTTCAAAGCGGAGGTACAAAATCTGCAAGCGAAGCGAGCAGAAAATCTTCTGAACTGTTGTACGCAGAATTGGCAAAAGTTTTAGTCTGAAACTAAACGACCGCAAGTCTCCAGAAATTTTGGCCCCTCGGGGCTCGGGTCCTAAAGCTTCCGCCTTACCAGCCTCATGGTCGTCGATGATCCGGCCCTTAAAAACGACGTGCAGTTGTCACGTTTATGCAGCAAGGACATCGTCGTGTCCAATGGCTGAATCGAACAAAACAACCAAACCGTGCGGCAATGCAATTAAATAAATACAGGTTATAATATCAACAGATCAACAACAAGCTACTGAAGCAGTCCGTCTCTCAACGTCCAGTAAAAATATATAAATTAAACACAGTCGATAAATCAAATACATCATCAATGGCAGATGACGACATGTTGGAGTGTAAAGAACAGATAAACCAATGGCTCGTGCATCTCCCAGCATCGGACACAACGCAAATGTAACGCAAAACGAAAATTTCGACTCTAACCCTCAAAATAAACTCTATGGAGCTTGAGTAGCTTAAATCAGGGCTCTCACATTCAGCCGGACTCGTGAAAACTTCTTCCCATATATGACAAAATGTGCATCAATTATTTTAAGTAACCACTCAAATAAAATGTTTAGGGCGAATTTACATGCTAAATCTACTCAATACCAGAAGTTCAGACGTTCTATGGCTGTTCACTTGACAGCATGGCTTACTAATTCTGGTTGCAAGCTGCAGGCAATATCTCTGCAGGGCTGCCTGCCGCCAGCATGACATGGTTCTTCACAACAGACCCATAGGCCTACGTTATAATGCTAGCCACTCAGTGTTAATCAACTTTAATGATAATATCCCAAATTTTCTTTCCTGAAACCAGTCCGCCATAAAATGAACGACATTCAGTGTTCTCATCAACCTAACAGCAGAAACCCCAGAATAACTTCATCACCCTTTATACTAACAGAATTTGCATTCCATTTTCCCACTGTACCAATCAGCAGCGTCATGAATTAAAAAGTTAGCGGCGAGAGGAAAAAGTTGCAATTTTAAAACATATAGCTGCACATTTCCGACAGAAAAAATTATGGGTGCACAAAATTTCAATTAAGCTCCTAAATTCCCCACAGATTGGAAATTTCCAATACAAGATCCCCAATTTTTTTTATTTTTGGAAGAAAGATTTCGGACAAGAAAATTTTCTGACAGGAAACCCCCCCTGCCCTCCTGCACGACACCAGTGATAGCGAAACAATATACAACAGGACAGACTGACTCGGTCTATATGTACAACCGTGATAGCAGACTGCAGTTCCGCAAATCCTCAAAATAAAAAAACACTGATTTAAACAACAAATATACAAAATGAACTTGTGTCTAAGCATCGACGGAGAAACTCAGAGAATGACAGCCAGAGATTCGGATGCAGACAGAGCGAGCAAACAGATGAGGTACGGTTGACGAAAAACCACTGACAGCGTGATCATAAACAATAATAACAGGACACAATTATTTATTATCAGAGCTAGTCAACGTGCAGAAACATCAACCAACACATGTGACACACGCACACACCTGACAGAGACAATCTAAACTGCTAACATCCGAAGCCAGACGCCAGGCAAGCCAAGCCATCTGCTGGCGCAATCGCTAAAACATCGCCGCAGTAGAAAATAAAAAGACGCCGGCCGGCCGGCCGACACGAGATGTATTAGAAACAGACTTGACTCGGCTAAAAATGCAGGCTAAGAGAACCAACAGAAAGCCTGGAAAATGCTCCCTCCAATGCAAAAGACGACAACAGCTGATGGCTGTTGCAACTCAGATTTGGCGTTCTCACATTTTCCATTCCTGCAATTTCACCTGCATCCACAAAATTACCCACCTACACAAGGTATGTATATATAATAATTATATAGATATATCACAAAAATCATACTTGTAAAATAGCCTGCAAGATGATGCCTATCAGTCAACAGCTGAGATTGCAAACACATGACAAATGTTAGCAGCGGTGCACTGCGAATGAATGAATGTAAACGACGCACTGTACTGTATGTGGCAGCAGTAAAAATAAAGCAATGATCTAAATTAGCCTGCTTCTTCACACAACTGTATCTTCACTCAAACAGAACGCATGGAAAATATCAAACATTAAACACAGCCACACAAACGCCACCAGAACTAATGGCATCATCATCATCATCGTCATTAACATCAACATCAGCAGCAGCAGAAGTCGGCAAATCAATAAATGACCTTTTGTGACCTTCAGCACATGAAAAAATGACCTTGCAGCAGGTATTCAAGATGCACGTGATTATACAGAAAAAAACACACGATATATTAATATGCTGGTTGTTCCACTCAGTGTAACACAGTTCACAGTTTTCAGCAATATTATATTTTCTAGAACATCAGAATTAATGACAGCAACAACAAATTTCAAACAGAAAGATCACTAAATCGCACATAAATAACTGATAAGATAGTGCAGTGACATACTTGAGGTGCGGTGGGATGTTAAAGATTGCTAAGCAAAAAATGAAGCTATTCTAAGGTCTTTCAACGCTGAATGCATGCCTTTCTGTGTAACTGGACCTCTATCCATGCACGTATACAATGTGCCAATACTGCCTATTAACTCAGTCATTACCTTTTGATGCTGCAAATGTAAACATTATTCTAATTATTATAATAATTACTAGTCACACGCACACACCTAGAAAGCCAAACTTCACACTTCAAAAGCAATCACATTTATATGATAACTCATTCTTACAACTAACTAACTATGGACACCTGCTGGACAACTTATTGGAAACTTTTTACACATTACACTAAACAATGGACATCATCTAACGCTGTCAACAAAATGCTTTGAAAAGAATTTGACAGACTTCCTACAAAAATTATTCTTAAATTCAGTGACGTGCTCGAACAGCAATTAAATTTTGGAAGTAAAGATGTAAACATACAAAGTGAGTCGAAAAACTATGCACCAAGTTTTTGCCATGACTCGATGAAATACTCAATGTTTTTTTTATGTTTTACCGTTTTTGTTCAGTTGCTGTTGCAGAAAGTTTGGAATAGAATGATAAGTAAATATACCACCGAAGCTTAAATGTTTTCCTTACACTAACTTGTGAAGTAGAAGTTGCAAAAAAACAGCTCGAGCAATTATGAAAGAAACTTATTACAACATTTTGTTGCACAGAAAATTAACGAATAAAGACATCAATAATTTATAAAGTAATAATGCAATGCATTTACAAAGTGTGGCAAAATCTCAGCAATCACTTGATCGCAAATTCTGTGGATAATACGCCAGAAAAATAATTTTTGTGATTCAGCCTATAACTGATGTTGTGACAGAAACTTGGTGATGTACTATCTGACTCACGATGTAGTTAGGTGTTCAGTTGAAATTATGCACACAAATTGACATCAAATCACATCTTCATCGTTCTTACCCTACTGCACTCACACAGTCAACACAATGTTATAACATTCTCTTGCAGTCAAGTGGAATTACGTTTCACTAGTACTGAGCAAATGTTCTGACGTTAATGTCAGGCTGAAACGAACAAACTCGATCTTCGGACAGCCGACGATGCCGGTAATTCCCCACCATATGTGAGCATCAGATTATGGTCCACTTGGAATTGACGACTGGGTCCAATGATCATAACGTCTGCATGTACGAGTTGGGTGTGGTGTCATTAGTTAGCGGTGGCAATTCCCGAGCATCAGCTCTTCCCATCGTAGCCGACATTGAGCTAGCATGAATGTCACTGGCGGCCGATAATTTCCGGTACAGGGCTTTTGAGCGACTTGTCTTACCCTACACAACCAGACATGACAGCATTACATACGTAACTCCAGCATGCTTACCATGTAAGTGTGATCATCACAGGATGCACCTATGTGGAACAAACAATGTCATGTATACACAGAAAGTTTCTCAATCCTGGTCTCAGAAACGATTGTTCTTGATCAATAAACTAAAGGGCGGTAATGTTGCATGTTTACTTGAATGAAAATGAAACGCTCCACTATACTCTGGCCACCCTGTATAATAATGGAAATAACACTGGTAATAATAACATTGATAACCACTCAAAAGGAAAAATCGCAAAAGTACACACATAAAAAAAAAAAAAAAAAAA
>Ga0209367_1012777_pt1 | contig 10914 bp, 7 predicted proteins | sample WorMetLIZISLAND2_FD_187412 | JGI IMG/M metagenome (GOLD analysis project Ga0209367, IMG submission 187412) | Marine gutless worms symbiont microbial communities from Max Planck institute for Marine Microbiology, Germany - Olavius geniculatus... ... | reverse complement strand
GTGAAGATTTCGTGATCCTAGCTTGCACCGTTTTGATACAGCTCACGAGTGTGACGGACGGACGGACAGACAGACGGACGGACGCCCAGACGATGGCAAAGACGCGCGAAGCATTCTGCTTTCGTGCGTAAAAAACACCGGCAGCCAGCTAGAGCTGTTGATGGATTATTGGCGACAGCCTGCCACCGTGTAATCACTCGCCAGTCTAGCTCCAGCAGCAAATTAATTAACAGATGCAGTCTGAGACGTGGCTGAGATCTCCAGATTGGTCGACAGTTGCTCGACAGACAGTTTGCCACAAAGCTACACCAACCGACATCGGAGAAAGTGATAGGGGCCTACTGTGCTACCTACACTCATTCATTAAGTTTTAATAAAACACTGTATGTCTATGTCACAGGCAAAGCGATGTTTATAAACTAAACGGGAACTGAATACACTGTAGATTCATTTGGTTGTGTATAAGCCTAGGCCCCTACTTCTAATCGTAACTAAACGTGAAGTTGAACAATACATTTCGACAGCACTGAGAGAGATAACTCGTTATATAGGCTATGACTACTGATTCTGTTTCATGAGAAATCACATCGCATGATATAAGGTATTGATTGAAACGTGATTACTAATGATGGAAATAATACAAGGGATGTCATGGTTTGGTTTGTCGTATGCGACTAATGGCGACTTATCGGTTTCGATGTACATTGTGGGCCATAAAAAGTGCCAACTAACTTTTGCCAACATCTTCCCCACACTCCGCGGAAAATTTGCAATAGAATGGTTATTAAATATTCAAACACACCTTGACTGTGTCGCTTAAACTACCTTGTGAAATATAAATTTTCAAAAATTACTACAGTCATAATTAATTCTATATTATGCAAAAATATTTTCTGAAAAAAATTCTCCTATCTTTCTCATCTAAAATAAAGTATGTTTGGATTTAGATGCACATTTGGTGCTTATAAATCAAAGCAGACGATATTATTGTAAATTGCAATTTTTCGTACAGTGACAAATTGCTGGCGAAGAAGACAAGGCACCGACTAAAAACTTACACCAGTTGAACCAGTTCAAAGAATGTGGTTCACGGAGGATCTGCTGGCGAAATTTTCGGAGAAAAGAAAATGGAAAATAGAACGATTGGGCACCATTCACCAGCCCCAACTGACCAAACACCACTCTTTCGATACACAAATAGGGCCTACTAGAATTCTCCGTGAAGCACAGTACTTAGCCCTCTTCGAGCAGAAATGCAGAAGCATGTCGCAAGCCTCTTCTGGCAGCGTCACCAACTTTGTCGTAATGCGGCTGGCAAATGAAGGGAGCCACTGTCGCGTATTGCAACAGGAACTGACAGAATTGTAGCGACAAATATCGCACTTCACGAATGACACACGAACGACTCGTCGCGGTTTATTCGCACGCAGCAGCTCATCATGTCCTAGCCTCTCGGAATGATCTGCTTGCCTCGTCTGAATCTTCACCGTTCCGTAGATAGGACTGGACGCAACATAATGTCATTCACGCCGGGTCTGCACTCTTTGCAATGTCTCGTGGGCCATAGCGCCAGAGTCCAATAATTACGGACATATTTGAGTACCGGGCAGATAGTGTAGGCTCATTAAATATTGCAAACGCGATTATTAAGCAATATGCTTTGTAAAACAAAAAACATAACTTTTCAAAATTAACCTACGTGCGTGCCCTATGACGATTTTTTCTCGCTCCCAAGCTTGATCTCATCGTTTCCACCAAGTTGCCTTTTTCTGCTCTGTTTTCCGTTTTTTTGACTGTTTTATTCAATGTTAAACAGGTTCAGATTTGAGAAGATACAACAATGACAAAACGTGATATTATTTTTCAATATGCATCTACAATTGCCCATCTTAACATGCAACTTTTTCTGTTTCTTGTGGTCTTTTCGACAGAGTTGTGGTTTGTGTCGTGTTTTCAACCTCTTTTACTTCTTTAATTCGATAGGCCTATTAATGACTCAGTTTGTGACGTTATCATTCTATCTATTACAGTTACATATTCTCTATACAGGCATATCACTGCTATTTAAAACATAAAGAAAATACTCAAATTATCGTCAGATAAGAAAGTCAAGCCGTTGCTGAGTTAAACAAAAACTCAAGACTCTGATGTCCTCCCAACTGAGCTACTGCAGGCTCATAAGATCACAAGAATTGTAAAGAGCGGTTGCTTACATGCCCAAGTAGTATGCTACGCTAAATACAACATGCAGCATTATTTTTTTTCAAATAAAAACGCTGAGAAAATAAAAAAATTTAAAAAACGTAAAAAACGTGGTACGTCTATGAAATGCAGTGTGCTGTGCGGCCTATTGCATATCATTATAGGCCTAATTGTACGCAAAATGATACTTTACTTGTTACGATGCGAAAATCGAGTGGCGAACAAGTAACAAACAGAATACACTAAAACAGTAAACATGATAAAACGGACGTTTAAGTGACGTACCTCATCAGTTATATAAAGTAAAAATTAATTCAGAATTTTCGCCAATGCAGAGAAAATGACTTGTGAAACAGCAGCCAGACTATGTAAACTTTCACTACACAGCGTAGCCTACCGAAAATAACTTGTGAAAACTGGGGGGGGGTCCTTGAAAGCCGCCGACAAATTCACGCACATTTTAGCTAAGCGTATTCACTGACTACACCAAGATGTGCTTAGCTGCAAATCTGACGCTTTCTGAAACATCTTTGGCCAAAACTCTTCCAGGGTGATACTGCAAGTTGTGGTGGACAACGACACATAATATAGAAAAAATTTCTGACAAATCAAATATGGAACGCTAAAGTGAAACAACACCGACGACTATATAATGAACTCAGATTTCTTTCTTTATCAGCGAGCAACAATGGAATATACATTGTTATCAGAGTTTCACATTGACACGGGACCACAATGCTCTGTACATACTAACAAATAACACCTTTCATGCCGTACAAAATATAATAACGATGGAACCCGCTCAAAAAAAGCAATCCCTACAAATACTATACACCTTTCCGCAATCATGCTCATCGTAACAACACTTCAACCATAATAATACTTAATGCAGAAAAATACAATGCAATGTAACAGTAAAACGTTAAACATCGATAAATTACAGTTTTGATTTCTGTGCAACAAATACTGCAAGCAGTATATACACGAAACAGAACAATGGTCACAATGTACAACATTATAATAATATAATTTAGTCAAAAAACAACAAAAAACACACAACATAGATGCATTTGCAGAATGTTGGAATGATTCTATCAAAGTAACCAATTAATTATCAATTACTACACCGTAGTCTATAAAAAATGTGCCACTTTTATTTTTTGAATAGCTTCGTGAAACATTGGCTGATTTTAATAATTTTTGGCACGCGACATCAGGAAAAAACTTGATGCAAGTGACTGTAGTTTTGGCCACCTCACTTTAATACTGTCGCTACACTACCTTGTGAAATGCAGAAGTCGTAGTTTGGCCATTTATAACAATGAATTCATACTGGATAGCGCATGCATCGGCTCAGGAATGATTAACTGAAAAGCGAAAAACACAATTGGCAACTACTGTATCTTAAAAAGTCACACGTGTCACATCACATCCTCTTTATTACAGCATGTGCTCAAAATGTCCTCCTCCAGCATGAATGCAAGCTGCAAACGTTGAAATCACTCGCTGGCAGCAGGTTCAATAACCTGCATTTGACAAGGTAGTGTAGCGACAGTATTAAAGTGAGGTGGCCAAAACCAGAGTCATTTATGTTGAGTTTCTTCCTGATGTCGCAGGCCAAACATTATTAAAATCGGACAATGTTTTCCGGAGCTATTCAAAAAATAAAAGTGGCACGTTTTTTATGGACCACGGTGTAGATGCACAAACTGAAATTCATGTAATATGAGAACCATACAATGACTAGTGTGATGATTGAAGCACAGCAGCAGGCTGCGCCTATTACCAGTAAATATATGTTGAACCACAGTCTGGAATGGGATAAGTGAATGTTAAACTTGCACACTACAGACAGTGGACAGCGGTTTTTAACTCATACTTATTCCACGGTCATCAACGGTCGGTAGTGTAAGCCTAGACCATTGTTTGTCCGGTCATGTTCGAATGCACCGGTAGTAGAGACATCAACCCATTATACCACTCCAGACATAGTGGTACAATCAGGCAGTACAAGTGCAATGACCATGGAATAAAAGCTGGCACAAAAAATCATACAGCTGGCACAGGAGCCACAACGCACACGAGGTAGTATAGTAGTAAACTAATCCTTCAGAGACGAGATATACCCATTAACCAAACCAAATAAATTAACATCATTACCTCCGCCAAGGAGGTTATGTTTTTGCCGGTTTTTGTTTGTCTGTTTATCTGTATGTGTGTTAGCAAGATAACTCAAAAAGTTATGGACAAATCTTTCTGAAATTCTGAGGGAATGTCAGGCATGACATAAACTACCAGTGATTAAATTTTGGGGGTGATCCGGCAGGAATCCTGGATTCTGGATCACTGTGAAATTTTCGTTACCATTGCGTTAAAGGGGGCATAAGGGAATCGCTGGCAAAGCGAAGATGGTGACGCCACCTGGCGAATAGCTTTGCCTTGGCGGAGGTACCTGCACTCTCTGAGTGCTTTCTCTAGTTACTGAAGATTCAGACTCAAAATCTTCATTGAGCCCAAAGCCTAAGACTGATGTATAACTCGTTACCACCAGTGGCTTCGATCCCCACACCTGGTGGGTGCAGCTTGCGCCCAGTGAAAAATAGGGGAGGAGAAAATTTGTTAAGGATGTAGATCAAAATTTCCCCCTATTTTTCACTGGGAAATCAACACTCTTAACAAAACTTCCCCCCTAAAAAAGGAAAGAGCCCAAAGAAGGGACTTGAGTCCAAAAGTGGGGGAAACTTCAGCCCAAAAGTGGGGGGAACGTTGCAATTTCAAACCAGGGGGAAACAGAAGCCTCTGCGGACAATTACTGACAACATAAATGACTATCACACACACACACACACAACATATCAGCACATATCAGGCTCTCACAAAGTCAATAGGAGCTATGTACACCAGTATGCACCAATCGTTAATATCTTGATAGGCTGCATTATGAGTTTTGACATTGTGACAATTTTCGGCTAAAAAAAATCAAAGGTTAGTGAGTGAGTAGGGTTTAACGTCGCACCCGACACAACATAGGTCATTTCGGGGACAGCCTTTCCAGGCAGAATGCACATAAACACATAGTAATGGAACAGTTTAATTGCAGGTTAGAGTTATGGTTGGCAACTCCAGGGGAGAGCCAGCCGCATAATATGTTGGGAAGATATCAAAAGTACGCCATACTCGGTACCTACAATAAAAAGCATTTATCATATAACAAATATATATACACAGAGGCATTTCTACACCCAGTTTACAATGAGCTGAATTAGCCAGTTGCCCATTACAAGGCCCAGAACAGAAAAGATGGGCTGGAGAGGGCTAAATCCAACAAAGCTAACATACAGCGCATGTCAATCGGATGGCTGGCTCCATCAACAGCCAGCACCTTTAACCGACTGGGTCAGTATACTAGCAGTCCCATTAACTGGGCCACCTGTTACCCAGAACTCACCATTTCTTCCATAACCATGGCCAGTACTCATTTTGACTACCCATGGAGGGATGGCCAGGCTGAGTTGGCCTGGGCGGATTGGTTGAATACAAGGATGGCATACCTGTGAACAATCACCCATCTCAGTACTAACCCGGGTTAACGTTGAGTAACTTCTTTGATGCAAGCAGTGATGTTACAGCTAGGCCATAGACCTTTTGAACTAGGCTAAGCCGACATCAGCCGCCACCAACCAAAACAGACTGATGCCCAATAATGTTGATACACTAATGAGACTAATAACACTGACGACGACGATAAATGTGACAATGCAGACAATAATGGACGCAATAAAAGTGATAATAAGTATGATAATCACGGCAATGATGATGACTGATGATAGCAACAACATACTTCAAATGAAATGAAAAACTAGATGGTTGTTACGACTCCGTCGACTATTACGCCTCCGCCAACATGTGACAACCACAAGGCCAAAAAGGTGCATTTTGGGGCATATTTGACCCGACTGTGACCTTGACATTTTGACCCAAAAATATGACGCATTCACCCTTGCTCCGAAGTACGTTAGTGGTAAAATTAGGTTAAATTCCGTCAGCAAATACCCAAAATATCTTGCTAATAATGTTTGTTCAGGATTCATGCACGCACAGACGAACAACCTGGAAACATAATGCCTCTGGCCAATGCATTAGCAAAAACATAAAAAGAATCTCCAGTAGAGATTTGAACAGGAGTAACATCCCGTGGCAGCTAGAATGGCTGGAAAGCATAGTTGGGATGGACCATACATACATCAAGCATTAACACAACAAGTTATTTATTTACTAGTGATATTATCTCTAGGGTACCACTCCCATACATCTGCATTGACAACAATACAACATTTAACGACACTGCACGAAATACAGAAACCAGTAACACAATTATATCTGCATGCAGACCACACGCATGCACGATGCACTGATACACTGCGTGTAACCAGTACATAGGAAATGGGATCACAGCTACTTAGTGACAACTCTGCAGACATTACTGAGATCTCTGTTAATTAACTCAATAGATGGTGATTATAGAACTCTAGCACTTACAACATGTTAGATAACATAACAATCACTGCACAAAAACAGATAAAAAATACTCGTAATCACAAGAAATAACTTATCAGTATAAATTAAAGTGTCTGACGACACACACAGCACAGCAACAAATGCGACAGATAAAAACGCAACCAATTAGCTTTACATACTTGATGTTAGCTCAACCGTTAATACTGCTAGAAGACTGCGAGTTGGGCAAGTTGTCTGCAAGTCTGCCGTCACAAAACACAATGGAATACTGATATGATGATTCACAACATCAGCAAAAAATCAATTACGGCAAGGGCTAAAAACATGTGGCCCACAGCGACCTCGAAAACACTATCAGTTCTGCAGCCAACAATGCCGTACTTGGACTAATAAAAATTAACTGGTAAATAACAAGTGCTTTGCTAAATCAGGGCATATTCTCTTAAAACAATCTGCAATTCTTCAAGTTTCACTGACAACTATTGAGGATGGCTGTCGATGCTGTGGACGCCCAAAAAAGTGCAGTCTCCGAAAATTAGGAAATACTTATTAAGAAGACATGCAGTCTAATTTGTGATAAAGAAAACAAAAAAGCCCTGCTAACGCAAACGGGAATGCGCAACAGCATTGCATGTTTGAAAGCCCAGCAAAACAAACTCTAAGTCAGTCGCCAGAGGGCGCCAGACGACCAATGGCTAAATATCTATAGTGTTATGCTTGTACTCACCGGAGGCCGTGAGCTGTCTCGCTCAGACAATGCTGTATTGGCTGCAAAATCGCAAATTTTCCATACCCGCCTCGCATTTAGTGCCCTCGTTTGGGATGACTCCTTTTGAATTTATGGAAAAACTTCACGGTTCCTGAAATTATAATCTTCCAGGCAGCCAACGGTGAAGAATTGATGATCCTAGCTTGCACCGTTTTTGACTGATCCATCCGTGTGACAGACAGACAGACAGACAGAATTGCGATGGCTAAGGTGCGCTACAGCAGTAGCTGCTGTTGCATGTAAAAACCGAGCCCAATACACAATACAAATACTTCCATAAGTATGCTCTGCAAATTTAACAAGTCCGCAGTCCACTGATGCTAGTGCATGTTACTGCCTCTCGGGTGTACATTTACATCAGCAAACTAAGCACAAAGATCTGGTTCTAGTCATCTACGCACATTAGACATAGCACAGATCAAAAATACAACGTATCTAAAATATCCACAGATCGCAATTATCCAACAAACTAATAACAAAATCATAGAAATAATGGAACATATCCCGATATCACGTAAACAACAACATTAACAGCAAAACAACTCAGCATTTGTCACCAGTACTGCAATTATGCAATTGTATAATAAATACAAATGTTAAATATGAATAAATGTAGGCCTACAAATAACAATAGAGGAGCATGAAATGTGTGCTTCATACCTCTGAAGGGTACCACAACAAATACACAATACTGCTATAACGACGAATACATGAAATGCTGTAACTGACTCCGAGCAATCACAAATCATACAACAATTACTTACATAATGACATGACTGCAATCAAAAATTATACAGAGCTATCATACAGACAATGACAGAAATCTAGCATAATTGAGAAGACAATCACAGCTATACATCAAATCAACTATCATTAGGAATGTGCGGAATCTGTTGAAAATTCCATTTCGGTTTTTAAAAACCGAAGCAGAGCAATGTTAAATTTTGAAAAACGGAAAAATCAGTTTCTGCGGTTTGGTTAAGAAACTGAACAGCCTGTTTTTAGATGGTTTTTCATTTTACATGTCAGTCGAAGTAGCTTTTTCTATGCTTAGTTTCAAAACACTTCAACCGACGATTAGTTGGACCATTACAGCAGTCAGCACATGAAGTAGTCGACATAATTTCTGATGTCATAAGCATCATAAAAGATGGCTACCATGAAACGCAAACTGAACTAAAAACTGCGATTTTTTCAAAACCAAACCAAAAACCAAACTGAAGTTATATTTCGAAAACCACACATGCCTAAATATCATCAGTATAGTCTCATAATGAATGCTACCGTCTGAAACTGACTCAGTTTTCCGTGTAACTGGAATCACCACGTGTTCCGAGGTATGCAGTCCATGGCTGCTGGGCCAATGGTCGGAAACGCACTGCAGACAACTGCTGTTGCTGTACATCTGTCTGAGTTGAATTCAAATGAACAAAGTCGCTTTGCACCGGTGTTGTCAACTGTAGCTCCAGGTTCAGTTTTGAGATCCTTGTCATTCTCTGAGTACGCAAATATCGGCCCGAAGCGTCAGTAATTTCTGCTGAAAATGAGATGATTGAAATCAGATCAAGTGTGCCGTCACCATCGACGTCTCCAATGGCACCTGAAACAAAAACTGAATTTTACTGTTTAAACAATTAGAGCATACCAATCTCACAGTATAGTCCACAACACAAATACTTTGTAATCACAGGCTGAATGGCAGTTCAAGCCCTGTGTTAATGGTGACTTCTCTTGTAGGAAAACCAAAAATTCGACCCCCACAAAATCAAAACCCCATACCCAATTGAGATAAAATTTGGCATGGTTAATTATGTCGGTAAGACGACCTCCAGTGCAAAATTTCAGGCAAATCCGCGTGAGGAGAGCTTCTCCGCAAATGGATAATATACGCAAAATTTTTATTTATATATACTTTTTTTTTCAACTCATCTATAAGTCAGACCCCTCAGCGGATTTTTGCGTGCTATGGCTCAAACCATGCGGTCTCATGCAAAAATGTGCCTCTTGAGAGTTACAAAATTTAAAAATTAACATCCAACGTGTTTATTTAAAAAACTCAAAAAATTACAATGCTGCCTGTGGGGAAAATTAGACAATTCTTTAAACGGTCATAACTCCGGCTGTGTATAAGATAAAGTCATAATTATTGGTTCTAGGGTATGGTTTTCGGGGATGGCTAATCTAATGGTGTCATTCAAATTTACCCTAGACCCTCCCTGGTTGCCATGACAACGAAATTTGGGACAAAATGGGCTAAAACAGCAAAAATTACAAAAGGTGACATTATTCAGCAGGACATTGACACACAGTCAATGCGATGCAGGCAATATCACCTTTTGTAATTTTTGCTGTTTTCGATGTGCTAGTTGTAATAACAAATGTAGTTCGGCTTTGACATCTGCAAGCATGCTACATAGACCAATAGGATCTATCTCAGTGATAAGACTTTAAAGGTCTTGAGGAATTTTATCACGAATGCAAACCAAAAAAATTGAATTAAGTTGATAATGACATGAAATGCAATGAGCACTTACTGATGATGTTAAATAAGAAATTGAACACCTTGTGTTTTTAGACCATTTTAGACGTGAACAATAACAGAAAAGACGAGAATAAAAATTGAATGGGACATGCTTTTATGGAATTTGCTAAACCTTGTAAAAAGCTATGCAATTTCTCTAATGTGCACGATATGTAATCAATGTACAGCTATCCAGTGAACAAGGTCAAAAGTGATTTTTATTCATGCGCAGAGTTTATCAGCTGACGGCTGCTTCAACTACAAGAGAACTGCATACACTGATAAATAAGTCAACATTACGAGTCCTATTTAATTTTAGATGTATTTTCTTATACTTGACTTGCACGCCATCTTTCTGCAATGGACTACAGAATACTTAAAGACATTTCTTTTTAACGTTGCTTTTCATCTGTGACATTTTAGTTAGTTTGTTTCTACGGTTGTTTGGCTCTTCCTGTTTGGCGTCATCGTTGTGTCTTTAGGGCACTAATGTCGCCCTAAACTTCACACTTCTGACTGTGATTGTAAATATTCATAACGAGTCCAACCCCAAAGCCCAGTTTTGACGTCCCCAACCCCAAAACCAGGGTTTAGAAAAAAGCACCACAGTTGGAATACATATTAACAAACAAAATATTCACAGATGCGCATGCTGAACAGCAATAAAAAACTAAGAAGCTGGTTTAAGTGCCCTTTACACCATCCGGCGGCCAAGTATAAGATCAGGCCTATCCTAATTCCCACAGCTCCTGGAACCAAAGCCTATAGAGTAAAACTAGGTCATGCCACCAATTAGGCCCATTATTAAGGTCATAGGCGCCATATTGATTCCATAGCAACGCAACGCTTGTAAACAATTGGCATACTATTGTCGTTCTTTCGGCTCCTCATGCAAGTAATCTGC
>Ga0209367_1012775_pt1 | contig 10915 bp, 6 predicted proteins | sample WorMetLIZISLAND2_FD_187412 | JGI IMG/M metagenome (GOLD analysis project Ga0209367, IMG submission 187412) | Marine gutless worms symbiont microbial communities from Max Planck institute for Marine Microbiology, Germany - Olavius geniculatus... ... | reverse complement strand
GCCCCTTAGCTGGATTCTAAAGGGGGGAGAAAGAGACAGAAAGGGAGGAAACAGGGAAGGAAAAAGAGAAGGGGAAGGGATCATCCCCTCACTAAATGCAATGTAAGTCGGTCAGATCATTGCGGTCAGGCGAGCCCTTCGCGGCGTTGGGGACTCCGGGCGACATTACATGCCTTGAGGATTTTTTGACCTCGAAATGCCCTGGCTCCTTGACTGCGCTGGTGCCGCCACTGTGCAGAAATGCATGAAAATACGCAATTTCAGCGCTGATTTAACAAAAATGTTTTGGGGGCAGGACCCCCATACTAGGAAGGGGCTACAGCGCCGGGGCATCCCTCCCTAGGCTCCACCCCCTCGGTATTAGCTCGGCTAGCGTGAAAACAGTTGAAGATAGGTACAGACATGGTGCTTATCATAACAAACATTAGTGATGAGCTTCTTAATGGCGTCAACAATGATGACCTTGAATAACCTTGAACCCCCAAAATAAAGGGTTTAATGTTTTTTTCTAACTTTCGGCTGCGGCGCACTTTTCAAGAGTGAATTGCGCCTAAATGGCTGGAGATAGACCTGAACAACCTGCGTATGAAATTAATAGCATAGAATGTACATTTTTAACTATCTAGATAATATTATTTAGCATTTTTATTTCACTCATAACCAAAAACACTTTACGAGGCGGTTGCCGGGAAATACGGTAAAATTAAACACGTCTTTTGCTTGCTGCTTTATCGTCAGCGTTTCAGGGTTTTGACCCAGACTCCCACGGGTTTTCTGCCTCTCGACTCCGCTGAAAACAATAAAACATCGGTCCCCAGACACCCTGAAAATTCCACTTTGCCAACGTCATTGGACTCACCGATCATTACATGCCATGGGGTTCCGTGAGTGATTCTGACACTTATGTAGGGTTCCGCTGCAGCAAAAAGGTTGAAAAACACTGATCTAGGGCTAAGTTTCGAGCTCCTGGAGACTTCTGTATGGAAGCCTCAAATTTGTGTACTCCTTGAAGACGCATTCTTATTTTATTGCATGCTACACGATTGCCCAAGTGGCAGTAACGCTGCTATCGCGCGTCACGTGAGCTTTGCTCAAATTACTTGTTCTCCCTCTTTTCCCGCTGATTCAGCGTGATTCGACGTGAAGCTGTCTGAAGTCAGCCAAACAGCCCCAAGGGAAAAAATGCAAACACTTAAATAAACCCTTTATTTTCCCTTGCCTTATCTTTTCCCTTTTCCCATTTCTTTCCGAAGGCCTTTTCCTAGCTAAGGAGCCTGAGCCTCAGCAGCACTGTAAGCTCCGTCAGTGAAGTCCCGGTCGATTTGGGGACCAAGACCTTCTGGCCTAAAAACATTTGGCAGCAAGTTAGAAAAAAATTGCTAAATTACAGATCATAAATGCTAAATTTTACCAACGTCCCCCTGAAGTGCTGAAAAACCACCTCTATAGCCTATTTCTAGATCGATGCAGCGTTCGCTTCTAGCCTAGGAGTTCGAGGTTTACATTGTGTAGAGGCTCCTGAGAACACAATATAGTAAATAAAATAATTAAATACGTCTCCAATTGTTAGTGCCTGTAGTCTTACTCAGCTGAAGAAGCAGCATTTGCCATGTCTTGGACGTCATATTCAATCTTCTGACTGGCATTACTACTGCCATGGCCGCCCGCAGCGCCGCCGGACGTTACGTCATCAGTATCTTCAGTGACGTCACTGGTCGTCTGTGTGACGTCATCGCGCGATGACGTCACAGCCGGGGATGATGATGTAGTTGTGTCGTTCAACATTACGTCATAGGCCTGTCATCGTCATCACTGCATGCCTCGTCTCCACCTACGACACACAGGCAGGCGACACGTGCTACAGATTCTATAGGCAGGCGCAGACATATTATTTTCAGTCTTCCACTTTTCCTTGCACAAGAAGAATCTACAGAAGAGTTATGAAAGAGAAGGAGAAAAAGGGAAAAAGAGGAATACGCGGAAAGGACAAAGGGGCTATGGCTTAACCATGTTGAACTTAGTACAGGACACGTTCCTGACCCGATGAACGTTCATACAAATTTCGATTTCTGTACGCCTTTTCGTTTTGCGAGTTAGGAGCACGCTTGCGGGCCAGGACAGACGGACGGGCGTGTATATAGCGGCCTATTAGGGTTAGTCAGTGCGTATACTTACAAGTCTCACTAAATGCGGTATGTAGGCTAGAATATCATGACGCAAAGCCGCCAACTACCAGACACGTTGACAGTCAGCAAATCAGAACTCCGAATGTTGCTACTGTATGCTGCTAGCCTGCTAATCGTGGACGTCGAAGCGAACTGAACTGACACCGCCCACGCACCGGACTGAACTGGCACACGGTACACAGGCCACCCGCAATACACGGCTAGTGCTAGGCCAGCGTGCAACACGCCCACAGCTGCCAATTCCCACGCCGCACGTTGAATGCTCAGGGATGGGCCAATGTCTCGTCTCGATATCAATATGTCATTGTATCGCATTGCAGCATTAAATTCCATACTTTTCGCTGAACTTTGCCTACAGCGCGACGTTGGTTTCGCGGTTTCTATCTGAAGCGATTTTCTGTCCGTAATAAGAGCCGAAAGGTAACATACTTCCCAGAACAAAATGTATAACGAGGATGCAAAAACTAACTTGTTACACTTTATGGGATCGACGGCGCAAAATGTAGACCTACTCCGTTTCTTATCAAATATCGATATCGTATCGAAATCGAAATGTCCACCCATGCCTAGGATGCAGCATGCAGGCCGGCAGCGTGCTGTACTGGCCACGAGGCAAGCAAACATCGTCAGACTGGCTAGTGGCTGACCAGACCGTCTGACCTGACCGGGCCACACGCGTGCAGTCCAGTCACTGCGGCGTAGTCCACTACACAGTGCACTCGATGCCACAGCCACAGCATCGCGCGCGCCGTAAACTGAAACTAGGTCATGTCACGTCCACGAATATTATAACAGACCAAATAAATTAGGTAAAAAGCGGAATCGTTCTCTTTGTTTGTATACGCCAGGTGGCAGCGTAGGACTGGCGGTTTGGCTGCAATTTGCAATGAGTTGATTTGATTGGCCGATTGATTGATTGATTGATTGTATGCTTTCGTTGGGGAGTTTGATCCCCAAACTCCCCTGCTTCTCGGGGTTATGAACTCCAGGTCTGAGACATTTAGAGTGTTATTGGACGCGCGTAGTTTTTGCATCTTCGTTGTACTGTATATACTGATGCGGCAGTGCAGATTGCAAAACGTTCAACACTTAATTAAATAGGCCTACTGCAGTGTGCGCGTCTGAGCATCTACAAAAGCTTCTTAATTTCCACTTTTTATGCGGCACCCTGTAGAACTAGAATAGCCTATTGTATAGGCCATAGAGTATCTACCGCACTGTTACTCTGTAATCGCAGCAGTGGCAAAACGCCGCCCCTTGGCAGTCATTACTGGCAGCTGTCGCATGTTCATCGATTGAGTGTTTACGGCGAATCAGTGACGTCATGCCAGCAACGCTAAAGTGGACCGCGGTACAGCAGCTGCAGCTGGCATCAACAGCAGACTGCTGTACCGTACGTGACGGCAGCGCAGCAGCTAGTCATCAGCCGTAACAGCTGCTACTCTGCTGAGCATACACTCAGCAGCTCTGTCTTGGATTCAGGCCCTCGATCGAGCCCACCTTGCAGATTCGCTGTTATTACTGTGTAGCACAGTAAGTTCAGTAAACAGGCGCCTCTACGGCAAGAATCGACGAAACAGAATTCTGTGACTAAACATTCTGCCTAACGTTTTCGATATCAGTTTTTACCATGGTTAAAAATCTAAAGATATCTTCCAACCATGGTTTTTACTAAATAAGTATAGCTTAATCTGAAACAATTTGTCGGTTACGAGTCAAGAAGGTGGCAGAGAGCTCAGAGAAGAGGTAAAACCAATCGCCACCTCGAGCAAAAATTCTGGCTATCCATTGGAATTTAAAATCACAGGCTGCATTCACATTGACACGTCAGGAATATAATAATATATTGACAAATGAAGTGATCATCAAATATCTAACCAGTCACAGCACAGCTTAACTACCCTACGTCGCTACACTACCGGTACGTTGTAGAAACTGGGTAATCCTAATCCTCGGGGCGGGGCGGATCGTCGGGGCACCATCTGATTGGTTTAAACGATCACGTGACTGTGACGTAGGTGATCCGAGTTTTCGGACTGTGTTTCAAACGAGCCATGCGCATTTGCAACGCAGGCGATTCCGCCTATTCCAACGCATTTTGCCGTAGCGTAGTCTGCCTCCTGTCACATTCCCACACTCTGCTCAAATCGATGGATTTAGATGCCATTTCGCAGGTACACTTATGACGTCCAACGAAACAGTGTTAGATGGTTGTCCCAGACCTCCATGGAAGGGGAGATAGCTTACGGGGATGGAACTCATAGCCAAAACATGCAGTTGCATATAATGTGGTCAAACTGTCAGTTCCATGCTGTCACCTGGAAAATAAACCTACAAATAAAGAAACGATTCCGTTTTTGCCAGATTACCTTGGTCTTTGTCGAACTTGATCCGAGGCCTATAGACTAGTATAGATAACTTCTAGGAGTGAGATCCGCGCTGTATAGGCCTATATAAATGCCGACACAGCTTGATCCGAGTTTTATAAAGTTTGCCCTGAGTTGATCCGAGGCTATGCGATCGCTTCGAGAATTCGTGAACCGTATGATCCGCCCCGACGATCCGCCCCGCCCCGAGGATTAGGATTACCCGTAGAAACTTGTAGTGTGCCGACGTAGTAATTAGTGATGGGATATTCAATAATCATTTTGTTCGAAATGTTCTACCTAGTGTGCCAGCGAAAAATGTTGAAAATCGGTCAATGTTTGGAGGAGATATGAACAAAAGTTTACAACTCAATTTTGGCCCACCCTGTATGTTACGTCGTTGAAGTTTGGGCTCTTACGTTATGTCATCTAAGTACGATTAAGATATCTGGGTGGTATCACTGGTATGATTCTTGTTGTTGTTTACATTGCACAATCTGACACATGAGTTGCGTTTTGTAGTAACTACTTCGTCAACATTCGAATCACGCACTTTATTATTATCACGAAAAGTAGCCTTCTGTCTCAAGCTTATCATGGTGCAAATTTTTGTTTGTTAATGCAATCAGTATTTGTTTATTATACACGGTAGGCCTAATGCTGCAGTACCACGCATATTTTCCGACAGGAAGTTTGAAGTAGCGATCTGTGCTTAGGTGATACTGACAAGGTTAACGTTCTGGTTAGGATTTGGGTGATTAAGTTTGTGATAGCACCACTGATCTCTCCTGGGCCATGTTTACGTGGAAAATGAAAAAAAAACATGGCAAAATTTTGGGTGAAAGTGTTGTGTTTTATGTTACATGTATTCCACGTCTAAAACGTCTGCACCAATATCTACTTGCTGAAAGATTTGCATAAATATTTAAAAATATTTTTGTATTATTATGAACAGCCTGTTGTTAGGTAAAACATTTGCACGCATGTTTTAGAGCCAATGACTTTCTGATGCTAGGCAATGGATGCTAAAAATGTGAAAATTTTTTTCCGCATGATTAAGCATGGCACAACAATGCCATTGATTGCCAGGTGAATGTTTAGCATTACTTCGCTGCATTACTGTTGCCACTGTTGCGGAGTTTAAAATGCTGCTTCTGACTGCTGTAGATATGTCAGTGATACGAAGAATTGCGTCGGAGTGTTCGAGTGTTGTGAGACACTTTTACCGTGGCATCCTAGCTGAGCAGTCTTCACGTCGAGTTAACGGAGTTCATTCTATCACCAGTTGTCACAGTATGGCATCATCTGGCACTGACTTGAATAGTCAAGAACACAAGGATAACGTTCGAAAGTTTTCAGAAGAGGCTGATGCGGAATCTTCTGCAAAAAGACTCAAAACAGCTGAAAGCAGTCTGGAAAACGATGTGGGTATTGCTTGCATATCTTTTTGCACTGATGTTTGCCATAGCTTGCAGCAGACTGGTAAAGATGATTTAGATTCCAGTGACATCTAGCATATCTAAGGCAGTAGATGGTGATTGACTTTTGTGACTTTATATGTTGAAAATATTATCCTGTAAGTTAATTAAGTTTTACATCCAACTGTGATTATTTCACTTCACTGTTCATATTGTTTTGCAAGCAGTACATGATAACAGTTACAGTTCTGGTCTAAATATGAAAACCAAAGTTAGTATATTATAATATTACTGTTGAGAAAATTTGTCATTACAGATACCATACCATAGTAGCCAAGACATGGCAAGAACAAGATTTTTGAGTAAGAACTAAAATGGTCATTTTCTGTCTGAATATGAAGTATTGGGTAAAATAGAAAAGAATTATACATCTAAGGTAACTCTGTTTTTCTACCTGCTTATCTGCAACCAATGTGTTGTGTCTGGAATGAGATATGCACATAATGGTAACTATTTTATTTCTATACATATGTTTAGCTTTTTGGTTGCATGTTTGGAATTTAGGATCAGAATAGTATAGACAGGAAAAAGAAGGTGGCTATGTTTCTTGTTTATTCCGGGAAAGGATATCTTGGCATGCAGAGGTAAATTATGTTGCATAAATGTTAAGTTTATTATAATCTTCATTATATTATAAGTGACATCAGTGACTCAGACATGTTTTCAGCAATTGTAGCTGTTTATGCTTCCACTTGTCATGAATATGTTACAACTGTTGCCATCATTGCATCTGACTGAACAGTTATTTGTGACTATAAGAGAGTTTGTTTTAAATTTTATTTCTGTTTGATGGCAAGCTAATAATGTGAGTTTGATATTTTTTATGTCACTGCTTTTGAACATTGTTTACTGCTGTATAAGGTTTCAGTTCACAGACAGTCATTGAAGTTGCTAGTGATCCTTTTTCTCAGGTCATGTATATGGTGAAGATTATTTAAATTCAGTTAGAATACTAGAAAAAATTTGCACATTTACCATGTGTCTATCTGCAGCACGACATTGGTGACCAACTTATTAGAGAAGTCAATCATATGAACATTTTTAATTAGGATATGTCTAGTTGAGTAGAGTGATACGGTAGCAGTTGAACTTGTTGTTTGTTATTAGTATTTTATTAATATGAACTAAACGATGATGGTAACAGAAAAATACTTGACATGACGTGAACATTTTGAGACTCGTGGATCTTCGCTAATTTACACTGCGTTCAGAAAAAACACTCACTTTTGTTTTCTTTTATATTTCTGTGGAAAATGCTCAGATTTCTACAAAATTTTCACAAAATGTTTAGGAGGAAACAAGTATTCCACCAGTGGAAAGTTAGATATTCTTTGCTATCTGTGACATTATGGTGACGTCATATTTCCATGTTTGTAAATTATGGGTTTTACCATGAAGGCAGACTTTTGATAAAAAGTTTGCGAGTCAGCAAGGGTTATAGAGCAGTAAGTTTGTGCAAGATGTTTCTTTACAATACACAAACAATTGAATATTGATGGAATAAAATGTTTAAATAAAAAAATTGACGTGACCGGCAGTATTAAGCTGTTCGACTGATAGCGAGCAAGTGGTTGTGCATGCACTGACGCAGTGCGCATACCAGTATGCCTGCCATCATCAACAAAGTTGAGGATCTCGCACTCAGCCAAAAGATAAACCATGAAAACAATTCACAATGGAAAATTGTGTGACAGGTTAGCAAATCTTTGGGTTCAGTCAACACAATGGCCAATTGACCGTGTATAACATTTCGTCAAATGTCTGTCTTTAATGGTAAGCCCCATAATTTACAAACATCGAAATATGACGTCAGCATGACATCACAGGTAGAAAAGAATATATAACTTTTTACCTGTGGACTTCTTGTTTCCTCCTAAACATTCCTAGAAAATTTTATAGAAATGTGAACATTTTCCACAGAGATATAAAAGAAAACGTGAGTGGGTGTTTTTTTCTGAACACAATGGGCGACTTCACTTTTTGACTTAGACATTCGCTGAGCCAAAGCGAAAGCTGAACGCTAAAGTCTGTACTTAGACCAAAGTTCAACTAAACGATTGAAAATGGCAGAAAACCATTAAACCTAACAGGAAATAAATCAATCAGTTACGCTTGGACTTACTTATTTAATTGCGCCGTGCACGCAAATGATGTAATTACGTAACATCTTACATCATTGTGTAGCCGTTACGGCATTTATTTTTCGTACCAGACTGTTTTAATTTACTAAACTATCCGTGTTAGTCGCCACGTTTTCGCTCAGCGAAATCACTTCACTTTTTGACTTAAGTAGGTACTTAGACCGAAGTTTAGGCTCAGCGAAAGTCTAAGTCAAAAAGTGAAGTCGCCCAACGTAGATGTCATGTGTTGCAGAAATCCTGGTATCAAGACTATTGAAGAAGATTTATTGGATGCCTTGGTAAAGTCTGACACTGTTCGTCCCGACCATATTGAACAACCTGGTGCCAAGGTATGTTTACAGCTCATCTCTTACATCTTGTTGTTGTTGTTGTTGTTGTAGTTGTAGTTTTTGATTTCTGCTGCCATTATGACAGAATGGATGGCATAGGATGCACATAAAGATGATTTTGATGAGGAGCATTTTGTCAACTTTCTGTTTGAAAAACATGCAGAAGGCATGCTGGCCTTTCTGAGGCCAGTTGTATATGATTGACAGATCATACCCCAGAATACAACAACAGCATAGCGATAATGATAGTGTGCTACTTTGAGCAACATGGTGATAATTTGCTGCTTGAACATTTCTATTGAAGTGATTAGTGTGGAATGTTCAGATGAGGTTCCAGAGAGCTGCAAGGACAGACAAAGGTGTGTCTGCAGCCGGGCAGGTCGTTTCACTCAAGATAAGTATTTCTCACAACTGTCTCCTAGCTCTTACTTTTGCTGTTAGTTTATATGCATCATTAGTATCTACTTCTCTCACTTAGGACATATGTATTTGTCTCTTTTGTTGGTAGCACCAGTGTGTGACTTCTTTCATTGTATGTATTAGGTTTTTTACATAATTTGGTCATATTGTTTTTCAGAATCAGAGCATGTGAGACATGGAATCCCACATATTGTATTAGTCACATATTGTTTTATTTTCTTGTTGTTTTGATGGAAGCTGTAGTTAATGATAGCAAGTTGAAAGCAGTGAACACATTCTCATTGTCATAATAATTAACTTCAGCATTTATTTTGAGTCACAGCTAGTTGCATTATGCATTTCAATTTATCATTTCCACATTCTGTTACTGGAGACACTGAAACAGTATATATTTGGCTTTAGTATGAAAGCACTTGCAAACAGTATGCAACATCACAGGCAAAGATTATGAGAATTCATCGCAGTTGTCATTGTGGCTGTTGTATACAAATTGAGGAGCTGCAAGACCAGAGAAGGCAGCAGAAGAGATTGGTATAAATTTGCCATTTGGCAGATGAATGAAAAAGTCTGAATAATTATGGATAGTGTTGTCTGTGCTGAAGGCTTGTGTGATGAGGTTTTGTTGTTGTGGTTGTTGTTATACATGCTGATAGGCAGTGAGTGTGTGGTCAGTAATATCAACAGTCATCTTCCACAGCAGATACGAGTTCTTGGTATGTATTGTATGTAGTATTGTGCAATACCTTCGATACCTCACTCAGTATCGATACCAGTATCGAAGAGGTCTCGATATATCGCGGTGCCATGATACCGCCAACTATCGTGATGTTGCCAGTTTTGATACTGTGCAGTTTGCAATCGAATCATTCTATTGTTGACACCTACTGCACACTGCATGACAGCAACAAAAAACATGTCACGTTGAAGCTTGTCAAACATATAGTAAACGTATATTTTTAAGTGACAGCAGGACCACCCAAACGTTGTGAGGAATGGGAAAACTTTGCCCTCCTCTTGATGGGCCTGTAGACCAACGTTTCATATGAACTTCTGGCATCGCGGTAGTATCACGATACTCAATACCTGAGACAGTATTGTTATCGTGGCTCCAATTTCAGATATCGCACAACACTAATTGTATGGTGACTGCATTTCTTCTGTTTGTCAGTCTGTCAGTTAATTTATAAATCATTCAGTCATACACTCGGTCAGAATTGCCTTGGTTACAGAGGTACTTCAAAGTTAACAGTAGACTGAGAAATAATGAGCTGGTTTAGATTCTGTTGTTTGGATTCTGTTGTTTTCTGGAAAGCCAGGTTTTGAGATGCTTTGACACAAAGTCCTCTTTATCTTTTTTTTGGCAGAGTGTTCCAGACTTGGGGTCCAGCATTTGTGAAATCCTGGTTATCAACTGTTGAACTGACAGGTGTCACCAATGTATGTTATGTACACTGTGTCTCAAAAAAAACCGGACCCCTGCTACCTTTTGCAATAACTCCAACAGTCCTGGTTCAATAGCAATGGGTTTTGACAAAAATAATCGTTAGAGAATGAGCACTTAATAGCATGTGTTACTTTGCGAGAAATTTTAAGAACAGAGTACCAGCTGAGGTTTTCCTGTGGCACGAACAGCAGAGGCAACTGCACTGCAGTACTCCAACGAACCAACAACGTCAGTTACGAAATCATTAAATGTTATAACGCCAACGTTTGAAGTTGAACGAACTGTTGATTAGCAACATCATAGTCAGAAGTTGCAGCAGATGTTCAAAGTGCTGTCCCTTTACTCGAACACAGGCCCGGAGACGTCTTCTCCATTCGTCGATTGCGTCATCGACAACAGTCTGCCGTAGGCCAGACCAGATCTCCACCAAGCGCTGCTTCAGTTCATCCACATCTTTCACCGGTACCCCGTTTTATGAAATATCGTAAGCCTGTAACACACTACGATATTGAGTACCTTTTGACGATTTTCTCAGCTAATCATTATTATTA
>Ga0209367_1012774_pt1 | contig 10915 bp, 6 predicted proteins | sample WorMetLIZISLAND2_FD_187412 | JGI IMG/M metagenome (GOLD analysis project Ga0209367, IMG submission 187412) | Marine gutless worms symbiont microbial communities from Max Planck institute for Marine Microbiology, Germany - Olavius geniculatus... ... | reverse complement strand
ATTTCCGGTTGCATCGCCAATAATATCATTGAACAGCTTGACCTCGAAAACATAGGTGTAGCCGTTGGAATTTTATTTCTAGCTGTCCTAGATGCTGAGATCCGGTTACTTCCGGTTTGGGAGTCCGCCATATTTATTTCCGGTACAAAACGACTTCCGGTTGTGTCGCTGAAAATTTTACTGAATTGGCCAACCTCGAAAACATGGTCGCAGCTTTTGGAATTTTGTTTCTAACTGTCCTACAAGCCTAAATGTTGTTACTTCTGGTTTAGGCGGCCGCCATATTTATTTCCGGTATAAGGCGACTTCCGGTTGTATCGCCGACAACATTATTGAACAGCTTGACTTTGAAAACATGGGTGTAGCCGTTAAAATTTTGTTTCTAGCTGCCTTAGAAGTCGAGATATCGGTGGGGGGTATTTTCCCCCCATTGAGTAACAACGTGTGTAAAAAATCTGTGAGTAAATGAAGGTTAAGACGCAGATCTTGGCTAACTGCCTGACGGTGTTCATTATTATGTATAAATGTGAGATAAAATCGACATAATTCTGATCGGCTTACATGTAAATATTATCAACAGAGATCTCTGACTCACCTGGATAGCTGCCACTCTCCCTCTTTCTCTCTCTTTCTGTGCGTCACTTGTTGTTGGCTGTTACTACTACAAACTACCCGGTACTACGATACACTGTAGTAGTAGTCGTCGTAGCTGGTTCAACTAATAGTGGGCTAGGACCGAGTAGGCCGGAGCCTACTGTCTGTCACAGATACGAGCTCTGATTGGCCACGGCTCACGTGCCTATCAGATAACAACGCACATTTTATAGGCCTATAGTGTTGCGCAGATATTTAGATACTGCATAATTCGATACGTTACTTTCGCGCCGAAGTTTCAACAGCGGCGTATTTAATATGCATTTACAAAGGTGTTTGAACATTATTGTTTATACCGCGTTTTGAAACTACAACTTTTGCACAATTTGTTTAAACAAAATATACTAATATTGCCTGTTTAGTGGACGTGCACTAGTTCCTTATAGGTCCTATGTCTTACTATTTCCAGAAACTGCGGATAAATATATTTAGTCGTTTGAGTGACAGTAAGGTTAAACTTTAAAGTTAAGTATCTGAACCGCCGCCTCTGCTTTTGTTCATTTTGTTATTTTCGCGGATGAACAAAAAATGGACAATTTTTTTCGGCGAACATTATGACCACCAATATTTTTTCCTTTTCGGGTCTTTTGCCAAATAGCATCAAGATACTTCATTATTTTAACACTTATATACAGCGTAGCTCAAGAATACATTAGCAGACAATATGCAATTTCTTCGCAACCGGTTGCCCGAGTTTTAAAATTTTTGAAGCTTAATCTCGACGCAACTCCGAATCAAACAGTATACAACATAACTACCACATCTTAATTGCAGGACATAAAGTTGACGGACCAAGAGATGCGCGTGGCCGCACGGGAAAAGTGCGACGCCGTCTCGCTGTTCGATCAGGCACATCTCACAGCAGCTGTCTACAGCTGACGGTGTCGCCACTGATCACGGGCTTTTATCCCTATACCTGGTAAGTGCAGTTTGCGCCGAGAGAAAAAAGAGGAAAAGTTTTGTTAAAAGTATAGATCAAAACTTTCCCTATTTTTCACTTGGCAACGAGAAGGGACAAAAGGAAGCAGGAAACACGGAAAAGGGTGATAAAACATAGAAAAAAGTGAGTATAAAAAAGAAAGAAAAAGAAAGGCGAATGGGAAAGAGAAAGAAAAAAGCCCGAAAGTGGAGGGAGAGCTTGAGCCCGATTTTGATTTCAGATTTGAGCTGGATGGAAGCCACTGCCGGTGATGTGGCAGTCGCTGTCGCTGCAACAGATGGTGTGGGTGCCTGATGGCTTGTTTAGTGGTCATCTGCGTCATCTTGGTCGCTGGTAGACGCGCCGTGCTGTGACATCACTGCCCGCAAGAACTGCATCCAGGTGTAGGCTCTCGCGTCGAACCGAACAACGTAACGTTTGAACGTGAGTCTCGTTTATGAGATTCAACTTCTTCTTTCACCGTCTAATACTGATACCGTTGTTCAGCCGTACCATGTCGTGCGTGGACTCCAATGTATAACGTGCTGCAAATGTCCGAGGGAATGTGTAGAGGTTCCGGTGAGTCACCTAGATGCGACGGCGAAGTGCAGCATGGAAAATTCGCCTAACTGCAGGTAAATTCTCCTTTAGTTTCTCCGTTAAATTTTTTTTCCAGAAAAAAATTGGTGGCCGATCCCACCCTCGGTGTTGAACGGACACTGGATCTGTAACAGTCGGCCGAAGTTAGTCTGCCGACCCCACCTACGAGATAACACCCGATCTGTAACGGCCGGCGAAAGTTAGCATGGAAACTTTCTTCCGAGATGTTGTTTGTTCTGTTGTGGTTGTTGCAGACACACAGCCTGGCAGGACCAACTGTTCGCTTCTAAATCCACTGTTTCTCAGCGTAGCGAAGAAAGTCGTTCAGTATGCTGACGAACCGACTGTCACTACATAGGCTACTGCCAGCCTAACTTCGTCGAGCGACGGGCTGATATCGTCGGCGGCAGACCCAGCAAACAGCGAACGATGTCTTGCACGTTTGGCTCACTCACATACTCGTTCTTAGACCAAGCCTGTGAACCCGCTTAATGATAAAATTTGCAAAGTGGAACTAGCAGCCTGTGACGTTTTATTTGCATCTTATAACAGACGCCTCCTCAACGTCAGCCATGGCGGAAGAAGGCGAAAAACTGCACTACCAGCTTTGCATTTTATGTAGGCTAAAGAATCAATGCAAAATCAGGAACCAAACGACCAGACTGTTTTGTGTCTGCTCAAGCCAGTTAATTACGCCAACTGTGCTTTGATCCCGGACATTTTTCGAATCGGAGAAGTCAAAAACTATAGGCATAGGTGGATTTAGGGGTAAGGTGGTTGGTTGGTTGGTGGCATGGCGTGGCTTAGTGGAAACGCGTTTGATTCGATCAACGAAGTTACTCTACGCCGAGCCGGGTTAGTACTGCGATGGGTGACTGCCTACGGGCAGGAAAACCATCTTGGTATGTAACCAGCCGCCTATGTCAACTCAGCTTTTCATCCCTTCGGGGTAGGCAAATCGAGTACCAGCCTATCTGGCTGGGTTTAAGGCGGGGCGCGTTCACCTGTGTCGGGTGGCAGGTAACACTATGGGATCCCATACGGCAAGCGACGCTCCGTAGCTCTGAAATGGGCTTTCATTAAGAGCTATAACACCACCTTTAACTGTTAACCTTTACCTTTAAGGAGCTATGCCTCGAGTTGCTAAAAGTCGCCATTTGCTTTGCATTGCCAATACAGCGCATTATAAATTTGTGCAGTAAAACCGACGAAATTTATATCCGCTGCATGCATTTTCGGGTTCCTTTCATGCTCAAAAAAGCGTTTACCGCTGGGGTTTAGCACCAGACCTGCCCCTCCCCAAAAAGCTCTCCCGTGCTCTCGGTCTTCGGATTCGATTTTGGGCTCGACCTTGCTCCCTGCAACTGCAACTGCAACTCTTTATCCGTTTATTGCTGTAGGGAAACAATGCTGAATCTAAATCTACACAATTTATTGAGTCACATAAATTATTACTTTTATGTTTTTTAATTTCATGTCTTGCAATTTCATGCCCTGGAATTATGATGGTCTGTATTTTCACGTCCGCCATTTTCAGCGTCGCCGGCAGTCTTGATGGTAATCGTTTAGGCCGATGTTATAATGTTAAACTGAAAGAGTTTCATCAGGCCTGATCAACGAGCGTCCCACAACAGGTTTTTAAAATCTCAAAAATTGCTGGTTATTACATGAAAAAAAATCTCTGTATCAACTCGATATGTATCGTACACAAAAAACCGATTACGGCCCATCACTGTTTGGCAGATTTTTTTATACAGTCATCAACCGTTTCACGCAATGCGAAGACCTTGGCGTAGTTTTTTTACAGCACGACATAAAATATAGTGACGTGCACGCGCTATATCAATGTCTCTACAAAGCTTGACGTCTGCCTAAATCTAGATCTAACACCTAGATTGAACTGACCGCACACTACCTTGTAAAAATCTCAGCCTTTAACTCGATCGTGGCATGATACGTTATAGGCCTAAACGTCGCGTTTTTGTTCGTCAGAATACAGAATAAAAATTTCGAGCGCCATTTTCGTTGATTTAGTGCGCTTTATGGTTCGACTGCACAGATTTGCATATTGAGCCTGGTGTCTACAGGTGGTCCAGAAAGCGGCAAAACTTTTAAAATGTTTTTATTAGGTAATTTATGTTACCGCGATTGTCTTCGCGAAACGACAAAGAAGGTTAAGCTATGTTTTTGTTTAGTGAATATTGTCAGTTAGATTTTACGCAGGCAACATCAATAAATTTTTTTACGAGATTCTGCATGTGAAAACTTTGGACAAATTAAAAAGCAAGCACTTTAGTCTTGGTGGCGACTGGCATTCTTGTGTGGATTATGAGTTATGGATTCATCATTTTTACCGTTATTCGCTGGCTATATTTTAACTAAGTTTTTCCGTACTTTTTGTGGTTAATTTCGTATGCGATTCGGAGCACATTGGTGCATTTTGGCACATTTTTTTGCTGCCTACGTTTTACTTTCGTGAGCATTTTTTTTCATACGGTTGTCTTTCCCCTCCCAGCAATACGCTGTTCTCATTGAACTCTCAAGCCAAAAGCCAATCGATTTAGTTCAGCCGACAGCTGCTCGGCAGCGGATAAATTCGTCACAATTTATTATTTAATTCAGACAAATTTACGCGGCATTGCGTATAGCATGCCGGGTCGTCATGAATCGTACCCCGCGGGAGCTGTGACGTCACCCCTTTTAGATCACGTGACAGACTAGGCTCGGTCGTGTGAAATGCAGTGGGTAGGTCCTATACCATTACCGTCGACAGTAAGAAATGTCTTAACAAGTTTTTCATAATATATAATGATAAAATGATATAACAAAGACCAAAGTTATGTGGTAACAAGCAAAATCGCTGATCGATGCTGCCACATGGTGAATCGTAATTTAGTCTTTTAAGTACGAAGCAATTGCATGTTTTGGCTGGGGTTTCGACACCGAAATTTTGTATTCTTTTACAGGTTAGTTACGACCATCTGAAATTGAACTGACAGACAGACCACGCTACACAGAAATGAGCAGGAATAGTCAAAATCACTTGCGCTACAAAAGCCATTTCGCTTAATAATAATGACAGTATTATTTATCTATTAAAATTTAGGAATATGCCTAAACAGTGTAAAAAAATTACTTAATATGAGAAACTGTGAGATAAGAGTCTGTTAATATCACAATCTGCAGATACAATGGCAGGGAGGTGGGCAGTACGACTTTGACTGTGGAATAAGATGTTTTAAGACGGCATTTCAATGTTTCACTAAGTAAGTAAGTAATTAAGTAAGTAAGTAGCGCACGCGCACGTGCAACACATAAAGACGTAGCTATAGAGACAGACATGGGAATAGAGAAAGAGCTAGCTAATTTGCTAAAGGCTGCGCAGCACTTAAACGCGTTGCTGTGATACGTTAAAACATCTGCTAACAGCCATCACTCGCGACTGCTGTACCCATACGCCGATATTTTGTAGTAATGGGCAAATACATTGATTTTATAAATGGTTTTCTTACTCTTGATATCACAGCCGTACCGGCGTCAATCCCTTAAGAAAGATAACCGGAAACGTACGTAAAACGCAGTAACAGCAGAAACATGGAAAACAACACAACATCACCTGTTCCAGTATATATTGGGTAGATCAGAAAAAATACAAATACGTACAACGGAAATTCGTACCCGTACCTGTACCTGGCTGATACAGGTACGCTGTTACGGGTACGGCTCCTTGCACATGCACCCTTACCTGTACCCGCAGCTGTTCAGTCGACTTTTATGGAATGTGTAATTTGTAATTTGTAGGTCGACAGTTGTCTAATTTACTGTTCTATTTGTCACGTTTTTTGGCGAGGGAAATGGGCTGCACGATAATGATAAAACTGAAAAGTTAAACCGATAGCAGAGGATTCGTATGGCCTCGAATGTTAAATGCGATTTAAATTCGTGCATCTCTAGGTGCAATGTCCGCCGGCCGCAATTTAACACGTGCAACTTAGAATCATGTGTCAGCGATGCTTTTAGATGGAGACATATATTCCCTGTATTGGCCTGAAGGCCCCTCCCCGGGGAGAAATTGTCCCGGGGTAAGGTAACTGAATCGGTAACGTAAACGCGGCATTTTGTGCAGGTGTAGGCCTATAGAGCGCGGAATCTATAAAGACAACTTCGCCTACAGTCTGTACTAGGCTACGGCATCACTTGATGACATTTAATGGCATGGATGTATGGAGAAAACAAGGGACGCTGTCTTTGTTCAAAAGAAAACGCGTTCCCATTATTCTACTGATACTCTTGAAAGGAAAAATTTTATTTAAAAATATTTGTTTTTGTATCTGAAAATTCATACGTTTACTTACATGTACGTTAGTTTTCAGTGTCCATTGTAATAATTTTCTTCTGTTTTGTAGTCCTTTACATCACAGCTCTAAAACAAAATTCAAAACGTGCAGAAGTCCAAGTGGATTATTTGCTTAGTTTTTACGCATTTTGGTACTTGGTTCAATGTCTTGACTCGACACTTGATGTTCTCGCCCTCATAAAGCTAGGTTTAGGCTTACTGCTACTGCTGCTGCTGATGATGATGATGATGATAATAATAATAATAATAATAATAATAATAATAATAATGCTAATTAGTTTGTTTTCAAAAAATTAACTGTGTGCTGCGATGAAAGAAACGCAGCCGTCACGCACTGCAGCGCAACACGAATAACGTTATCCGTACCCCGTTTACTTGTTTTGACGTATTATCATTAAATAAAAGTATTAGCTGGTTGTAATAAACTGTTATTGTGCTGTTTTAAGTATTTTGCTTTTTTGATGTGAACAGCTTATTTATAATGTTCTATATTCCGTCACATTTAGTGCATTGCAACGGAAAAAATTGTGAGTTTCGTTCTATCTTTTGTTTGTATAATATGGGCTTACTTCAATTTTGTAATAAACATTTTCAATTACCGTTATTTTTACACGGACATTTTAAAAAAAATTTTAAAATAAAAAACGTTAAAAATAAAAAACAATTTAAACCGTTCTAATAAAACTAAATAAATAACGTTTGGTTTACAAAAGTTTTATTACGACTATGGTCCACAGGGGCAGTGGGGAAAATGGCCCGGTACGGTACCCGGTACATAGCCGAAAAAAAGGAATCCGGCAAATGCTTAACCTTCCAATAATATCTGATAAAATAATACAAAATTGAAAATTGCTGCTATACTAGATGCATCTACACAGTTAGAGTATATTTTTTTACCAAAATGCAAAACTCGCTATGCTTCGCCAGACCTCTTCGTTGGTGAAAAATGGGACACTCTTTTTTATTTCCAACTCTCTCGATATCTTCGATGCCTCGACACTATGTTATTAGGCCTGTAAAGCGGTGTCTCAAAAAACTCAACACACAACGAGGCTCAAGACAAACCAATTTGACACTTCGAACTTCTTGTGAAGAGCTAGAAGTGTCGTCGATGCTATAGGTCTGCCGTTGGACAGAGGGTTATTTCAAAGTTTCTATAGCTGTCAATAGTAGGCCTAATCACTTCGCTGTCTGTAACGTTCTGGACGTAACTTACAATGCACATTTCGACTAGGGGTCAGATACGTCGCCAGGTCAAAAGATGTACACTCATAGCGAGCGCGGAACACGAGTGAATTTGGGGGCAGAGCCGGCAGCGGAGCTCACTTCGGGGGCAGAACTCCTGGTCAGAGGGTCAGGGGCGCCCATTCTGTGGTGCTGAAAACTTATTTTGCTTTGAATGCCAATCGAAAGCAGTAGGCTACTTTCAAAGCGACAGAAATGAAATGAACTGCGACTTTCGTTGCAGATCATTTCAGTTCACTGCGTTTTGTTTCGTTTTAGTTATGTCGCTTCGTACGCTTTTTAAGACAGCCACTTTAAAGTTATCGTAGGAAAATGACTGGTTGGCGAGTTAAGCTCTAAAATTGCTGACCGACTCCGACACTTTCTATCGCCGTAAAAACCGAATTTTTATCTGTCTTGAAAATAACCGTTGGCGAAAAATAAAATAGGGTCGCTACGGCGTAGACTAGCGCGGACATGTCCACCAGAGATGTGCGGACGTGGACTCGTTCGTGAACGGAACGCGCGTCCGCTAGCATTTTGCAGACGCGGACAAGGACGACTTCCCAAGAGAAAAAAAGCAATTTTTTACCGCAACGCTCTTACTTCCTAGCAACAACAATACTACAGAATTACAGTTGCTTTCGCAATTTTTGCGCATGCCATATTGTTAAAGGCTGTCCCTGGGTTACAGTATATTTTAAACAGCATCATTGTTGTTGACAGTGCTGCATGCTGTTGTAGTGTTGTTGACGTGGATCCAGAATTTCAAGATCCGCACATCTCTGATGTCCACCCCAGTCCACCAGTCGAATCCGTAGCGACTTTCTGCTAAGGATTTCTACCTTACTCACCCAAAACTTTTTTTTTCATGGGGACCAAAATCCCGTCTACTAAGAGGTACATCTCATTCCATTCAATGACTTTAGCAGCTGATGTCATTCCCCGTCTCCAGTGTCAAGATATTGTCGGTTTTCAGACTTTCTGTTCTGTCCTTCACACCCGAGGCCCACTTATCTTTAGAACACTTTTCCTAGAAAGACTATAAGTCTACTTAATATTCAAACCTATTGGTTTTCTATGCTGCTGAATTAGTCGTGGAAGACCCGTTATTTAGTCACGATGTTGGCGCTGTCTAAAATGCGGAACTGACAGGACGTCGTGAGTGACAAAAAACATACGAGGCCTAAAGCGTGGTCATGAAAGGCTGAACGAATTATCCAATATTGTGCAGGCGTACTGTACAACGCAGAGAACTTGAATCACGCGTTACAACATGATGCAAGCCTTGCGGGCTGCTAGCAGGGCTGCGTGCATACGTTGGCTTGCTGACTAGAAGCCCGACAGGGTGATTCGGTACTTCTGGGTGCAAAAACATAAGATATAATGTCAAGCGGGCATCGAATGCACCCATATACCGACACCATTGCCTACGGGCCAACGTAACATTACCATACAAACTAGTGATGAGACAATTTGTACAGTTCGCTCTGCTTTTGTACAGTAAGTAGGCCTAAGTGAATAAGTAAGTAAGTAGTGCGCACAGTGTCGGCAAGACGCCCGCCAAATTTAAATGCAGATTTCTTGCCATGTGTTAGGTACATGTACATTTGCGGAGTCCAACGGCAATTTGTGTCAGATATGCTGAGTCATGGCGTATACAAATGAGTGGTGATTCTGCCTGTTTTCAAATTGCGATGCTCTTTATTATTATTAGTATCATTATTGTTCAATTAATTTCAGAAAGACGAAAGTACGAAATAAATTGCAGATATGCATAAAAGCTATAAATCTGCATTCATTCATTCATGGAACGGTTCAAGCAAGATGCACGAATGCGACAGAAGACGGGCAGACAGGCAGACGACCAACAGACATGTAGACCTTGGTGTATCTGTCTAGTGAAAAATGTGAAGCAACAAGCGAAATTGCATGTGTTTGGAGAGCTGTTCCGCCTAATACTAACCTAATAAAAATACTAGGCCCTAATAGGCCTAATGAGCAAAGAGCGTTGGTTATCAGACAAGAAACAACAAGACTGAAAAGTACCAGTTTGAGGCAGTAGCCTATACACCGTTCCAAAAAGAAAGCCACTTCATTCATTGTTGTAAACAACCCAACTACGACTTCTGCATTTTACAAGGTAGTGTAGCAACAGTATTAAGGTAAGGTAGACAACATTTCAGTTGTTTTGGCCTACGTTAAGTTTTTGCTTAATGTTACAAGCCAAAATTTATTAAAATGGGTCAATATCTTTCGGAGCAGTTCACAAAATAAAAGTGGCTTCCTTTTCTGAAACACAGGGTGGAATCAGGGTCGTCAATCCTAAAGGGTTGGGGATCTGATATTTAAACATGTGCTGTAGTGTAGCCAGGATAAAGATCCCAATCTTTTTTACTAAAAAATATCACTCCAGGGAAAAGTAGCTAGTGTCAAAACGTTCCGCTTTGTTACTAGGTTACCATTCTACCAAAAGTGTTCTGTGAGGTTCAAAATGAGCCAAACTTGTATTCGGCTAAAGCTCCGCCCGGTGCCCAGGACCCGCTGAGGAAACTTGTGACGCTCCCCTGACTTCTTAGCCGACGGAGCTCAACGCCAGTGCTGATATCGAACATGTAGGCATCTATGTTGCTATTAAGACTGCAGGTTCGTGAGATGGTCAAGTCATAAAGCTGGTGCGGGAGATCGGGAGACGCATCACCGACATCACTGAGGACAGCAGAGAAACTACATATTGTACCTTCCTGTTTCAGAGGCTGCGCGTGTGTGCAAAGATGGTCTCATTCTATAGGCATTCTTCTTTTCGTTTACTTCAGCGTTGCAGTCATTTACACTTTGTTTAATTTTCGAGTTTGCTGGTTTTGCTATAGTTGGAGTATTGAAGATGAAATAATAAATTAACTGCACCGTGTCTCGAAAAACTGTGCCACTTTTATGTTTGGAATAGCGTCGTGAAACATTGATCGATTTTGATAATTTTTGGCACGCAAAATCGTGAAACAACTTAACGTAAATTACTGTAGTTTTGGCCATCTCATCACAGGCTGAACGGTAGTTCAAGCCCTGTGTTAACGGCGACTTCTCTTTCTTATGGGAAAGCCAAAAATTCGACCCCCCACAGAATCAAAACCCCTGACCCGATTGAGATAAAATTTGGCACG
>Ga0209367_1012772_pt1 | contig 10916 bp, 5 predicted proteins | sample WorMetLIZISLAND2_FD_187412 | JGI IMG/M metagenome (GOLD analysis project Ga0209367, IMG submission 187412) | Marine gutless worms symbiont microbial communities from Max Planck institute for Marine Microbiology, Germany - Olavius geniculatus... ... | reverse complement strand
CCTCTGTTCTCCGCTTTCCCCTCCCATCCCTTCCCTTAGAGGTAGGACCCCCTAAAATTCAGCTGGGGGTTTGGAGAAGCGCTGTGAGCTCCCCAGCGGAGTCTGGGGCGGATCCCCAGCCGAAATCGAATTTGGTGCATTTCAGCTAGATGAGATCTGTTGGCAACGATTTTAATTATTTTTCGAGAACAAACTGACCTAATTGGCAAATTTAGTGTAGTTTTTAAACGTAGGCCTGTGATATGTTATGTGTGGGTGATGCACTGTAAAAAATTTCCGTAGGCCTAAATATACGGAGAGTTTTCTCAAAATTATCCGTATTTGTTACGGAACTGGTTCCGTAGATGTTGTTCCGTAAATTGACGAAAACCAGACCAATTTCCGTAGGCCTACACTGGAAAAAATTCCGCATATCTACGGATCTTTTTAGAAATTATCCGTATTTTACGGAACTCGTTCCGTAGGCATTGCAATCCGTAAAATGACGGAAATGTCCGTAGCAAATTTACTGATTCTCTAATTGGTTGATGAATTTTGAATTGTAAACAAGTAACATTAGCGCCTCAGTTTGAATTTTAAGTTGTTCATTGCTGTACAGACTGACGTAACTGAACTGAACTGACGCGGTTTAGTTTTTGACGAACTGACCAATGGGTGGGCAGGGAGCGTCCATTGATCATCGGTTGACGCGTAGGCCTACGTGCGCATAGTTACGTAGTCAACGACGCCGTTAGACGGTGCCTACTGTAATGCATTAGCCTACTGCTTGCCCATTGGTCAGTTCGTCGAAAACTAAGCCGTGTCAGATCAGTACAGTTACGTCACTCATGACGTGTGTACGCGCCTTAAGAAATTAGGCCTAGGCAGTGATGGACACTTTGCAACTTATAGCCGTAGGGGCCTATAAGAGGGGCGTTGAAAATATTTGAGCCTCGATATATCAGGCTACAATTTTTTTCACAATCTATATATCAATAAAACGTAATTTTACTAGCTCGTCGTACATACCATGTGTGCGTGTGTCTGTTCGCGTGCATGATGTAAGATACCCGGTCGAGACGTTACGCAGTGAACTTGCGTCTTTGAACGATCAGATGAAATCCGCCTCAAAACGGCTCGCCAGCATCGACGCTATTTTTAGAAACAAATTTACTCTATTCCTACAGGCACGTCACTCTTCTGCAGCCTATTTGTCTTGATGCAATAAAATTTAGTATTTTCACGTTAACGGTAGCAGTAAATACGGAAAGAGACAAAATTATCTTTGCGAACATCATTATACTATAGACTAGTATTTTCTACCGAAAGCAAAGTCATTTGTCAGTCAGTCTACCCTACCTTTATGCAGTTTTTGCTGACATTTTAATTGGACGCATAGTCTACGCCCTTAAACCTGTAAGCGAGAGCGAGAGCGAGAGCGAGAAACGGGACGAGCGAGAGCGAGCAAGATTTTCCCGTGAGCGAGCGACAATATCTGCGAGCGAGTCGAAGCGAGCGAAATTTAAAACGGCACATGATTTTTCACGCGCGACAGTATGTGATGCTTCACGCATCTTAGCTGTCGTCGAGGCGTCTGTCTGTCTGTTTGTCTGTCTCTCCGTTAGTCACACTGTACGACTGTATCAAAACTCTGTGAGCTAGGATTACGAAATCTTCATTGTCGGCTGTCACAAATTAGCTTCTAAATCGACCTACTTCCAGGATCCGTATAGCTTTTCTAGAAGTTTCACAGGAGTCATCCCGATCGATTGCGTTAGGCGCAAATGAGTACTTAAGTGCGGTGCGAAACACTGGCGATTTTGAGCCAAATATCAGTCGCCGTATTTCATAAACGGTGCAAGATGGTCGAGTAGACTACTGATCACTAATAGGAAGTCCCACAAGCCCTTTCGATTTACACAAAAATCAATGACTTTGAACGACCTTGAAACCGTAAAAATAGAGGGTTTGAGGTCGATTGTTACATGCTTAGGTTGACTCACGGGTTTGCTAACCAATTAACTTAACCTCTCGGGTTAACCTCGCGCACATTGTTCCACGCGAAATTTTTTTGCGTGAAACAAAGCGCCATGCACGTGTTAATCCGGATAATTCCCCCAGTTCCAAGTTAATCTCGTGTTCAACCGTAACCCGTGCATAGAACAGTCGACCCTTGGTGATTTTTTTGCGTCTTTAGACATACATAGGCTCCGGCGCACATATCGAAAGTAAATTGCGCCGAAGGCAACATGCGTAAGTTATAAAATTTTTAGCATTAAACAAAGATTTGGCAGTTTAAGGACTTCCATCACTTTCACACATTCAAATGTGAAGTACGCCAACTATGGAATCGACTTCGACGTGATTTAATGGAGATCACATCTCCTGCAAAAAATTATGAAATAAAAAACTACTTAATCCGTATTTTGCAAAATTTTAAGCAACCACATATGAATTTTCCGACGGAACAAAACAATTTCTCGCTTGTCTCGCTGAGCGAGTAAAGCGAGCGAGATTTACCCACGAGCGAGAGAGAAAATGGTTGGTGAGTCGCTTACAGGTCTATAACCCTATATTGTATACCAGCGGCGTTGGATGAAAAAAAAGTAGGCGGGACACGAAGTTTCCTTTTTCCCCGAAGATACTGCAAATTTCTGACAGAGAAAATTGTGGATGCTCAAAATTTCAATTTTGATTTCAAATTTTTTTAAAATGGGTTTTTAGCGCCCCAGATTTTGCATTTTGGACAAAATATTAGAGAATTTTCCGACAGCGAAAAATTTGGGGTGGGGATTTGCCCCCTGTCTGCCTGACCCTGAAATACTTAATTTATACGATGCGGTCGCAGGAAGCGGACCGATCGCTGTACAAACTGGAGTCCGGTATGCGAGAAGTGGATTCGCTGCGGCTTGAGCTGGCGGCGTATTACTGCGACGATGAAGCCACGTTCCAACTCGACGACGCGTACAGAATCATCAGAACATTCTGCGACAAACTCCAGAAAGCCGTCAAGGTGAGTGGCATGTCTAATGTTTATATTATAAGTCTACGTCAATGCGATTTGATGGTAAGCCTATTAGAAAATAGCCGATATGGCTTAGTTGAAAGGATAAAGGCTGTGGTAGTAGGCCTATAGCTGTTTATGAGAAGCCCATCGCACAGCGTCATCAGTCATACGAGACGGATCACACAGCGCTACCTGCGACCCGACACAGGCGAGCCCTGGCCAAACCCTGGCCAGACAAACCGGTAGGCCTACTCGATTTACTTATGCCGCGAGTATGAAAGGCTGAATTGCTCCTCTTCGTGCCGGTTTTAAAACCGAAGTAAAGATGACCGAGAATGGCTTTTTACATTTCCATTCCCTCCCAATCCCATTCCGAATTTTGTAACCAATTCCCATTCCCATGGGATTCCCACTAAGCTTTTCCGATTCCTCCCCATTCCCATTCCCGAACAATCGTTTCATCGTTGCGGCATAAACAATTTTTGGCCTATCAAAGACTCAAGCCTAACGCACAATGTCATACTCTGCTGAGTGTGCTCTGCTTGTCGTTTAATCTAAAACTTGTCACGACAGTCATCATTACTGAACATCACAAACTACAGAAATTATATGCTGAATGGTATTTGACTTTGACGAGAAACAGTATCTTTTTTCTAGCCAGAACATAAGCCAGACACGGCATCCGCCGATGGGAATTTACTCCCATGGGAATAAGAGTCATTCCCATTCCCATGCAGGTTGTTTCCCATTCCTTCCCATTCCCAATTTTGTCATCAATTCCCATTCCCATGGGATTCCCATTCTTACTGGAAATCCCATCCCCAGCATCTTATTTATACCGAAGTGGTTTACCTGTCCGCAAACGGTCAACCATCCAAGTCCATTTAACCGCGAGTCGAACTCTCGACCGACGTCTCGATAGTATAAGTCTAACGTGTAGCCTATGCGCATGCTGTAGGCTTATTCCACGTTTTCAACAGTGCATCCATAACGTCATGCCAGTCTACTGTATCACCAGCCCACATAAACCAAATATTATTAGTAAAGCATAATAAATGTAATGTCTGTGCTAAAAGGAAAATCGCGAACGTCGTACACAAGAACAAAGGTCAGAAGAAAGAAAAAGATTGCTTGAAGAGAAACTGCAAAAGCTTGGTTAGTGCATTAGGATACTCGTCTTACGCAATACGTTAATAAAATTTCATCGTTCGCTTTTTTCGCTGTGGAATATAGCCTACGTAGCCATCCTGAGTTCGGTCTATAAGCCTACATTATGTCGCTAGATCCTTCTATTTCTATTTGAAATGGCACAGTTTTTTTGAGAGACGGTGTATCCATGAATGTGTGACTGTCAGACGAGAGCAGAAGACTTCGCGGCTGCCTGACTCACAGTTCGTCTGTTGACAGTACCGGTAATTACAACTCGGACAACGATCTCGAAGAAGCTCTGCTGCTCGGCGCTCAGTCAACCATGAGCCAGCGGCCGCGGAGACGCCGTTCCGTGTCCGACAGCAGTCTCGACAAGACGCAAGTCAATTCTCCAGGTCATGGAAACGTCGGACAGGGGGAAAACCAAGAGTCTAGAACCCAGGAACGGAGACGGGGGCAAAGGCGACCCACGAGTGCTGCAAGAAAAAACTTGATGGGCCGTACTTTGACGTTGTGTTCTTCGTTCGATGACGGCGGCTGGTTCGCGCGCGAACGAGTGATCAGCAACAGCCCACATATCACCATGGTTACCACCAACAACAACAGTTCAAACCTGACTTCCTCAGTTAACACGCAACGACCATCATCACACGACGCAGCGTCCAGTTCCGCTAGATCGAACACGCAGAAACCGCCTCTACGTAGAACATCGTCACTGCAGGGTGGGAGCACTAGCTGCAGCTGGACAACCAAGGGAAAGGCTGACGCCGTGAAAGGAGAACCGATTGGTGAAATGAGGACAATGAACGCGGCATGCTGCTACAGTCGACTCGGTGGTGCAGAGGCTAGCAAGCTAACAACACTTAGGGCTAACGCATATAGGAAAACTGCGGGCATGGGTCGAGATCGGAAGATAACAAATAGTTCGACAACAGAGGCTGCTACAGGGTCACCAGTGCGAAGAACATCTCTGGACGTACATGTAAGCGATCAACGAAGCAAACCACATCAGCAGCTGCAAAAAACGTTCAACAGAGCACCTGCAGCTGCAGGAGCTAGTAGTGGTTATCAGTCAGGTACGGTGTCCGTTAACAGTTCGCCGCGACTGACCCCGAGAAGTCAAGTTCTACACTTGATTGATGCAACTCACAACACGGCTAGCTGCAGGTAGCACTACCGCTGCTGCTTTCTCATCTTTCGCATTAGCTTAATAGATGTTGACCTTCACGTTGACTTTCCAGACCATATGTGTGCAGGTTGTTATTGTGATTACACTAAAACAATTTAGGATGGCAAGATTTCAAAGATAAACTACTTTTCTACTTAAGTGGTTAAAATTTCTACTTCTACGTAAGTAGTTTTATTGTTGGGCTACTCCTAAGTCTTATACTTAAGTAAACTTTGTGGGTCACTAGCCTAGTTCTACAATCTACTCAAGTAGAATTTTTGACCACTTTATCCAACACTCCTCCCTTTTAAATACGCCACTGTTAACGCTAATGACTAACAACTGACAAGTCTGATGCTGTGACTGTATGTTTGTCAGTCGACAAAGAGGAACGGTCATGCGGCTGTCAAAGTCAAAGTCAACGTTGACAGCTGTCGTGATCAGTCGACGTTCAGCGACCTCACAGTCAACTGGTGACGTTAGCGCATCACAGAACTCATCAGTAGGTCTAGGTCTATCATCACCATCATCATCGTCAGGAGCAGCAGCAGCAGCAGCAGGGCGACTGCAGCAGTCGAGCACGCCGACCAACAAATGTCAGTTATCCAAAGTCAACGACAACGCCAAGAAACCACCAAAACAAGCACGGAGGGTCGGACCACAACAAGACAAGCTTCTCGTCCACAGAGAGATAGCTCAAAGCCACACAAAAGAGCCTCGGAGATGTTCCAGCGACAACGTGACTGACACAAGGCCAGCATCACGGTCACAGAATACCAGACGTACTACGCCGGGTAACAAAGGTCCAACAGTATCGCTCATGATGAGACCGAAACACGACGCAAGCAAGGAATCTCAACTGAATTCACAGATACCGGCACCGGCAACAAACAATGACGTCACCATTGCGCGCCACAAGCCAACATCTGGACCATCCCTCCCACGGTAGCACAGAACAAAGACATCGCGGCCGGGGAGCGGAGAGGAATTGCTGCCCTTCCTTGTCCCCTAAATTTTGGACTGTTGGAAAATTGCCGGAAAATATTACATTAAAATATTTTATTGCATTGGTGTAGTAGCTTGAACATTTTTGATTGCTGAAAAATCGGTAGGCGGTCATGTTAAAAAGTCTATAATTTCGTCGTTTTTTAACAGAATCACATTTTACTTGACAGTTAGGTGTAAAAGGTTTTATACAATAAAACTGTAAAATTTTGAACTAAAATTCTAAATAGTTGCTAAAAATACAGCGAAGAACTAAGGGTCCACTTTTTTGCTGCACCCTGTACAATGTAAAAGGTAAAGGTAAAGTCCAGCACTTGTATAGCACTTCTTACATGAGACAGACTCAAGACTCATGTTTATAGAAATTAAACTCAATATTATGCAAGACAAAATTAGTATAATGGATCATGGATCACTGCATTGGCGATAGACCTATATGAGCCATAACTTTAATATTTCACGAATGTAATTTATATCTGAGAAATATACACCGTGAGCCATAAAAACGTGCCACTTTACTTTTGTCCACATATTCGTCAATTATTGACCTATTTTCAAAACTCTTTCACTGGCACACTCTGCAGACAGTTTGCAATAATGCGATTATTATATATCCCATCACACCTTGAGTGCATTTCTACACTACCTTGTGAAATATAAATGTAAGCAAAAACTTACAATAATAACAAAAATTTAGGTAAATGCAAAAGTGCTTCAGACCAACACTGAGATGAATTTATTTATTCGTATGACACTAGACTGTGTTATAGCCACACAGTCTAGCGTCATACAGACCATTCACTGCAATGTTGGTCTGAAGTGTTTAAAAAAATTTTTACGAAAATGTTTGTTCGTTATTATCGTTATGTATGCATTTTTCATTGATATTTCACAAGGTAGTGTAGACACGCATTCATGGTGAGGTGGGATCTATAATAATCACATTATTGCAAATTTTCTGCAGAGTGTGCCAGTCAAATAATTTTGAAAATAGGTCAATAATTGGTGCAGATATGGACAAACGTAAAGTGGCACATTTTTATGGCCCACCCTGTATGTTATTTATTAGCTAGCAAAATCGTTGTAAAAGTTGCAGTAATTACTGGTGACAAAGAAAAAAAAGAGTTTAGTTGTGGGGGTTGTCTGTACCCCTTATTGGTTGATGCTACAGTTTATGCAGGTCAATCTGGAGTAATCACTTCAGTCAGTTGCATATTTGGTCCTCATGCCTGGGCGTCTCCTCCCTTTAAAATGAAAATAATTTTGTCATGCCATGTTTTGATAGTTTGTTAGCATGGACTGCATATGCTGTGTTCGTTTAAAAAATTCACTTAAAGTACCGGTTCTTAGTAATTCTCTATTTTTCTCTATAAAACAGAAACTGATTATTTTTTCAACTGGTTCAAAAATGAAACTGAGTGAGTAAGTGGCCTAGGTTTTGTCATCTCATTCAACACATTATAGGCCTATCATTTAGGAGATGGTCTTCCAGGCAATCACTTACACTAGTAAGAACAACAAGAATTAACTGCAAAATCAATCAAACCAGATAAGATTTTTTGCTAATCTACCTTGGATTTCTTTTGTAAAACATACAAAAGAATACAGTCAATGGGAACTTAACTTTGTGACATTCATTGATCAGCCTCTTATGTGATTGGCAAACTTTGTGCATATCCAAAACATTACACTGACAGAACTGAAACAGTAAACTCTGACACTTGACCTCAATATTAACAATGGTAACAGCAAATTCACTAGTATGCTAGTCAGAGCTTGAAGTGGAAAAATATGTTAGAAACTGTGGTTACGTACAGTGTCCTGTACTGTAGTTATGCAATATAATCGGTATTTTTTCGAACACAAATCCAAAACACGAGACTAACAGAATCACAATAGCAAACTACTTGACCTAGTATTAACAACAGTAACAACAAATTCATAAATGTGCTAGTGCTAGTAAGGGCAGGAAGTGGAAAAATAAAATTCCAGACTTATGGAAATTGTCAGAGTACAGCTGCAGGTCTAATATGGAGCAATAAATATTTACAATCACAGGAAAGATGTCATGCTTTCTAGGTGACCAAGAAAGTGCCAGTATCCAGTGCTGGATTAAGGGGGGTGCTGAGGATGCTGCAGCATCCGGCCCATCCATAAAATAGGCCCATGGCCACAGAAGGATGAACCATTTGTGTCACAGCCATTTTCACTGTACATAAACGACATAAAATGTTGCCATGAGATGCGTTTTTGAGAGACCAAACTGTTTAAAAATGCAGTTGCGACCGAGGCTCCGCTTCGGACCCCGTTGAGGTAGCACAGAGCTATACTCCAGAGCCCCTACGCAGATTTGGGGAAAAGGAAGAAGAAAATGACATGAAAGGAAAAGAAATGAAAAAAGAAAAAGAACAGAATGAATGGCAAAGGGTAGAAGTTTAGGAGTGCCCCAAAGACAAATTTCTGGCTATGCCCATGCTCAGCTTGTAAGATCAACGTGATCATGCAGGCCTGTCAAGTCACTTGTATTGAGCAGGTGACGCTCGATCGCAAATTAAGCTCGTGAATTTGTGCAAAGTCAATTGTCACCCACTGATGATGCATAGGCCCTATCTTTTATTTTGGTCCCAATTAGTCCTTATTGTTTAAAATGCATCTATTTGGTCAGAACTTTGACTATCACAAAAATGATTAAACATTATTGCCACCAGACATCATATTTTAAGGCAAAAACGAATCAAATTCGACTTTGGTTGGGGCTCTGCTCAGACCGCTGAGGGAGCTCACAGTCTTCCTTCAGTCCCCTGACTCGATTCAAGAGGTCCTATTTCTAAGGCAATAAAGGCAAAAAGCAGAGGGAAAGAGAGAGAGAGAGAAAGAAAGACGGGAGGAAGGGATTATTATTCGCATTGGCAGTTCAGTTTATACGGTGTAAATGTAGCATTAAGGTTAAACGTAAAAAAGTGCAGACATTATGATCATCAATATGTGGCAATAATACACGGTGTTTCATAAAAAAGACCCCTTTTGGTTTTTTCATAATTCACTCAAATGATGATCAATTTACACAAAATTTGTACCAGTTGTAGCTGAAAAAATACTAATTCAAAATATTGCAACAAAATATGGCAGTAGATTAAATATTCTTTGCTAGTCCTGATGCAATGCTGACATCATAATGTCATAAACATCTGAGTTCTAAATCCAGGCAGAATTCAGTCAGAGTGCAGACTTGATATTCTGGTGAGAAGAAGAAAACACGACAGACATCAAAACACTGGCACACTGCATGATGCTCCACTTCTGCACAAACACAAAACAAACACACACACACACACTTTACTAATTACTAAATACTACATAGATTAACACGTTAACTTAACATGTTAACATGTTAATAATTTAGCGCGTGTTGAAACAATTAATGCACATACTTAACTTCACTAAATTCTGTATAACAGGAGTTCCAGTAGACCATTAAACTGTGGTTATTTGATGACTGAATAATACTTAAGTAATTAGAAACTGTTTTGTTGACGTTCCATCACTACTGTCATGGACCTGCGATGCGCACACCACTTCATGGGCTTCATTCCTGTCACCCTCTCAATTCTGTCCACCTGCAATATTAGCAATATTAATGATGTGCTATTAACGTGTTAATGCATGCATTAAAACAATTAACACAATGCATTCACGTGTTAAAAAAACGTAACGCTTTGACAGCTCTACTAAACACAGTACACTGACAACAAAACAAGAGAGGTGGAAGTTTTCCTATGCCCCACGACATTTGCCGGACCCTGCCATCGCTCAAAAACATTTGCTATATGTAAGACAGCTGAACTGATCATCTGAATTGAGCTTACATCAGTCATGAGATATTTTGCGACAGTTTTCAACAAATCTGAATATTTCTTGGACGAACCAATGAATGCATTAAGTATTCTAGCCGTAACCCAGACAACACCCCACAAGAATGTTTCCAAGGCCCCACTGTGGCTCTCGTCAGGCCTGCAACAAAATGTTCAGTACAATCACACTTCTTTGCAAATTTCAGTGCAGTTATGAAATACAGAAATAACCCACAATGATCTCAGATATGCGTTGTAAAACCAGTATATGATGACACTTAACCGAAGCAAAGCACAAAGGTTAAATAATTTATAAACAGATCACACCTGAAGCAACAAAATAAAAAGTAAAGACAGGCAGATGCAAAGTAACTAGGGCTGCAAAAATTAACGATTAATTAATCGATTAATCGTTAAAAAAATTGTTCGATTAATTTGTTTTTAATCGATTAAAACTCGATTAAATTTTGAACATGCGTACCTGCGACATCTGTCCCATGCGAACGCCTTTTTAGCTTATCAGGCAACATTGTGAACAAAACGCATGCTGCTCTTTTGCCCAAAAATGTGACTTCACTTGTTTGTCTGTGTGATTGGCCGAAAGCTTGAAATGCGTGTTAACTAACTGCATAGTGTACAAGTAGGCCTATACGTTTCCAACTTTTATGAACGGTAACAAGTAGGCCTACACCTGCGTTTTGCAGTTTTCATGTTTTTTTGCATTAACTACAAAATTCAAAAATTGTTCGAAATTAAT
>Ga0209367_1012770_pt1 | contig 10918 bp, 4 predicted proteins | sample WorMetLIZISLAND2_FD_187412 | JGI IMG/M metagenome (GOLD analysis project Ga0209367, IMG submission 187412) | Marine gutless worms symbiont microbial communities from Max Planck institute for Marine Microbiology, Germany - Olavius geniculatus... ... | reverse complement strand
GCGTGGGCACTTTCCTATTAATGGTCAATGATGACCATGCGTCTATCTTGCACAGATACGGAGATACGGGGCTTCAAAGATTTTGGGGTCACGAGTTTGACCTTTTGGGGTCACGTGACGTCATCGGTCACGTGACCATTCGACTCGGCATATGTGGTTTTCTATTGGTGGTCCATTGGAACCATGCGTCTATCTTGCACCGTTACGGAGTTATAAAGCGTCAAATTTGCATTTGCCCATGTTAAAGGCCAAAAGTTCAGTGCGCATGCGCCGTGTCACGTAACCTGTAGGCAGGAGGTCCAAAATAACCACATATTTGGAATTCCCAAGTCCACATTGCCTATTCACTATAAAATTTCTATGAGGCTACGATGACGATTAAGGGCCGTTTGTAGGTGAAAATTTTATACAGTGGCATGTTTTTAAGGCCAAAACGTTGACTGCGCATGCCCCGTGTCACGTGACCTGTGGGTAGGGGGTCCAAAATGACCACATATTTGGAATTCCCGAGGCTATATTACCTATTCACTATACAATTTTTATGGGCCTACGATGACGATTAGGGGCCGTTTATAGGTGAAATTTTTATACAGGAGCGTTTTTGGCCGAAAATTTGTCCGTTTTTTTGCCCAATTTTCGACTTTGGGGGATTTTTCAGGGGTTAGATATTAACTTCGAATTTTCTACCCCTAAAAAGGCACACCCTTGCGTGAGACCGCATCGTTTGAGCCATCGTGCGTGAAAATCCGCTGACCGGTCTGACCTGTAGGTCGGTCAACAAAAAAAGGTATATATACCATAGAAAAATTTTCGTCATATTTCACCCATTTGCCGAGAAGCCCCCAATGGACGGATTTGCACGAAATTTTGCACAGGGGGTCGACTCGTGGACGTAATCACCTGTTTCAAATTTTGTGTTGATCGGTTTAGGGGTTTCGGATCTGCGCGGGGTCGAATTTTGTCATTCTCCCTTTACTTAGCCGGTCGCCATTAACACAGGGCTGTGCTACCTCACGCCTGTGATGGATCGGCAATGTCGTCTCTATAGTGGCCCATGCAAAATCAAAAAAAAGTTGTAGCTCCGCCATTTTCGAAGCGATCCTTCCCAAATTTGGCACACATATAGGGGACGACAATTTCTAAAAAAGCTGGAAACAGAATTTCGATATCGCTCCCCAAGCCAATTTTTTGGCCATTTTCCCAAAAATTTACATTACGGGTATTGGCTAACTTTTTCCCCTAGATTCGATTTTTCTTAAATTCGCACACATTGTGGGCAGCAACAATGCAAGTATGCGGATATATTTTTAAAAAATCCCTGAGTTTTTTTCCGGCCTGAGAAATAAGCTTAACCCTTTTTTGCCCATAAGCCCCCATGCAAAAAAAATTTCAAAACCTCATAACTTTTTTTCCCTAAATTCGATTTTTTAAAATTTGCACATATTGTGAACAGCAACAATGCAAGTATGCTGATATATTCAAATAAAATCCCTGAGTTTTTTTCTGGCCTGAGAAATAAGCTTAACCCCTTTTCGCCATAGGCCGCCATGCAAACTTTGACGTTGCCTAGCGGCCGCATTTATAAAGCAATCGGGCTGAAAATACACAGAATGTTAGTGCTGGCAGCGAGAAACATTCCCGCCAAATTTCAGCTTTTTAGCTTTTACCCATCCGTTTTGGAGTAAGTTTGAAAATCGCAAAAACTGTAGCTGTAGAGCTCGCGACGTCGCCGCGCTGAGTGCCAACATCTGTTTTGTATCAATTAGCTCGCCGGCGCACGGCGTCTACCAAAGCAATATTAAACGTTGCGACGACTTTCAGTGAAATAAGAAGCCCAGCTGTCGCTAGGATAGCCGACAGCATTGGTTGTCAGTGACCTTGACGGCGTGATCCAATGACGATGATTTTCATTTCGTCTGAAAGCGCGTATGCTATTACCTATTAGTGATGACCAGTAGTAACCTGGGCCCTACCTCTCACCGCTTCCGAGATATGACCACTTAAAGGTTGAAACTTTCCGCTGAAAATTGCGGCCAAACCGCTGCAGATGGTTACTACTGACAGCCTATAGTAAGTCATCAGCGCCCTATCCGATGGCACCATCGTCGACCCTCTACGATTTACCGCTTAGCACAATACATTCGTGATCGACGGACGACAGACCATCGTTTAGTGAAGCAAAAAGCCCAGCTGTGGCTAGGATAGCCGACCGCACTGGTTGTCAGTGATTTTGACCGTTTCCGAGATATGGCCGCTTAGAGCTTGAAACTTTCCTCAAAAAATTGCGGCCAAACCGCTGCAGGTAGAGATATGGTTACTACTAACAGCCTATAGGAAGTCGCCAGCGCCCTATCCAATGGCACCATTGCCGACCCTCTATGATTTACCGTTTAGCCACAATACATCCGTGATGGACGGACGACATACGGACGACGGACGACAACCACCATGCCAATAGCTCGACCGTTGCCCAAGTACGATCGGCTAAAAACGCGCATTACCACACCAGGTGGTGGCCTGTCCGCAAGCCGCATCACAGACCCGACTCCGATCACGCTAAGTGTCACTCAGTAGTGCGTACATAATTATAACGTCATCACAAATGCCAATTTTATTGTATTCGCGGTGAAAAAAACTTAAGTATTCCAAATAATAACTTTTACAAATTTAAACACACGTTTATAATTTCCGGTAGGCAACATTTAAAAAGTAATGTGGCAATTGCTAGTATACGGTTTGTCCACCTTACCTTATTAGTGACGCTATTCTACCGTGTGAAATAGAGCACTTTCTGTATTTTACAAAACTTTATACCAAAAAAATGCAAAAATAGTCTTAACTGCTAAATTTGTAAACGACACTAATAAAATTTGCTATTAACCAATTTTGGAGTTTTAAAAAGTTTATTTAATATGTGCACTACCTCGACGCTATCGCATGCTGCACAAAATGGCTGCTGATAACGGCTGCTGCACAACGACTTCCCCGTAGTGTACGCGATGGCCACGTTTAGCATATCAAAAAGCAGAACTAAGGTTCGAAATCTGTGGCAAAAAGTAAGATATTTTTATGTTCCCAATTTGTCTTATTTTATTGCTATTTTTAAACAGTTGTTTTGTTTTTTGTATCGCAAAGGCTCAATTAGGCCTGGATGCCACCTTCCGCGAAAACGACATTTTGATGACGTCATGATTACGTCATCACTACATAGAAAAAAGTATATTTTGAAAGAACACTTTACATGTTATAGTAAAGCGTACCACCGGTATAATGTCTGCAAAAAATTGTAAAAATGTCAAAATTTGTTAAAGTTATTCAAGGAAAACTGTTGGTTCTTTGTTTCCGGACACAGTGTACATTAAAATCAATTTCCTGGTCATGATGAGTGCTTTGGATTTGTTATTTTCTGATGAATCATCTTTCTTTAAAATTAAATCCGTTATTTTATTTTTGGCTCACGGATTATTATAAATTTAACTGAAGGCCAGTTAGTATTACCATCGTTTTTCGGGGTTTGCTGTGACATACAGTAGGCTTATCTATCACAGATGCAAAATTCTGGCAGAAATAATTTTTTTTGTGTTTTCAATTCTGCTTTCAAAATTTTCTCAAAATGAGGTTTTCAGCCAGAAAATTGGCATTTGTATAAAAAAAATTGTTGACAAAAATGTACTACATTGAGACTCAGCGGCATTGTCTTGGTGCGGCAAAGATTCAATTACTCTCCTGAAATTTTTGGCTCTTGGAAAATTATTGAAAAATTTTCTGTCGTCCAAAAAATGAAAACATTTGGAGCTAAAAGACCGATGTTTTGGTAAAATTTAAGAGCGACGTTAAAACTGTGAGCACTCATAATCTTTTTTGGTCGGAAATTTGCAGTGTCAAAAAACTGCGCCGTATTGCCCGCCAACTTTTTAAGCTCACGACGCAGCTGCTGAGACTGACTAAATGTTGTTCTGGTTTAATTTTGAGGTCGTACTTTATTTTACGTAGTCTCTTATAGGGTGTTGACACGATCCAGCAAACGTCCAGAAAACTTCCAGCAAACGTCCAGCTACATTATAACATATGGCTGCAAACGTCCAGCAAACTTCCAGCAAACGTCCAGCATTACATTTGCTGGAAGTTTGCTGGACGTTTGCTGGATTGTGTAAACACCCCATTACACAATACGATTGTCAATATCGTCACAGTTGTAGTGACTGTTGCGACACAGTGAACGCTTCTATTTGCTATATACCAAGAGCTACATAGACATTATGGTCAAGATGTGAGTGATCGTCTCTTAAGAACTTCTTAAGTAGGCTACCAATGTAAAGTCGTCATTATCGTGCTAGACAGCAGCGGGGTAGTAAGTTCAAATGGTTGGAAGAGTTTCAATTTTTGGACAAACAGTAACATTTTACAACAGAGGAAAAAGTTCTGTTTGCTTGTTTGTTTATTTGTTCAAAGAAACATTTAATAAAACAGTAAGAATGTTCAGCAGAACTGGAGCACACAAGGCATAAAAATGCACTCACTGCGGCCCAAAAACTGTCAAGGCACACACATGTAAGTGCTTAAATTTTTAATTAAAATCGCACACTGCTCGAATATGTAGGACTTTTAACCTCAGTTTTCGTATTAATAAAAAAAACGTTTTTTTACAAACGTGGACTGTGGAACAAGGTAGGCCTATCCACGCCACGCTATGGCTAAAGCGTTTTAGCATTTTGCGTTCTTACGGATTTACATATGCAAATTTGAACAATTAGGGCCTAAAAACTTTCACAGTTTACAATGCATAGCGGTTGGTTGCCATGGCAACAGGGGTCGTTAGGGAATAAATTTAAATGACACTATCGGATAGTCCGGACTCAAAATAAAACAGTAAGTAAAACAGCGCGCAATTAGCTTTTACAAAGACCGAGCTATAGTCAATTTTGTCCCCAAATTTGTTGCTATGGCAACAAAGGTCGTCAGAAGGTAAATTTAAATAACATTATCAGACAGCCCGGGCCAAAAATAGAAGGTAGGTGAAAACAGCATGCATTTATCTTTTATCTGGACCGAGTTTTAAAATACCGTTTTGAAATCTCTATTGGCTGCAATGCAAAATTGTTAATTTTGCTATGGCAACAAGAGGCGATCGGGGGTAAATTTAAATGACACCCGACTCCAAAAATAGGGAGGTAAATGAAAATAGCGCGCAATTATCACGGGTTTGCTTACTGTGGTATAAGAACCTTTTCATTGAAAATGCATTGCGGAGGCAAAAATTGGGTCAAAATATATGAGGAGTCATCGGATTTTTACTTCAAACAAATTCGATTTTACACTTCGGGCCCCAAATCACTTTGCAAAATTCCATCAAAATTAAATCAAAATTGCAACTGTAAGAGTGTTTACAAACAGACAAGCAGACGCATGTGATTTCATAATCTGTTCCATGCTATGCTATAGCAATGGGATAGATATTTTAATGTGACTGGCAGTTCATGCAGATCTGTGTAGTTTTTTTGTGTTATTGTAGTTTTGCGGTTTGTGAATGAATGCTGTTGTTTTTACATTTGATTGCTGATAAGTTTGTATTGGTGACTTCTGGATGATCTGAGGTGTGTCCGGTAACTTAGCGGCTGCGAGCGGCTCGTAGCTGCTACGCTACTGGACACTCGGCTACGACAAGCCGCTACGAGCATATTGTAGCGTAAAAATTTTACGCTACGGTACAGTTTAGGCTAACATCCTGGCTTCTGAAAGTCGTATCAATAATTTTGGATGAAAGTTGAAAAATCACTAATTTAAGCGTGTCGCCGTACAGTATAAAATAACATTAATGCAAAATTGTTTTCTTAATTACCATTTTTACTCGAAACTCGCCTATTACAAGCAGCAACAGCAATCTTTAGTGGACAAAATGACGTCACGTTCGTCTGCGCTAGCCGCTATCGTAGATTGTTGTCTGACGAGAAATTGTAGCGGCTCGCAGTGTATCGCAGCCTCTTCCATCGTTCGCAAACGAAGACTCGGACTGTTTGGTCATGTTGCCAGACTCACAGAGGAGATTCCAGCAAACCAGATCCTTCGGACTTGCTGCGAAGCCCAAGACGGTGCTTGACCATCTCCTGATTGGAAACGCGCTCGTGGTCGACCTCCCATCACTTGGATCCATCAGATCTGCCGAGACACGGGAAGATCAGTGACCGACGCTCTACAGCTGGCAGAAGATCGCTCGTTCTGGCGACAAATCGCAACGGCGGAATGCTACGGCTGAACGCTTCGCGTCGTGATGATGATGATGATGCAGTTGCCAGACGCGCCTCTGATGTGTATTTAAGTTCTTGATATCTGCGACGCTTGCACTCACACAAACACATTCACTCTTTGTTTAACTGCCATTTTTACTCCTCGCGCGCTACGTTCCTAACGTAGCGAAGAAGAGTATAAGAAATTAGTGTAATATTGAGAACCGACCAACCCACCGGCGACCGACGGCCGACCAGTGTTCCTGGAAGAGCCTTCATGGAAAGAACAACCATATCTCCATAACGGTGCCAGATGGACGCATGGTCACTGTAGACCACCCATAGGAAGTCGACCACCGGGGGTCGAATGGTCACGTGTCCGATGACGTCGCGTGACCTCAAAAGGTCAAGGTCGTGACTTCATTATCTTTGAGGCGACATATCTCCGTAACGGTGCCATATAGACGCATGCGTTGAGGTATAGCAAGACCAATAGCAACTAGCGTCATCGACCATTATTGGAAATTTTTTTCTCTCAGTTTTGGGCAATACTTTATGAACTTCAGGGAAACAATTTCCAATAACGATCTGGACTCCATTCATTATTAGTACAATATTAAACGGGTCCCAATTAGACACCCGGTCTCTAACGCAACTTATTTACTTACTTACAAGCCGAAATGAACGAAAAAGCTCTTAGAAGAATACAAAAGAAAATGATGCACGCGAGGAGTACACTAGATTGGTCACAATCTAATAATACTTCTTGTTCACATTAATTTTTGTTCTTTGTTTTTTTTCTGCTTTCGACTGTCCTACAAGTAGTTTTAAAGCAAGAAGTTGTTACAATTCAGACGTTCTTGCTATAAGTCGACCAACAATGTCAACATAAAAGCAATAAATAAAAAAAACAGTACAAGATCAGCCTAAGGTCATATAGAATGGAGTGCGGGAACAGCGCACTGCAATTATGATGATGATGATGATAATGACGATGTGTACATGTTCTTCTTTAACTGGAGTTTTTGTATCTATGTAAACTCATATACTCCTCTTCGCTACGTTAGAAACGTAGCGCGCGAGTAGTAAAAATGGCAGTTAAACAAAGAGTGAATGTGTTTGTGCGAGTGCAAGCGTCACAGATATCAAGAATTTAAATACAAATCAGAGGTGCGTCCGTATGTAAACACGTAAACAGTGTTTTGATCGAGGCTACTGTGGATTGAAGTGTGTCTTTAGGCCTACTGTGTTTTTTTGCGTGTCATAGTTTTAACTCTGGGTACAAAACTGATATTAGTGACTGATACTGTATTGTTGTACGTACAGTGTAAGTGAACTGCAGGTGCCAATATGTTCATCGTATTTCAGCGTAAATAACTGTACAGTAGTTCTAAGTTGAAGACTCGTATCTGAACTGATGTACTGTTCTCACTGCTGTCATGACATCGAATAATTGCCCCGTCTCAATTTTTACCCAGCAGAAAGCTTTTTATGTGTCCAGCAATTTTCCTTCAGAAATTCGAAATTAGCGGCTGAAAATTACCCATTTTGGCAGAATTTTGGATTAAAATAAAATTTTTAAGCACGGATAATTAATCTCATTTCTTCCAAATAATAAAATTATGTAGAGCTAAGCTGTCTGTTGGAAATTTGCAACTTCTTGCTCCCTGCTGTTGTAACTCACGATGATGAATATTCTGTATTCACACTTTGGCTAAAATTCATGATTGTAGCAAATTCTTCGAGCTGTGATGAATGTTTGCAGTGGATGTCATAAATGTTTTGTTGAGTGCTTTACTCAAATTGATATTTTTCCCACCGAATTCCAATTTCATCAGATGGAACTGTGGACATAGCCTATTTTTGAGCGTTAGTCATTAACGAAGACATCTATTTTCACAGTACTCTTTCCACCACATCTAACTCCTATTACACGTTTTACTTTCTGTTTTCTGTTTTCTATAGGCCTAATGTGTTTTTTTCCGTGACTTGCTACCGGTAAATCAAGCCCAAAGTCTGAGTCTGTGGGAACACTGTAAGCTCTTGACTAGGTCTGCAGTACAAAAGCCGCAGCTGCCGTCGACATTTAAAATTATGAGCCTGAAACAAAAATGTGAAATGTTTGAGATGTATGCCAATTGCATCTGTTGTTATTTTGTGCAGATGACTTAGATCTAGGCCTATCTGAGTTAGACCTATAGTAACAATGGCTCAAAGACCAGAAACATTTGATCCAATGTTCATATGTTTTATGCCAACTGCTGTTTCTCTGTGTTAGTTAAGTTTCAAACAGTACAGGGACTGCAGAACAATTATATGCCTGTGACAGTGCAGTGAATTTCATACCACTTCTAAAAGCATCGGTTTTCCATGCCACCCAATGTCATCAACTGATCTCTCAAAATCTTAATTAAGCATGCAGTTGTAGATCAAAATGCCCCAATTTCTGCAGATTTGCATCTATATTTGCAAAAATTGTACACGATGATACGACAGATGACTTGACAGGCGATATATCGAAAATATTGATATATATCGTTTTCGATATCGATGTATTAAGAGTACCGCAAAATTTTTGTTTTTTTTTTGTCCAGCCTTGGCAGACACAGACACAGACACTGCAGTGCAGTATTGAAAATAGTTTTATCTCCATTCACTAAAAATTTATACTTTTTAAAAAGTAAAACGTCTAAAACTAGTGATTTGCACTTTTGCAGCATCAGCCATTTTTGGAACCGCAACCGGGTATCTGGTTGCAATTACGTAGCTGCTGGGTACCCGGATCCGGTTTTAACTTCGAAACAAGTCAAAAAAAACGACAATGAAGTGACATAATACACATCATTGTCATGAAATTACCTCATATTTTTTCACAAAGTTAACTTTTTCATATAAAGAGTCTATAATTATGTTTGTTATACCACAACCTATATGCATATGATCCATTTTTGTATTTGCCACTTCTAAAATGGGCTAAGTCTAATATTCCCTAAAAATTCTGCACAACATTTTTCTGTAACTTTTTGCATATGAAACGGGGGGGGGCTAATGTTGTTAGCAAACCGACGGATAGGTACCCTAAATAAATAAGAGCTGTGCTATGTCACATAACCTTCTTAAATTGGCTGTGTAAAAGTTTGTGCAAGAAGAAGACAATGAGCTTTGTTTTTTTGTTCAGCCCTTACGGACATACTGTAGGCACCGCAGTATTTTTATTGAGTTTTTTAGGTCTAGGCTTATAGCCTACACCAGTCACGCTTCACTTTCTTGAATCATTGGTGATTGAAATGTAAAACGAAAGTCGTAACTACCGCAGCAGAATCAGTCAACATTAACGTCATGGATGAAATATTGGGGCAGGTTGACTTTTTTGTCTAGGCCTATCTGGGCGCAGTCATCTCAGCTTGTGCTGATTGTAGGGAAGATATGTGAAGTGTCGACTAGGTAAAGTGAAAAATGTCATGGCCTAGGCCTATGTACAATTCTTACAAGCCGTGGAAGGGTAAGTGACATCCAATAGAAACAAAAAAGAGACTGATCTCTACCCTGGTTTGGCTGGTTGCTATACGGATGTGAGAGTTGGACAATGAACGAACAACAAAGAAGTTTTGAAAAAGATCTATAGTCTCTTGAAACTAGGGTATAGAAAAATCCTTCGTGTCTCGTGGGTAGAAAAAAGAACCAATGACAGTGTTTTAGCAGAAGTCGGTATGATCTTGAACTCGTACCCATCGTCTAGGCTAGAAAGCTAAAAGTACGAATAAGTAGGCCTATATGGTCACAATGCGCTCAGAAGGAAATAAAAGATAGGCTAACCTACAGAAAGATTATCATCGTCGGTCGACCAAGAAGGCGCTGGGTGCAAGACGTGGAAGACTGGCTGAAGATGACTATCAAAGACGCTGCCAAACTATCCGCAGAAAGAAGCATCTGGAGAAAAGAAGTTCATCGGGCTGCCTATCTGTCGATGATAGATGGCACGTGAGCGACATGACCTGATCCAAAATGTTAAACGTTACGTTTACTTTTTTTATTTCCGCTACAAGTCGCCTTTTGTTGTTTTGCGTAGCGACTTACGATTCATTCTATTTTCTTTTTTGTTGCCTATAGGCTATTGGCCAATGATTGCGAGACCTCTCCCGTATGAGTGGACTTATGCTGATCGGACTTATAAACGCACATATATGTATTTTGTTAGTATCCGGAACGATGCATCTTGAAATTTCTGCAAAGTACCTTAATTTTGCCGAAGTTTGTCGCTAACATTTGTTTACTTTTTTTACTGTAAATCACAACTGCATCCGGTTTTAGTTTTCATCAGTAAGTAAAAAACAGTCATTGGACATTGTCAAACACGATTATTTACGGTTATCTGTATCAGAAACGGTAATTTATAGTTTTACTATAAACTAATAATTTTTCTCACACTTGTAAATATAGTCAGAAAATTGCACACGTGATAAAATTGCTTTAGTCATAGTCAGCATTTTATGCGGGCCTGTTGTTTGTAAACAATATTCTCATGTAGTTAGTCGGACAGTAAGATAATTTGTCGATTGAAACATGGAAAAAATCCTACCAAGCGTCAAATTGTGCGTACTGGTGCGTATCGATCTACCGATGATGAAAATATAGTAGCGCAATCGTAACTTTATAGCGGCCTGTTGATATTTGAGAAGTTTATTGTTGTGAGC
>Ga0209367_1012769_pt1 | contig 10918 bp, 11 predicted proteins | sample WorMetLIZISLAND2_FD_187412 | JGI IMG/M metagenome (GOLD analysis project Ga0209367, IMG submission 187412) | Marine gutless worms symbiont microbial communities from Max Planck institute for Marine Microbiology, Germany - Olavius geniculatus... ... | reverse complement strand
TTCGGGGGGGGGGGGTTGAACTTTTCTTTTTTCAACAACAGTCACATTGGCTAAAGCTATAAGTTGATGTATTTGCCAGAATGTTTATTATGCGACAGTTAGCCACCGGTATGTTAATTTTCTAGCCAAAAGGTCACAGGTCAGGCGGACGGTCTCATAATATTTCGTACCTGGGCCTACATATGTTTCCAGTTTATTTCGTATTTTACGGCTAGTGCAGCTAAGTGGTAGTATTTTATTCGGTTGGAGTTCGACAGCTGATTTTAATGAAACGTTTGAATTTTATTTATCGATTGATGGATGATATATTGAGTGATTGAATATGAGCATGCATAGTTAGGCGGCATTCACACTATACGGACGTAGGCTACGCACGTGTAAGCGCGTATTGCCTGCGTATCCCATTTGCAATTGTAAGCAACGGATGCGGACTGTGTAGTCGTCTGTGCGTAGCTTATTTTCATACATGCTTACTGTGTTATTTCACTGCTGGATTGGATAAGCGAGTTCGCAGTACGAGTTTATACCATCCCAGACAGTGCGGTATCTTACGGGTACTTAAACCACGCTCAGATGGCATTGGCTACACTGTCGTTTGGTTTATGGCGCTCGACTGTAGCCGAAAATTGTGAAAACAGTAACAGTGCTGTTTAAGTCCGTGTATAGTGTGAATGCTAGTTCAGCGGTCGATGTGGCTGCGTGTGACAGGGGGGCGTGCTGTATCTGACGGTGACTCGTAACGGTCAAGTCGATGAGTCTAAGACGTTCCGGTCAGTAGGTCGACTTGATGACCATCGACCTCATAGCGTCAGCATTCAGCGACAGAACCGACAGGTGAGTTTTGTTATTCGTAATTTACTGTGCCGCTGGCGCGTAGCGATTTGACTTGAAGCAGGGTTTCTTAAGAGGCGTCAGAGCGACGTAGCCTAACTGAACTGGACTGGATTGAAATGGCATAACCCCTCAGTTCAGTTCAGTTGAGATGCGTCGCTCTGTACGCGCCTTTAAACTCCGTGACGGTTAGGTCTGTTTTAAAGAGGTGGACATGGTTGACAGATTGGACGAAAAGCGGCAATTGGGCTATGTTGACAGCCGTTGGCGCTCTAAGATTTTGCTTTGGAGCCTTGCTTGCTACTTTTTGGCTACTTTTTGACAGTGGTATAAAGTAACGAAGAAAAAGTAACGCGCTACAATACTTAAGTGCAATTCTCAGTACTTTCTCATGTAACGTAGTACTCTCGGCAAGGGATACTTTTTACTTGTAACGAAGTAAAATTTTAGAGTAACGCGACTTTTACTTCGTTACTTTTGCGGTTAAGCCCTTCGTTACAAGTAACCACGACGAATAGTCAAACCATCCGTGGCTTCGGCACGCACTTTGGTCCCAAGCATTCAATAATTACTTTGGAATTGTCATATTACGCATTCGCAGGTAAACAAGTGTTTTCTGGTTCGTTTCGGTTTGCTTCTAATGTGTACAGTAGAGACGGACGTTTTCCCGGACCTGTCAACCGCAGTCTACTGTTCTGTGCGTGAGGCCAGCTACCTATATAGGCCATCTCAGCCTGACCGCTTCTGGCTAATTGTATAGCCAATAGAATAATTGCATACTATGCAAAGGACCCTGGTGCATATAAAGAGTAATTGTTCGTTTTTATGTATTTTTCATTTGCTAATCTTACTTGCTGGTTTGTGATCTGATGTGTTCAGATAACGTTGAGTATCGACGGTGCGGAAACGGTGAAGAACTTTGGCTATGACGTTCACTTGATCAATCCCGGCAGCTCCATCTATCTGGGCGGTAGCGACAATACCACGTCCAACGTCTACAGACACCAGTTCCGCGGCATTATACAGAGGGTTCGTATACTGTATTCATATATACCACTGATGCAAAATACGTTCAGATTAAAATACAATTTGTTGATTAAACACGTTAATAATTATTCACAGTATGGTCCTCAAGTGTGTCGTGTGTAGTAAGAAAGGCAATCACTTTTTAAAATACGTTAGCGACGTGCATATGCGGTGTTGGATGTGTGAATCTGCGGTTAGATATTAGATAAACTAGTAAAACTACATGTGGTATATAACCAACCAGTAACCACTCGGAACTAAACTCAGTTTTCTATCCCTTTGGGGTAGGTAAATCGTGTACCGGCCTGTCTGGCGGGGTTTAAGGTGCGGTACGTTTACATATGTTGAGTGGTATGTAACGAAACACTGTGTGATTCCATATGTCAGGTGGCGCTTCGTGGCTGTGTCCAAGATGTGTTCCCGTGAAGATATGAATGCTTTACGTTTTGCATTTCGACTTTTGTCCTAGTTATAGTGTGTCATTTTGGTATTTGGATGATTTTTCGTTGCGCAGGCGGTGATGACAGGTAACTCGTTGCCGAACGAGCTGGATCTGATCTCGCTGGCACAGACCGAGTCCAACCGGATCTACGTCATCGTGGAGAACGGTCAGGGTCAGCAGACTGGACCGGTCGTCGTTCCGACCGCACCCACGACCCGCCGACCCTCTCGCCCTGAGATGGCGGCTGTGACCTTCACCTCAGGCCGGTCGTACCTTCGTCTGCCTCAGTGGTCGCCCGGACGACGTGGCACTGTGAGTAATTATAATGCTGCTCGGTATTCACGTAAATGGAGCATCTTTTTTCGAAAGAAGTGTGAAATACCGGCGTTAATTATTGTAATAACAACCCTACTAGCTACTATAAATATTTCATCGTAATAATCCTGTTTCTAATCTACAATGTGTCTCAAAAAACGGGGCCACTGTTTGAATAACTCCGTGAAACATTGGATGATTTAGATAATTTTCGGCAGGCAACGTCATGAAGAAAGTTGACATGAATGGCTGCAGTTCAGCCGATCTCACATTATTGTTAAGTGTTAGCTGTATAAAACCAGCGGGGCCTGACGCAGTTACTACTTTCGTCTCCACATTAATCCGGCGCTGAACGTTGTTACAGGTAGACTTCAAGTTCCGGACGATCCAGCCTCACGGCGTCCTGATGGTGACCAGTCCAAGTCCTGGTCGGTCGGACTTCTTCGCGGTGGAGTTGAGTGACGGCGACCTCTACGCTTTGTTCAACCTGGGCGGACGCACCCAGCGCTTCCTCGTCGGCGCCGGGCTGAACGACGGTCGACAACATCACGTGGTGATGGAACGGTCTGGACGCACGGTGACGTTCACCGTGGACGGAGAGCAGCACAGCGAGCGCCTGGCGTCAGGAGATGACGGGTCGCTGGACCTGGGTTCGACGCTGTTCGTCGGTGGAACGTCGGACCCGGCCCAGCTGCCGTGGCTGCTCTACTCGCGCATGAGGGACTTCTACCGCGGCTGTGTGTCGGACCTGCGTCTGGACGGCGGAGACCTGGTAGAACTGGCGCAGCTACGCACCGACCAGGGCATGCTCATGATCCGACCAGGGTGTCTGGAGATGCCGCACTACTGCTCGCCGGCGTCCTGTCAGCATGGTGGCGTCTGCCGTGAGCGCTGGGGCGGTCGACTGTGCTACTGTATGCTCACTGCCTACACCGGAATGCACTGTGAAAAAGGTCAGTTAATGCCTACCTCTATTACAGACTGAGTGTACATTTCCTAGTGCTTAATCAAGTTCTATACCATGCCTCTCCTCTCCCCCTAAAATTGTGCCAGTATTATTTTTGAATAACTCTATCAAAGATTAGCCAAAGACTACGACGAGGTTGAACTTTTCTCTTTCCAACGACAGTCACATTGGCTAAAGCTATAAGTTGCTGTATTTGCCAGAATGTTTATTATGCGGCTGTTCTAATAGGTCGCATTAGGGGTCTTGCCCGTCCGTCTGTCTCTCGGTTGGTCCGTCCGTTCCTCTGTCTGCATCTGTTCAGTACGGGCTTTTGACTCAAAAATGAAAAGGCGTATACAGAACTCAAAATTGGCGTAAACGTTCCCCGGAAGATGTAGCCACCGGTATGTTAATTTCTGGTCACACTACCTCGTGAAATGCAGAAGTCGTAGCTTGGCCGTTTAGAGCAGTGATTCTTCCTACTGGGTAGAGCAGTAACGTATAGCAACGTATTTCCAATCACTCTTGTCTGTTTGTAATTTTTTTAACTAGATCGGTTAATTGATCAGTTAAGCAATCGATTGCTTTGCTTTTGTTGGTGCAGATGCGCCGATAGTGGCGTTCCGCGGTGAGAAGAATCTTCAAATCCACGTGCAGCCGACACAGATCAGCCACACGAACGACATCGTGATTCACTTCCGCACGTCCAAGGACGACGGAGTCATCTTCAAGACGTGGAACGGACACAACAACGACTACATGAAGGCTTACCTCGACAACGGTCACGTCCATCTGGATACGTTCATTGCTCGCTCTGGATCAGAGGTCCGTCCATGTCTGGCATATTCATACACAAACATACATATTCATAGCAGATTAAGATACATATCGAAATCAGAGATCCGAGAGTGATGTTGCTTGACAGCTTCAAACAGTTCTTTAAAACAATTGTGTTTAGTTTTTATTAGCATCACTTGCGCATTGAACGTTAATTTTTTTACACATAATTATGCACTATATAAATTTACGTTTTACTTACTTACTTACTTGCAACAATCGTCACAGCTATGGCACAGCACATTGTTAGGAGCATTTTACTAGTGGGGCAGCGGCAGGGCAAGTAAGTAATGTCAGCTACAAGAACTCAGGTAAAGATGTTAATAGCAATATATTAATGTTGAAAATGAGCAGTGGTAAAAAAATCTATACCAACTGCGAGAGAGACAATAAAGCTTTGTGGATGCTAAATTAGCAGTATTAGCTGCCAGACAGCCTGAGCTTAATTAATAGCAAGATCACTATGTTAACACTATGCTAATTAGTAGCATAGTTTGTGTGTTTGCAGTAAATAATCACTTGACCTTCAAAAATTTTAAAGAAACTACGAAAGGTAAGTGAAATTTCTGGTGGGCAAGCTTGGAAGTTGGAACACTGTTTGGGCAGCTTTTTTCCATTATTGAGACACATGCTGCACAGGTTAAACAGTGAAAATGCATATTCAAGTTGCTACACAGTTGCTGCATATTTATGTGGTCTGTGATTGGCTGACAGGTGGTGAAGCTGTCAATGCCGTGTGATCGGCCAGTCAGTGATAATGAATGGCACATTCTGACGATTAAGCGTCGAGCCAAGGAACTTGAAGCCCGTGTGGATGACTGCCGACCTGCCACAAGTTAGTCTACTAGGCTATCACATAACACGAGATGGCTTGGTGTCGTAAGAATTAGGATGTTGGACTTATCAATCAAAAGGTCCTGGGTTCGACTCCCAGTCGGGTCGTTAACTCTCTATTAAGTGGTTACCACTAGTATGGGTGACTCTCTGTGGACAGTTTCGGTATGTAACCAACACCGATGTCAACCCAATCTTTCATTTCTCTGGGGTAGGTAAATTGAGTGCCAGTCTGTGTGGCTGAGGTTAAGGCGGGGCGCATTCATCTGTGTCAGGAGGCAGGTAACATATGGCAGATGACGCTTCATAGCTGTGTGATGATTTTTTCCATAATTAGCTATACACATTTAATGTTTAACCTTTTGACTTTTGCTCGAAGCTTTAATTGAAATCAGATCAAAGTTTATTGTGATATTCAATGTTCTTTCAGTACGTTGTCAGATAGAATGTTACTACTGTACAGTGTGGAAAATGTAAACTTTTTGTATCACGAAGAAGAAAAAAACGTGATTTTTGAGCTCGAAATGTATAAAAACGCGTGTGCGGCAGGGTTCTGCCATTTTAGCTAAAAACTTGCTTATTTATTTATTTGTAGCGGTGTTGCCTGGCGAGGACTTCACATTGGACGTGCACTCTGTGATCTTCGGCAAGTCCAGCCAGCAGGAGCGCACTTCGTACTACGGCAACCTGCGCAACTTCTACTTCAACGGCGAGCGCCTGTTTGATCACATGCGCTCCGAGCCATTGGTGCCGGAGCCTACCACGCCGGATCCGAATCGCTACAAGTGGCGCGAGTGCAACGGCTACTCGTGGGTCATGTACGACCTGGCGCTGATGCCCGAGTCCTACCTGCGGCGCAGTAACCACGAGGTCTTCGAGCTCGTCTTCACTACCGCTCATCCAGACGGACTGCTTTGGTTCACCGGCGACGAGCGAAACAACATGCACCTCACCATGAAGGTTGGTTCGTTTTGTCTGTCGACTGTTGTATCTGGACTGCAAAGTATTTGTAGCCCAATTATAGCCTAGTAATAAGTTGTGCAATACTGTCGCTCCAAATAATACTAACCAATGACTCAATGTCGGTGACATTTATAACGCCCATCTCGTTATTTGAGACTAATTATACTGTGTCTCATAAAAGGGACCCTGACATTATCGATTGTAACTTGAAGTAGGAATACCAGATTTTAATAATTTTTAGTACGGATATTTCCTGACAATCTGGTCATCAAATACGTTTGCTTTTGCACTAATTGGAGAAAACCGGACAAGCAACGTATTAAGTTTTATATTTTTATTCAAGGCAGTATGATTACTTCATTTGATTGGCAGTTGTGTCAGGAATATGCCATTTCATGTGGCTGCAAATATTGCATGAAGTTCATAACATTTTTGTGTGTTACGTTTCAGTTATTTTCTCTTAGTTTCGTGCTTTACCTTGCATTACATCTTGCATGTACGTTTGTCGTGTGTCAGGACGGCCTGCTGTATCTGATAGTGACTCAGAATGGTCGAGTCGTTCAGAGGATGTCAATCGCTTCTGCTGGTAGACTTGATGACGGCCGACCTCACCGGGTTACGATCGATCGTCGAAACCGAACAGTGAGTGGTCTTATTTTTTGACGTTTTCGTTCTCTGTGTTTGCATAGCTGTCGGTCATGACATATTTAAATTTGAATGTAAAATGCAGTATCGAATTATTTCAAGTAAAGCCGGTAATTATTAGTTTTTTTATAGTTAACATTTCTATGGAGAAAGCGATTATCGTTTATTAGATGTCTGTATCTACTTTATAAGACTTACTAATTGACGTGACTTTGATGGACAATTGAACGATCTAAATGTATTAATCACAAACGTTTTTCAGCCTTTAATCGTGTTATTATTGTTAATTTTCACAGCTGTAATTGAAAGTACTACCTAAATGCGTGTTAAGTGAATATCAGTGGTAATTAGTTCTTCTGCATTTTTAAGAGAAAAATGGCTGTCAAACCGCTGTGTGTGTCGGTGATTTTACTGCACGTACAGTTGAGGCTGGTGGTCGACGGTTCGGAGACGTCACGTACTTTGGTGCGTGATATAAACATTGTTCATCGATTTAACGACGTCTTCCTTGGAGGCAGCTATGACACACGGCTACTCACTCGGGACTACATCGACTCAAACTTCTTCGGCACCATTCAGAAGGTACACTTCTCAAGGCGTCCTGCCGTTTGTACGCCACCCAACTTTTGGCATCGGCTGTTTATACCGTTTACTGGAAGCGCGGTGTTTGTGAAATCGTTATTGCATTTTTGGTTTGTCATTTGTGTAAATTGATATCTGATTAGGGGCGAATCGCCATAGAAGCTACTTTGGCTTTTGACTCATTTTTGTTGCATACTTTGTTCATGCAATGCAATAAAATGACGATTATAATGATCGTCGTGTACCACTTCTAATTTAAAAAAAATCTTTTATCAATCCAAGACTATTTACAGTATGTTGGGGTTTTAAGCACTTAAAATAACTGTTGTGGAGATGGGACTGGTTTGGTTCGCGTTGCAGGCGGTGATAAGTGGGGACAGTCTGCCGGGTGATATGGACCTGCTGGACCTCGTGCTGCAAGCACCGCACCCAATCTACGTCATCATCGACGGACGTCCGGCAACTACGACAACCACTACCACAACCACGACTACGACAGAGTCGCCGGACCGGCACCGCTGGTACCAGAGTGACGGCTCGCAGTGGGTGCTGTACGTGCTGAACCAGCTGCCGGACTACTACCTGCGACGCAACGTGCACGAGGGCTTCGAACTGACGTTCCAGACTGACCGACCGGACGGACTCATCTGGTTTACGGGCAACGAGCGTGACAACATGCACCTTAGCTTGAAGGTAAGTCTTCGCTCTTTCCGTGCTTAACGCTGTGTAAATAATTTTATGGTTTTCCTCTATGAGAGAAACGCGAGTCTGGTGATGTGGCTTCGTGGACATCTGTTCCTGCTTTCCACTTGTGCTTATAAGTTTTTCAATCGTTCCTTTGTAAGCCATTGTCTTTGTTAGCTTGGGCAGCTTTTGGGTGTTTGCATTTGCGTTTGTTTCGTGCAGTAAAAGATTTACTTACTTACTTAGTTATTTACTTATACGTTAAAACAGTTGGCTGAATTAATTTGTCACTGGGCAGCATTGCTGTCAACGTGTGTGTGTGTGAAGGTGAAGTCGTTTGGGGTCGGTGTTGGTTCCGTTGGATATGGCGTTGCCGAGTTCTTATAGGCCGTTTGCACGGCTTGAACTGGTTTTTTAAAAAAAAGTTTAATCTCCGTGATTTTATACTGCTGGGGATAGAAATAGCAATAATAATATTAGCGGAGTTGTTGAAGCATGGCTGCTGTCTGATGCTATATAAACGTGCAGGATGGTCGTTTGTACCTGACGGTGACACATGATGGTCGAGTTGATCGAGTCATGAGGTTCATCTCTTCACGAAGACTCGATGACAATCGACCACATCGTGTACTCATTGAGCGCCGAGACCGCGCCGTAAGTGTTGTTTACACACACAGCTTTTCTGCTGCTGCCAATTGTCTCTCCTCTGTCTTAAGCCCAAATTCCATTATGCCGACTTTGCGACGAAGTCGCGGACACAAATCATGGAAGTCCGAGACACAAATCATGTCGCCGACTTTCATGATTTGCGTCCGCGAACTTTGCGCTAACTTTCCCCGTGCATTGTAATGGACTGCATTCCATCAGAGCGACACAAACGGGTTTGTCGCAGACTTGTCACGGACTTTGTTGCTGACATCTTGACATGTCGCGATGGTTTGTGTCCGCGACTTTCATGATCTGTGTCCGTGACTTTCCCCGCAGGTAAGTTTCGGTGAAAGTCGGCGTAATGGAATTTGGGCTTTACTAGGTGCCGTAGTTACAACCTATTGCCCTTTTTCTACTCAGCGCTAAATGCCAGCAAAATCAGTAACACCCCTTAGCAGGATTTTTCTGTAATTTCTCGCTTTGCCGTTTTCCCGGTTGATATTGTTAAATACTGTCTAATCAGATAACAGCTTGACAATATGGAGAAGAAACACACGCTATTATAATTTTTCCGTTCAATTAAATACAATATTGGAATAACAGAGATAACTGTCGCAGTGGCTATAACACTGAGATGTGTTTGCGGCTGTTCGTATGCAGATAACGCTGACGGTGGACGATCAACAGGAGACGAAACACCTGAGTTATGACGTGAACTTGATTCATCCTGACAACTATGTTTTCCTTGGAGGCTCCGACGATACGTTCCTTCTCACTCAAGCATTCGTACATGACAACTTCCGCGGAACCGTGCGCGGGGTAGGCTCGTAGTTTTTCTACCATATAGATTGGAACTGTCTTCCTGATGAAACTGTCCATACATCGATCCGTGAGCACTTCAGGGATTACATGATTTATGTAAAAAAACTGTTCAGTTTATATACAGTGTAAGGGTGACATCATGGTTGTAGATATAAAACAGCACAAATCACAATTTAAAAATTCAAACTTTACCATTACACAGTCAGCAAAGTTCGTTTGACATTGTGAAATTGTGAATTTCTTGTGAAATTGTGATTTGTGCTGTTTTATATCTACAACCACGATGTCACCCTTACACTGTATATAAACTGAACAGTTTTTTACATAAATATTTGCAGTTTTATTGCCGTTGGAAGTAATCTAGAGCTGAATCAAATTGAACAGTAGAATAACCACTACAACTGCTACCACAACTACTGCTACTCCTATTTCTACTTCGACTATAAGTAACCCCTACTTTACCATTACCATACTTTACCTCTACCATAACCTACGTCACACCTATTGTTACCGTAATCTTACAACTACACTACCACTATCTTGTCCCTATCCTTACTACTATATACTGCTACTACGTATACTGTGACGGGAGTCACATTTTTGACAAACCACAATAATAATTTAAAATGACCCAAAACTAGCACCAACGTTGTCTGCTGGCGTCGTCATGGATACTATCAACTTCCGCTAAATTTAACGACTCAAAATCCGTCTGTTTTGTCTCCAAACTCTACTTTTCGCCAGTATTTTATTTATTTTATTGTGCGTGAAGTAACTTTAAAATTGTTTTTATCTTGGAATACGAGATACTTCGTTTAGTTCTATGGATTTTCTATCAATTTACGTTCAAAGTGGACGGGTGTCTTATCTCGCTTTAAGCAGCCCTCGAATTAGAAGATTCTGTCGTTAACTTTTAGAATGTCATACTAATCTAACGTCTGATTAATTAATTATAGCAGTGTTAGAAAATGTATAAATGTTTTTGTTGCTAGATAATAATGATTTTTCGTATATCCAACGTATGACTTTTGCGGGGGTGCGTATGTGCACTTTTGAGTAATTGCACACTGCTCACAATAAAATAAACTGATCTCGAAAGCAACCCATCTGACGCAAAGATCTTTGATATATCTCTTACATAAGCCGAGTTCTAACCCATATGTCCCAAATTTTGTTGCCATGGCAACGAGGGTCGCTCAGGGAAAAATTCGGTTGGCAGCATTCGATGGCTCATCCCCGAAAACCCCACTATAGACGCAAAAATCTTGCAGATATCTCTTACACAGACTGAGTTATAGTAAATTTTGTCCCAAAATTCGTTGCCATGGCAACGGGGGTCGATT
>Ga0209367_1012768_pt1 | contig 10918 bp, 8 predicted proteins | sample WorMetLIZISLAND2_FD_187412 | JGI IMG/M metagenome (GOLD analysis project Ga0209367, IMG submission 187412) | Marine gutless worms symbiont microbial communities from Max Planck institute for Marine Microbiology, Germany - Olavius geniculatus... ... | reverse complement strand
ATCAGTTTGGCGGAGGAATCTGAGTGCGGCATCGGTCTATTGTCAGAGATGTGTGGCGAAGACGTCGCCGCGACCTTCCGCAGATTCGTCATTAGATTGGAGAACGAGTTCGGCTGTGAGAATGGTTTGTTTTAGCTAGCCTTATATACTACACATGTCACAATAATTGTTACTTTGTCATTTTTTACGTGATATTCTTGTTTAAAGGTTTGTCAATTAGACGTGGCAGATGTGGCATTAGTCAACCTGATCACGTCTTTTGCATCTCAGAAAATTGGAAATAATGATTATTAATTCTATACTCATACTCATAAACGCTGCCTGCATCAAAAAGTTTCAGGTGACGAAACGTAAAACTTAGAAGGACGAATTTGTGCCCATTTTCAGTCAAATGACGAACGATTAAGTGACATAATAAACAGTAGGCCTATAGGCCTACTTGTGCGTGCGATTTTATTTGCCGTCTGATGGTACATATCTATAGATTGTTTAAGTTTTAAGCAGAGTCGTTAAATGGCTGTAAATTTTAAATTAGGCAGTAACAAAGAGATTGTTTTGCATTCAAAAGTTGTATCTTGATTGTTGTAGTGCGTAGCTGGCAACAATTTGTCAAGATGTTATTCTGAGGAGCGAGTACACGAGTTTTTGAAGAGCCAAGCGATTATATCTGCAGCTTCACAAGTTCACAGCTTTTAGTATTCAATGTTGTACTTTGGTGTTGTACTTAGCCATTATTCGTAGAACATTCTGCGTCCACTAACATTGCATGTGGTTTCATCGAATCGTTTGTGAGAACTGAAAAACTGTGACACCATAGGCCTAACAGTATCTTGTAGTAGTTCAAGATAAGTTGCTTTTATAACATTTACAACAAAATGGCATGGAATAAATTCACACCTTGAAATAGTGACTAATGCATTCATAACACATATAATACATACTGTAAATACACAGTATATTCATCAGATTGCTGCATTTATTAGTTAATCTGTTGCCATTTCGGTTTACGAACAAAAGGGCACCGGAGATAAGGCCACCAAGGCGGTTTTTGTTTTTCACTAGAGAGTTTTTTTGCAAAAAAGTGCACATCCTTTTGGAAATGTAACTTTAGTCGCCAGATGCATTACGAAATAAAGTGACAGTTTTTGTTAGTGTAATTCAGGGGTCTCAAACTCGCTGCCCGCGGGCCGCATGCATGCGGCCTGCGAAGGCGTTATCTGCGGCCCGCGACACATCATCTGAAATTCTAAAAATTAAGAATTAAAATAAGTCCTTTCATTGATTTCACAGCACTTTCTTCGAGTAGCCCAGCGAAACTACTTTTTTCTCATTTGCGTTCTTTTTAGTGGGGCCGCATGCTGATGCTGGCAGCGACCAACGCTGGCGCTGGCAACTTGGACCATTTCTCATTTTTCAGGTGGTAGGCCTAAGTGAAGTCAAGCCACCGAAAGATTATGCAGATGTCATTTCTGGATTACTTATAGAGTTTGACCAATGTTTTTAAGAGTTCAATAATCTTAAACCACAGTTTGCACTCTTTGCCACTCCATTTGATGTTGACGCAGAAAGTGTGACAAGCAGAAGCAGAAGTACACGGATGTTGGTATTCCTGATTTCTACAAATTTCTTTCCAGAGAAAAGTATCCAAAATTGGTTTCCACAGCCTCCGAAATAATGGCGATGTTTGGCCGTACGTACGTTTGTGAACAGCTCTTCTCATCAATGAAGATCAACAAGACCGCTTTGCGATTAAGACTCACTAGTAAACATCTGCATACAACACTGCGTTTGGCTAACACCCGTGATTTCAAGACTCTCTGGATTCTGCCAAACGCTGCCAAATCAGCGGTAATTAAGAGTTTGTCGGACACGGGAGAAAATCTGAAGTTCTAAACTTTACTGTAAAAAATAACTTTTGTCATTTCATTCATTTGTATTACTTGTGGCATTTACTGCATTTTTTCATCTCTAAAAACAATGCGGCCCACAGACTGAATGATATCGTGCAGTGTGGCCCGCACCCCCAAATGAGTTTGAGACGCCTGGTGTAATTTATTATGCAGTTTTAGCTTTATTTTTTGTACTCAGGGGAACGAGTCTTAATCAACATATGCTACTTTATCATCGCGGACTTGGCGTCGCAGGCGAAAGGCTTCGTCTCCTAGATACGGCAAGACACAAAAATGTTTTTGCATAAAATTCATCGAAATCGGATTCATAGTTTGACAACTTAAGTTAGGCCTACGCATAATTAAAAACCGGCCTGGTGCTATTTTGCCTGATGGCCTTTGGTCCCTGATTCTGACGTTTCGGCAACCGCTGCTGCTTTTCTTTGAAGAACTTTCCGTCACAGCTTAGATGTCGACACTGTAAACAATTTCTCATAGATTATGGGAATTAAATACTTAGGCCTATTGCATGACGATTTGAAATAGGACTACAGCACTCGCCTTGATAACAAACAGGGGCCTACATTTCACTGAAACAGTATTATAGTTAACGAATGCTACTAGCTATCACAGTATATTATGCTATATTCAATTTGCTTGTAGTGCATGAATGTGTGCAATAAAATTCAGCTGTGCTTCAGCATTTGAAATGGCACGTTCTTGTGCTTATACTACGCTCCACAATGTAGCATTACGTGTCTGGTTTTATAAGAAATAAACTGATAAACTGGACCAAACAAATGTTGATCCACACTGTATGGGCTCCATAACTTCATAACGGTTTATTATAGGCCTATCACCAATTATATGCAGCCGTCCTAAGAAGCGGCATTACGGGTCTTGTCCGTCTGTCTGTCGATCTGTCCCGTCTAGACTTTTAAGGTCATGAAAAAATCTTTTGACGGTCCTGAAAAGTCTTAGTAAAATCTTGGAAATTTTTGTCAGCAAAAGTGTTGGAGTCGTAAGTCTTCTGCCATTCGTGACAATACTCACGCCAGCTTTTACTAAACACATTGAAAGTTTGAAACGTATGCTAAAGACGACAATATTGTATATAGCGGTCATACACATTTACGCAGATTCTTCTTACTCCAGGTGCGATGCACAACTTTCAGATACCGTTCCACGCTGACGATTGTGAGGTTGATTGTCGAACCGATGATTTCATACGCCCAGAGGCTCTCACTGAGTAGCAGTGTTCAGAGCCAGTAGCCAACAGAGCCAGTGAGGTAAATGTTGCATAGCATTAGCGAATAGGTCGCGGTGAGAAAGAAACTTCCGAAAAGATCGAGAGCAATGAGCACGTGTTTCTTGTGTTGTTTTGAGGCCAGCAGAGCGTACAGAACGAGCGCATTGGTTGCCATGGCAACAACGCCAATGACCACGACAGCGCACTGGAAATAGACTTGGCTTCCTCTTGATATTGATGACGATGATGATGTCGACGAAGTAGTAACGTTACTTCCATCAGTAACTTGTGTTACGGCAACAGGCAAGTCCGAAGTGCCTAAAATTTCCTCGTTCATTTCTTGTTTGCTGTAGATTTACTATTAGTCACGTGTTGACTGAAAACGCATACGTGCCATTGCCAACTGAACTACGTTATTTAGTCGCGTAACACGCAACTGAAAGATAATTTGATTTTATTGTAATAAATGTTGGAGTACCACAAATAACTAACACTAGGTAGGGTACATACAGAGCGACAGAGATGAACAAAACTGAACTTGAATGAAAGCCGGTGGGCGGCTTTTATTTTGTTTCATTTTAGTTTATTCCATTTCTGTCGCTGTGTATATACGCATCTTAATGTAAGCAAAACTCGACTGGGCATTACACTGCTGTGCTCTAACAGCAGCCAGAGTGACTGACTGACAACAGCAGCTTCAGTTAAGCCCATCTCTTCCGACAAGACGAGCTTGTTGCAGTACGGCCCATAATGCAGATACAAACACGGGTTGGAATCTTTTTTTTCACAACGACATATTAGGCCTACCGTCAACTGGGGTGACTATAGTAAGATTGTGCACATTCTGAACGTCATTAGTAGCATCATACTTGTGTAATAGTCTAACAGTGCAAAAACTATCGGATAAACAAAAAAACTGATATTTTGTGACCCTTGGAATTTTAAACTCAGTAAGTTTAATTTGCATCATGTTGTATTTGTGTGCAACTTCAACGTTGTAGGCCTTGGAAGTTGGGACCAAATTGGTCCAGTAGAAAACAGGACCAAACCCCGAACCTGTGTTATGCCATTAAAAACATTAGACCATTGTGACATAAGTGAGTGGGCTCCAATTACTAGCATCACGGGTTTCTGTGTCCAGTGTTTTCCAGTCCCGCGTTTTCAGCGTCCAGAATACAGTATTCTGTGCTTCCTCTGGGCGGACCGATAGTCACTCCACTGCTGATTCTGTTTTTTAGACTCTTTCGGAAACTTCTTATTACCGACGGTCGTAAATAATAATATTAACTAGAAATTTGGGGCAAAGCCCAACGTGAGTCCGCCCGGCGCCCTAAGTCCGATTGGGTCAAAAATTCAGGGTGGGGATGAAATTTCCCCGGCAGCAAAGTCACGTGGCCCGATCTCAAATGCAGAACGCGCATTGTCGACTTAAGATGGGTCAACATGAGCGCCTATAACTTTGTTGTTAATGAACCAAAGTTCACAAATTTTTTGTTCGACGCCGGAGAGATAGTTCTTGTTAAAGCCGTTTACATCTTGTCGATATTCACCCGTTTCAAAGACATTTGCGCTGAAAGTCAAAAGTTTTCCTAAATCACCCCGAATTTTGGACGTTTTTTGCCCTCCCAATTTTTAAAGGTGCGGTTCCCTTCAAACCTTGTACCCAATTTATCATGCCTAGGCAGCGGTGCTACGTCATGTGCTAAAGTTTCGTTGGGCTACTCTTTCTAAGTCCAAAGTTATAGGCGTTCATTTGCTAAATTTTAAGCCAATTTTTGACCCCCCATCTTTTGAAAAAAATTGTAGAGAACCCGATGGTTGGTCCGCTATTAAGACTTGGTCATTCTCTAGAGGGTGTAAAAATTTTGAAGGCGCAGCACTCTGTTTAAGGGCCGAAATATGGTTTTCCGAAAAAGTCGATTTGGGTGGGCACGATTTCACTACTAATCTCCGTAATTACTAGACCAAAGTTCGCCAAACTTTTTTCACCCAACGCGGGTAGAATCGTGGTACAAAGTGTACTTGTCAGATTTTGAATCAGAATATCTTCATCCATTCCGGAGATATTCGCCGCCAAACTTTGAAGTCGTCCGAAATCGAGCCAAATTTTGCATGTTTTGGCCTCTGAATTTTTTGGGGTGCCCCCCAATTTAGGATCAGCATTATAAAATTCGGCCTAGAGCTGATCATTGTGCAAAAGTTCACGCCGATCGGCCGACGCATCTCGGAGATCTCGCGTTGGAAGAAAAACAAACATAAAACATCTGCGCTAAAAACGCATGTCCGCTCCGCAAGCTATCGCTTCCGGGCGGACTAATAACAGCAACAAAACCGACAACAATTTATTAATTTGTCGAAGTTCCTAACAGACGTCGGATAAGGGAAAGACGCCTTTTATGGGCACCCTAAGTAAAACCCCATATAACAACCAAGTATTTGTTGCCAAGACAACTTTTAAGTGTCTTGCTGTTAAGTTATCATACTGTGCTTAATAAAAGCATCAGTTACGTCAACTACAGGCAGTACTTTTTTCTCAGGAGCACGTCAAAAAATCTACAGAGGGGGCCCATATAAAGACACAGTGCCCCAAATATGGGCACAGTGTGCCCATATAAAAAGGCTATTAGCAAAAAGCGCAAATTCTGATAATTTGGATAGGCCTACAATGCGTTCTCTTGTAATATTTTTTTATGTTGCCAAGATAAGATCTGTATCTGACTCTATCAAACGACAAAAACATCACCAAACAAGCACCAGTCAGGCCTAAGTAGGTAAAAAACGACTGTCAAAAACGTAAATGTTCGATTTCACATACGGCATGTCGTAAGCATTACGACATCGTGATCGACGTCGGAAAGAGTTTGAATCCAGCGACCGACGTAGGACAGTTTGAAGGAGCGTTTATGCAGGCAAATCAGCGATCTGTCTTCGTGTTTCTCTTCCGATCAGTTGGCTCTTTTCAACGACATTTGTGTGCGACAAGACAATATACGATGTACAAATGTTAACTTTTCTGTATGTAGTCTACGCCTATTGCAATAAAGACAGACAGCTATATTACATTCACTGTTGATTCACTGTGTAATATGACTACACCAAGTACAGAAGAACACTGTTCTGAACTCAGCTCAGACTGTCAAGACTTTCAAGCTTTGGCTTTAGGCCTAAGCAAAAAAGCGACTCTATCAAACGACAAAAAACATCACGAAACAAGCACCAGTCAGGCCTAAGTAGGTAAAAAACGGCTGTCAAAAGTGTAAAAGTTCAATTTCACATACGGCATGCCTGCCGCTTCAAAGTACGAGTACAAAACGCAGTGCAAGAACTTAGCACCAAACTGTCTGACTTAAGATTCAAACATAAAAAAAACTGACTAGGCCTACATGAAACTACAGAAATAATACGAAACAAAACCAACACAGATTGCTGAAGTATGCAATAAAAGACTGTCAAAAGCGTGCACTAAAAATTGAAGTAAGTATAGGACTAGACCTGCATAGGCTGGGCCTATTGCTTCAAACTACAAAACCACTCCTAACTTAAGTCTTATGCCTGTGCTTCAAGCAACAAATGAAACAACTGCTTATACACACACTGTTTGCACAAGTGTGTGTCATCAAAAACACCATAGCTTACAGCGCACGTTTCATGCAACCAAATGCTGCACTTGCAGCACTGTATCCAGTCGTCAGTTGCTCTTGAATCTCCAGGATCACCGTAGAGTACTGTACATTGCAACTATGGCACTTTGTTGAGTCCGCTGAAGTGATGTTAAGTCTGCGACGTTTCTTACAAACGCTTGATAGAGGCTTATCTTCAGAGTCGGATTCCTTCACTTTTCTGCGGCCTGCTGTTCTCTTGCTTCCCTTCTTTGTAAGATTTGACGACTTTTTCTTCACCACTGGATGCTTCTCGGCTTCTTTCTTTTTCTTTGCAAGCTCTAGAGCCTGCTTAAATGGTGAACTGGTAACCACGGTCACATGTGCAACCTTCCGCTTCCCGCGACCTGCATTTCTGTTGGTCAACTTAGGAATTCGAATTAATTCTCGAAGTCTGGAGGCTCTACTAGACCATCAGTTGAAACGAGGTGATCGATGGATGAGAACGAACTTGTTACCGGAATGACGTTACTGCTGCTGATGTCTTGGGGTACTGACAGATTTCCATCAGAACTCTCACTGTTGACCGCAACATCAGCAGATGCCGAATGACATTAATCTGTATCCCCAGTAATGAGAACATCTGGGCTATTGGTGGCAGCAACGTCAATGGATGCTGATGAACTCGTGGATGGAATAACATCACTGCTGGCAACATCGCAGTCTGGTTCAATGGGAATGTCTGTTACGTCTGCTGCAATGAAATCGTCATCGGAGAAAATATCGGCATTAAACGGATGGATTCCAGTTTTTGAGAATGCACTGGAAAAATTGCTGAACTGGCTGCATTTCCAACAGTAGCAGCTCGACTTTAAGCACACTGGAACAGTTCAGCAATTTCTCGCTCTCTTACAATGCGACCAAAATGTTTCTTCAGCCATCCATTGACTTCTTTGTCATAATTCCATTTGAGGCTTTTGAAGATGGCTACATCCCACGGCTGCAGTTTGTGGCTACAGTGCGATGGGAATGCAATCAGGATAACATTATTTTCTCTTGCCATCTCAATGATGCGAAGATTACAGGTGTGGCTTGCATGACCATCAGCCAAAAGAAGTGTTGGTTGGACACGGTGCTGTGGCTGAACGCAGTCCAGAAAATGCTGAAACCACTGCGTGAATAGATCTTCTGTAATCCAGCCAGTCTTACTGCCTCGAGCAATAGCTCCAACTGGCCCACGGTCAAGGAATTCTTTTCGAACTCGAACTCGTGGATAAATAAACATGGGCGGCACGTAAAAACCAGATGCTGAAACACAGCACACCACTGTAGTGTTTTTTCCTTTCTCTGCACTGGAGAGTACACCGACTGCCTTCTTTCTCTTTTGCTCAACAATTTTTTGTGCCTTCTGACAAACAGTGAATCCCGTTTCATCTACGTTGAATATCTGTTCTGGTGGTATTTTCTGCTGCCATCGCTGCAGAACAACGCTGCCTCAAGTACTGAAAAAATTTGCTTGTTTTTGCTATATTGAATCCGGATGCTCTGCACATGGATGTCTTCTCAGGCATTCTGACTGACAGCTCCCCATGTCGACGCAGGAACGCCTGAAACCATTTCTTTCCTGCCATCTGTTTTTCCCTGCTGAACTTATGTGAAATGTTGTACTGCTCACAGAAACGGTAGACAACTGTACTGATATCTTGAGTTGTTAACCCATACAGACGTGCCTCCATTGTCGAGTATTCTCTCTACTAGATCATCCTCCTGCTCAGCTGTCAGCACACATGACCGGCCAAGTTTCTTGATGATACCCATACCACTTTCAGCTTTTTTGACGTGCCGCTGCAACGTGCCCCGTGGAATGTTACCTTCACGTGTAGCTCTCTTCTTTGACACACCCTCAAATAGAACACGTCTCACAGCATTTTTCAAGCTGACTTCTGACCACGAGAGTGACGAGATGACATCCTGTATCTATAGCAGATACAAACAGGACACAATACAGTAAGTATATGCTTTACTCTTTAGCTGTTAGCGACTAAGAATTTTCTTAAGATTCATTATCACATATTTTGCAATTAATTGATTGTTAAAATTAATTAAAATTTATTAAATACAACGTCGTTTTTTATAAAATCAGCTGACAGAATAGACAGTGCGTTTCCTAATATGGGCACCCATTCCCTAATATGAGCACCATGTCCATATTGGGCACGAACACAATGCCCATATTAGGGAAACGCACACGTCAGCCAACTACACGCATGTCGTTGCGGTACAGCATTATTTACACCTACCATCGACCAAAAACGAAAGCCAACGAACCAAACGTACGTTTAACACACTAGCAGCCTGTCGTACTTGTGAATTTTTTCTCCGACGTTGGTAAAAGTGAACGGCAACAGAAATAACAAAACCTATCAATCTAAACTTTCGAACTAATAAAAATAACTTGTCAAATTAGAACAGAAAACAAAACATAGAATAACTAGAAAAGCGGAGAGAGACCGCAAACCTCCGCCAACGCCATGTTGTTCGCCAGGTGGCATTACCATATTTGACATACTGGCAGCGGGTTTCCTTATCTGCTAACACACAAGCATGTTAACCGCGCGTCTCGTGAGCACTAGCCCAAATTTCCGGATCACCCCAAAATTGAACCACTTGTAGTTTTTGCCATTCCCGACATTCCCTGAAAATTTCAGTAAAATCCTTCCATAACTATTTGAGTTATCTTGCTAACACACAGACAGACAAACTCTGGCAAAAACATAACCTCCTTGGCGGAGGTAACTAAACGGATGTGCACGGATGCAAAGACAACAAAATACTGCTGTAAACTGTTTCATTGCCCTCGCTTGGTGGAGTGCCCATATAAGGAGGAGTGCCCGTAATAGGCGTCTTTCCTTTAAGGACTGGATGCGCCACGTAAACGCAGCGGTTAACCGCCAACCGCTTGGCCATAAAACGTAGACCTAACTCTATAGAGCTGCTGCGAAAACTGCTGTTGTGAAATATAGTGGCTATAGCTATACGGTTAACTGCAGTGTGTGTAACGTCTTCACAATCAATCTACAGAATGACTTCAACACTGCTACTTGCTTTGCTTCTGTCTGCTGTCGTCTACAGCGACGCTGACAGTAAGTATATAAGCCAGGTCTATGTGATGTAGGCCTACCCAATGGACGTGGTCTACTTTGGGATAGGCCTAAAGTTTTACTCATCTGGCGAATGTGAAAAAAACTCATCTATAGACAACTAAAAATACCAGGAAGGAGTCATATGATTGCACTCGTTATATTGCTGCGAAATATGCCGACATTTTACTAGTTCTTTTGGCAAGTTTTGTGTGTGTGTGTGAGGGTGTGTGTGTATGTATGTATAATTGCAGTGGGGACATGCATATCGAACATGCAGCAATGCGTCATGACCATGGTAGAGCAGTACCGTGGCGTAAGTCCGGAGCCCATTCGTAATGAAATCAAACAACATAGTCTGGGAAATGTCTGCAGGTAAATACATATCCGAAAAGTTCTCATTTTACCGCTATTGGCTCGTCTATCGTAAAAACGATTCGCGGTAAAAACGGCAACGGTAAAATCGGCAACGGTAATAACGGCAACCGGTAAAAACGGCAACAGAAAATGACAACATCGGTAAAAACGACAACAGTAATAAAGGAAATAGAAAAACTGTAAATGGCATTTTGCAACTACATGTATGTTGCACGTTCGATTTATTCTACGTTCAGTTCAAGACATCGTTTATTAGCCATTTTACCGTTGCCATTTTTTTCAAGTTGCCGTTCTTCGCTTATGTACGTTAGCGTATTTTATAGGCCTAACTAAGCCCGTCGAGAGCCACAGTGGAGCCTTTGGAAACATTCTCGCGGGGCCCCAAACATTTTGGGGACCCTCTGGGGAGAAAATTTTTTAATTTTTTTTGAAAATGGTGCATTCCGGTGTACTTTATATTTCTGAGCGACGGCGGGGCCCCAAACGTCGCGGGAGCCGGAGTATATAGCTTACCCCCCTACCCACGGTCCCCATCCTCTCGACGGGCTTGGGCCTAACTTTGAATTATAAAAAATTATAATGTTTTATTTGTATATTTCGATGTTTTTATGTACGTTAGCGTATTGTTGTTTTGGGCCGATTGCTGAGCTGTAAGCTTAAGGT
>Ga0209367_1012765_pt1 | contig 10920 bp, 5 predicted proteins | sample WorMetLIZISLAND2_FD_187412 | JGI IMG/M metagenome (GOLD analysis project Ga0209367, IMG submission 187412) | Marine gutless worms symbiont microbial communities from Max Planck institute for Marine Microbiology, Germany - Olavius geniculatus... ... | reverse complement strand
CTGCAGGAGTTGAGCCACGCTGCCCTAGATAGGCAGCGGTGGGCAGCGATAGTAAGAATGGCGTCAGACACCAACGGGCATTGAGCCCACGGTTGTCGATGATGACGATGATGTAGGAAGCGTTCGTTATAATAAAGCCTAAAATGCAAATATGCCAAAATTTTACTAACAACAAAGATGATTCAACGCAGTAAGTCTATGCAAAACGACGAGTAGAAACGCAACTTCAAACAAAAAACATCGATGCTGAGTATTTCTACGACATTGTCCTGCGTGATTTCGCACGCTGAGTTATTTTTTACTGGCCAGCTGCGGAACCCTTGCTATAGCAATGGGACAGATAAATATGTGCCTACAGGTGTTTGCTGCAATATCTAGCAACCTTGGCTTTGACCAATGACCACAGACATGACTAGTTTGACAATTTGACAAGTGAGTACACAACTTAAGTTTAGGTTTACTCGTGACGGTTTTGTGCGATAATTAGTTGCACCGTTCGAGTGGGCGTGGCACCGGTGCTTTTGTTTGTAAACACTGTGTTTGTAAACAAAGTCAGCATGTTGCGTTTAGGAAATTTAACGTTACGGCATAGCGTAGCGTCAGTGTTTAGGACATTCTGTCGAAACGGTAATAATGCTTTTGCTGTCGAAAGTTTTCAGCAACGCTTTATTGCTGTAGTTTGCATTTTCGATTTGGTACTATATATATTCGGGCGGCTGTACCCATGCGAGTAAATTATAAAATGCAGTTAAGGCTCATAAACTCACAGAGGACCACATGCGCCACATACAGCTGTTGAGAATAGGATTACGGTTACCCTAGCCTAGTTATAGGCCCGTCCATAGCTTCAACTTCGTGGGGCGGTTACAAATTCAAGAAAATTCAAGAAACAAGTTATCACATACCTTGATAACAGTCACCTGTACAGTGGGACGCAGATAAGTAACAACAAAAACCATTCAATTGATAATAAAACTCACTTCAAAACTTTCCATGTTTACAACAGCAAACAAGCAACAGAAATGACCATTAATCATATCCTCTCAAGTAGTGCTGGGCAGTAATCACAATTTTATTCAATTTCGACCACTGTTAGTGCCAAATTAACTTATTCTTTTTTTGTGCATTTGGTGTTACTATAATCATTGCTCATTTGACAATTTATGCATTTCAGTTGATTATGTGTGACTGTGAAGCTTATGGCTTGCCTAAATCCAATACTATGTACAAAGTTTATTGTAAACTAAGCATCTTAGAAGAAATAGCTATATGATAAAAATGACTTTTTTATATAATAAAAGCACATTTATTCACTTAAGCATTTTTATTTTTTGTTTATTTTATGTTGTTAAAAATTTTTTTCATCTTTTTTATTATGTATTATGTACTAATTTTTTATTATATTATATTTCATTTTTAACGTTACAAAGTGAGTTTAGGAGCCTAAACTGCTAGCTCAGTTCCTAGTCGAGTTGTTGTTAAGTGGTTACTACATGGAAGGGTGATTGCAGAATGCAAATGTTTAACTGGCTTGGTATATAACCAGCCAGCAAGGTCTACTTAGCCTCACACCGTAAATCAAGTACCAGCTTGGTTGACTGAGGTTATGGTGGGGCACGTGCATTTGGTGAGTGGTGACAGGTAACACTGTGTGATCATATGTGGCAAATGATGCGTTTTTTTGGACCACCCTGTAGATAGGGCACCGTTAACAAATACAGACAGTCTTTTTAACTTCTGTAGAGTAATAATGGTTATTTGTCATCTTGGCATATTTAGACCTAGTTACTATGTACTGATATTATTTTATTATCACATTTGTGTCTTCTCTTGCTTGCAGCCCTGACACAGCATGGTCGGCAGGTCGGGTTGTTGTCAACATTTTCACACAGAACTCACATGTGTGGTGAACTGTCGTCTGCGGACGTGTCCCGTAATGTCACAGTCTGTGGTTGGGTACAGCATCTCAGGCATTCTGGACAGTTTCTTGTTCTCAGAGATGCCTATGGCCTGGTTCAAGCTCTCATCTCAGATCCTGAGGTCATTACAGATTTGTAGAGTTTATTAGATTTTTTGTGGAAGATTTTGTTGGATGTGTTTACTGTAGAGTTTGGAAAATTGATGTTTTAATTATATGACTGTTTTATGCAAAAGATGATGAAGTTACTATGATTAGTACAATTACGTGAGACATAAAAAAACATTTAGACTTTAAGAGTAAGTTGTCTGTGTGTAGAAGTGTAAGTTGGAATTTAACTTTTTTATTATTTACGCATTGTGCAATTTTAGTCATTTCTTAGTCCTAGTTTAAGTAGCAGTCACAACCTGTCATTTCTTGAATGATAGCTGGTCATTGTTCAAAATGATTTTGTGATTGCTGACTAAATGAGAACTAAGAGCTTGTTTCTGATCCGAACTAAAACCAAAATGACAGTTAAAAGAGTGATAATTTATTGAGCATAAGAGTAACTCTGTGATTATCGTTAAGATTTATGTATGTGTCTGAAGGATATGAAGGCTGTTGCTGATATTCCACTGGAGTCTGTGGTTGAACTGAGTGGCACCGTTCAACTGAGGCCTGATGGTCAGATTAACAAGGTTAGTTAATGTACTGCATAGGTTCATTAAATTACAATGATTGTTTATTGATATGTTGATGTTTCGTTGGCAACTGAAGCTGACGTCTGCTTTTCAAAAGCAGTAATTTGTTGAATTGTATATATTATTCAATGTGTCAGTTTAAGTATCTATTGAAAACTAACAATACCGGTTTCTTGTTATGTGCAACTGCACACTGTGATTTAGCAAAAGTATAAAAGGTGTCCGTTTTTGCAAAATGCTTTCACTCACAGGCACTTTTTGTTGAAAAATTTGCAGTGAGGATCCAACCATGCTTTGTAGTCCCCAGAACCGCCGTCGTTCGCCGCCGCCGCAGCCGTTAGGGCTTCGGACTGCAACCAACCGTTAAGTTAGTGGTCCCGGACCGCCAAGGTTTTACGCCACTGATAAGCTAGCTGTCTTAGCAGTTTAATGAAAAGATAAAATCAAAAACATGTGTTGTGCTCACATTGCTACAAGCAAAGCGCCAGCGTGAGTGCGTGTTCTCGTCAGTCGTCATCTATGGTTGCAGTCACAGTGTCAACTGCTAATGGATGGTGACTGACAATCAGTGAATGAATATTAATGAGCATGACTAATCAGCATTAGATCGACATGAATTTTCGATAATTTTGTATGATTTTTATAAATAGCAAATAGAAAGTTGGAATGGTTTCACGGAATGTTAAGAATACATAAATTGTTACTGTACAACGTAGCCTACTTTAAAACCTGATGAACTGCGGGACAAAAATTCATTATTCGTCAAGCTCGGCAAAACTGGTAGGTATGTTTGATCACGTGACAAGTGGGATGTGTGGAAGTATTATGACCCAGGGAAAACATAGCATATCTGCTCATTTTGTATGATTTAGTGACATGTGATTGCTGACAGAAAATGAAAACAGGAGAGATTGAGATCGTGGCCGATGCAGTCAAAGTACTCAACCGATGTAGTGTGTCTTTGCCTTTTCATATTCACAACTTTCACGAGGTCAGCTGTTTACTCACTAGTTCATATTTGGCAGCAGTAGGCAAAATCCCAATATCACTTTTCAGTTTATTTTGTAATATTTTATTTTCTGTTTGCAAAAAATGAAAGGGTAACAGCAACAGCAGGAATTTTGTCAGATGATTTCGGAAGCACTCAAGGAAGCTGATAGAACATCTCCCGTTTTATCTGTGTGAATACAAATTAACGTCTGATTTTGAATTTTGATTGGACTGGCTGACATGAGTGAGTTGTTGAACAGCAGCTGTATATACCTGCGTTGGTGGTGTAATGGTAGCATGTTGGATTGGTGAGCGCAATGTCACTGGTTTCACTCTCACCCACTGCCCAGTGCACAGCCAGGTAACAACCCTGGGCAAGTTGTTCACACACATGTGCCTCTGTTCGCCATGCAGTACGCCTAGGCCTATAATTTGGTACCAATCAAAGGGCTGTGACGCTCTGTGGTTAGGAAGGTAACCACTGGCATTGCACTCTCCATGCGTCATGGGGACTTGATGGTTTATCGACCGGCAGATGAGCAGTGGCGGTTTTAGGCCAGGGCCGGGGGGCCTCCCCCAGTTTTGCTCTAGGCCACCTCTCCCAGATTCATGGCCACCCATAATTTTTTTTGCAAAGATAGCACATATATGTGATTTATTTGCGTTTCCAAATTCTAGAAAAGTGGGCAAATTTGCGGCTTCCATTGAATGTCTGAAAACCAAAAGTGCTTCAGCTTCAGGGGGTTTCGCCCCCTTGGCCCCCTGACAGCCCTTGGACCCTCCTGGGGGCTCTGCCCCCAGACCCCCATTATAGGCTCGCTATCGCGCTCGCCATGGGGCCGTGCCCCCAGATATGGCGGACTAGAACCGCCACTGGAGATGAGCACTTTATCTATGCTGAGTCCGTATGGGCAATTGGGCCACTGTACTTTTTACGCTCGAAAGCAGCTACTGCTTTTAGTGCATCTTAGCCGTTGCAATTCTGTCCGTCTGTCTGTCCGTCCGTCCATCTGTCCGTCTGTCACACGGGTGGATTAGTCAATAACGGTGCAAACTAGGATCACCAAATCTTCACCATTGGCTGCCTGGAAAGACTCTAATTTCAGGAACCGTAAAGCTTTTCCATAAATTCGAAAGGGATCACCCGAACGAGGGCGCTAAATGAGATTGGGGTGGGCAAAATTTGCGATTTTTGGCCAATAAGTCGCTGTATCTCAGTAACAGTGCGAGATAGGGCCTAGGTTACTATTAATCACTAATAGGAAGTCGTATACTGGCTCTCGATTGGCGCCAAATTCAATGACTTTGAATGACCTTGAACGCCAAAACAGGGGGTTTTATGGATTTTTCGGCGATTTCGGGCTGCGACACAAGTCTATATTATTCACAAGGTGGCGCCACGGACGGCGCCACGGAACTGTCGTTATGCGATCCATGTAGAGAATTGGTATTTGTATATTAACTTAGCGTGAACACCCCAATTTTCAGCTAAACTACTGAACTGGAACTGCTATAGGCTTTCGCGCGTCTCGTGAGCATTAGGTCAAATTTATTGTTTAGCAGTGCTATAGCAGTCAATTACTGCTGGTTGTAGTTACCTAGAAGACACCCAAAAAATGAAAAAGTTGAAAGTTTAAAGCAGATTGCTGCAGCGCCTATAACCAGAGATAAGAAACAATGATGCTTTTCTGGTGTTACTTCAAATAAGAACCTGCAGCAGATTTTTATCGACTTCTTGTGTTATTCCACTAGCAGCATTAAAGCAGTGGAGAAAGGGTAGATCTTTGTTATTAATCATTGCTATGTTGCTTTTAGGTGAAAGAGTCGCTGAGATTGCAGTATCGCTACCTAGACCTGCGGCATCCTGAGTTTCAGCACAATCTTCGACTGCGATCAACGCTCCTGTTTGAAATGCGCAAATTTCTCTGCCAGCAACACAGTACTGACACTGTTTTTTGGTTCTGTTTTATTAAGTGATACGAACAAGACCTTTTTCGAAAATGACACTTTTTTCAAGATAATAAAATTGATTGATTGATGAATCTGAAAAGACCAGTAATGTGAACAAGACCATTTTGCCACGACTAAAACCAAGACTTTCATTTGGCATCATCATGGTCATCATATTCATTTTATGAAATAATTACAACAGTGTGCTGCAATTTAGTTGGAAAGCTGCTGGCGTGGCGTAGTTAGTAATGCGTTTTGGATGAAATGAAGTTACTCTATGCCGGGCCTGGTTAGTACTTAGATGGGTGACTGTCTACAGTACGGAGCCAGCCAACTAGATCGACTCAGCCTTCTACCCTCTGTGGGATGGTAAAATGAGTACTGGCGGTGGTCAAGGCCATCGCTAGGGAAGAAACGGCGAGTTCTGCGCAACAGCAGGCCCTGTTGCCAGGACTGCAAGTATACCGATCCAGTCGGTTAATTCGGCTGACTTGGGCTGTATGCTGGCTTAATTGGGCTTCGCCCTCGCCAACTCAAAGTGCCGTCATATGGATGAGCTCCCATGCAACGGGCCTAGTTCAGCTTTGCTGCCTAGTGCCTATGCGAAATCTTCTTCTTCTTCTGCCAGCAGAGGCATTTGCCAAGACCCTGCCATTTCTGCAGCGACAAATGGCTTAGCAACTAACATAGGAGAAAATTTTGATGCTTTCAACTAGTGGGATTCAATATTCAAGCTTATCTTCTGTTTTGTGTTATTGTTTAACATCTGTGAACGCTTTGCTATAGGAATTATTTGAATTAAAAGTGTTGCGTGTTGTTATCGGTAGATTTTGTGGACGTCGAAACGCCGACATTGTTTCGTAGAACGCCTGGTGTAAGTACCGGTAATACAACTACGTAAAATACATCTTGGTCTTAGAATTACGAGGGTCGTTCAATAAGTTCCAGGACTTTTCTTCTCAATAAGCACACAGTCACAGCTGAAAACCAAAACTATTATGAAGTTGTACTGCCACTATTGTACATCACTTACCATGGTCTCATTTATGATGTCACATTGTGACGTCATTATTATTAAGATATAAATGACGGGCGCTGACGTTTGTTTAGCGAATCAGATTGCAAATTAAATCATAAAATTTTCTAGTCGCAGAAGGTGTAAAAAGTGCTGAAATTTATCGTAGATTATTTGTAGTAATTAGCAGTGACACTTCGTCACGTTTGAAAGTATTTGAATATTTTGCACACTTTTGCAGCGATCATCAGTCAGTTAGTGATGATGTCAATGTTGTTGGAGCACTGCTTATGGCAACAACGGTCAGCTGAAGACAAAGCATTTTTTGGTTTACTAAAAGAGTTGTTCTTGCAGACTTTTTTGCTTGAAAGGCATGCTGTGAATGAACAATATTACCAGGCATTATTGTCTGATTGATTACGACCAGCAATTCACAGCAATTGACCAGGTTTGCTGCACAAAGGTGTCACCGTGCAATTGACCCATTAGACAGTTAAGAAAATTGAAAAGATGGGCTGGGAACTGCTACAGCATTTGCCATACAGTCCAGATTTAGCTCCAAGTAATTTTCATTTGTTTGGACCACAGAGCGAATCACTTGGAGACATTAAGTTTAAAAAATGATGAAGATGTTCTACAGCATTTTGTCCGGAAATTTCTACAGGTGCCAATAAAGAACTTAATGCTGCGGATTCCAGCCGACTTCTAGAACAATGGGAACATTGCAGTGAACTGCAGGGAGAATATCTTCAAAAGTAACATAACTGTCAGAAACGTGTGATTTACTGTCGTTGTATGAACGATGTAGTCCTGGAACTTACTGAACACCCCTCGTAAGTCTTTTATTATTTTTATTGGAGCTGCTAACAATCAACTTTTTCATTGCTGAATCTTACAAAATCACTCATTAATAAAGCATTGATTTTGATTTTTAAAAAACTCTGGTCACTGTCAAATAATGCGTTTTTTGCTTACACTGTTATCACTCACTTAGTTAACAGCTGTCACAAATGCACTGAGACACAGTAAGTTTTTTTTCACTTTGCGTGGAAAAGGGATCATCGTTTTTGTTGATATTGTTTCTTCCTCTTTCAGTCCCTATTGATAGGCCTACGGGAGGTTAATGACAGTCTTCGACTATATTTTTCATAAATGCTAAATTTCGTCTCTAGCTCTTAATGATATCTTAGAGCTAGTGTGTACAGCACATTAAAGGTTTTTAACGATAATGTGCTATATAAATTTACATTTGACATTGACAGAGTGTCACCTGCCACATATGATTACACATTGTCGCTTGCCGTCTGACATAGGTGAATACTTCTCGCCTTAACGCCAGCCAAGCTGGTCAGTATTTGGTGTACTCACCTGAAGGGATAGGAGACTGAGTTTACCTTGGTGTTGGCTATATAGGAAGATGGTTTATTTGTTTGCAGACAGTCATGTGTTCCGGTAGTAATCTAACGGGGAGCTGAACTCATGACCTCTTGACCTCAAGTCCAGCATTCTAACTGTTACGCCATAAAGCCACTTAATGTTTACTAAGTGCTTTCATTTTCACCTGCTTTATTCAGAACAGTGTAAATGCTAAACCCTCTCTGGTAATGTACGATTTGTACTCGTCATCTTCCCTTGTTTTTCGTCTAACATTTTTTCTCCATTAATTATCACGCAGCATTTTGCTAGCCTGTACTGTGCTTACCTATTTGTCTTCTGTCCTATATCCTTCAAACCGAATGTAAAATTATCCCATTAGTTAACGTAAAATAAAATATGTTGTGTGTAATGTGCAACGTGTGTTTACTGGGTAATAAATAATGTATGCTATCATGATGCGACAGTTTGCTTCAGCTGACAACGTGGTTGGTTCCATCACAAAGTTAATCAACGTTGGTTCCGGTTAGTACTTGGATGGGCGACAGTCGGCAGGTGGCTGAACCATCTGAGTATGTAACCAGCCACCCAGGTCAACTCAGCCTGGCCATCCCTCCGTGGATATATGAAATGAGTACCAGTAAAAGCTGTGATGTAAGCAGGCACTCACCCTGTTTTTGTGGTCAACTGATGTTTGGCTGAGGGCTAATTAAATGGAGTTCAGCGCCATGTTATGGATCGGGAAGGAATTTAAGTTTACATATCCTGATTGTTCAGGGTGCTCGTGAATTTGTTGTGCCTACACACATGCTGGGAAAATACTACACGTTGCCTCAAAGTCCACAGCAGGTAATAAAAATTTTGTCTCATTTTTCATCTGCTACAGCAGGGGTCTCAAACTCGCGACCCACAGGCCGCATGCGGCCCGCGAAGGCGACATTTGCGGCCCACGACACACTGTCTGAAATTCTAAAAATTTACGATAAAAATAAGTCATTTTATTCATTTTACAGCATTTTTTCAGTAACCCAGCGAAACTACTAATTTTTTTCTCATTTGCATTCTCTTTAGTGGAGCCGCATGCTGATGCTGGCAGCAACCAACGCTGGCGCTGGCAACTTGGACCATTTCTCATCTCTTCAGGTGGTAGGCCTAAGTGAAGTTAAGCCATGGCGGCTAAAAGATTATGCAGATGTCATTTCTGGATTTCTTGCAGAGTTTGACCGATGTTTTAAAGAGTTCAATAATCTTAAACCACAGTTTGCACTCTTTGCCACTCCGTTTGATGTTGACGCATAAAGCGTTTCCGAAGAATTCCAGATGAAGGTATTGGATTTGAAGTGTGGCAAGCAAAAGCAGAAGTACATGGATATGGGTGTTTCTGATTTCTACAATTTTTTTCAGGAAAAAAGTATCTAAAATTAGTAGCCTAATGGCGATGTTTGGCTGTACGTACGTTTGTGAACAGTTTTTCTCATCAATGAAGATCAACAAATCCGCTTTGTGATCAAGTCTCACTAGTAAACGTCTGAATGCAACATTGCAATTGGCTAACACCCGTGATTTCAAGACTAACGTCGACTCTCTGGTTTCTGCCAAATTAGCGGCAAGAGTTAGTCGGAGACGGGAAAAAATCTGAAGTTCTAAACTACTATTAATTACTGCATTTACTGCATTTTGTCGTCTCTGAAAACAATGCAGCCCCCCGACTGAGTGATATCTTGCAATGTGGCCCGCACCCCCAAATGAGTTTGAGACCCCTGTGCTACAGTATAATCAATGTAATGACTAGCGGCGATGATAGACATGGCTGCATGCTAAAGTTTTTTATAGCACATTATTCTGATTCATTAATAATTATTATTTATATTGTTGTTGTTACGTGTACACTCTGGTCGCCATAAAGTCAAGTTTTTGAAATTGATGTGCCTGCAATGAACGCCACAACGCAAGGAATTATGCAAGAAAATGCAATGAACACGTGAAAGATATGCAGCAAATGAAACTGGCGTAACGACAACCACAACTGACATATGGAAGACGCAATGACCGTTTCTGTATGCTTGCGTATTGGCCGTTGCATCTGCTGCTTTTGTTGCATAATTTCGGGCGTTTGCTGCGTGCCTTGTGTCGGGATGGAATCCATGTTTATGTTGTTGCAGTTCAAGCAGTTGCTAATGGTCGGAGGACTCGATCGCTACATGCAGATAGCTCGCTGTTACCGTGACGAATCGTCGAAACCTGATCGACAGCCAGAGTTCACTCAGGTCATTTAACTTTGCGTCGTCTGCTTACAGTTTGTAACTAATACATGCACCTCAAACCAGTGGCTGGGAACCATGGGCGGGGCAATCGTCTAGTCTAAATTTTTGGTTTTCAGAATATTGTCAGGAAATCCTAGTCTTGTAAAAAAATGCGTTCAATAATGCAAAATTTGCGGCTGAAAGCTTCCATTTATCGGAAATTTACGGGTAAAATTGAAATATTTAGTGCTCATCATTTCCTGTGTTAGAAATTTGTATTAATTGTCTGTTGGAGTACTATCAAAATTTTTAGCGTCTGTCAGAAAACTACAGCTGCCTGCTCCAGTGGCATAGCCAGAAATTTCAATTGGGTCGGGCCTCGTGACCCTGTCTCTCCCATCTCCTTCCCCCTTTCGATTTTTTTTCCTCTTTTTACCTCTTTTTTCCCTTCCCTGTTTTCGCCTGTTTACCTCCCTTCCCTTCCCGTAGAAGTAGGACCCCCTAAAATTCAGCTAGACGGTCTTGGGGGTGCTGTTAGCTCCCCAGCGGGATCTGGGGCGGAGCCCCAGCTGAAATCGAATTCGGTGCATTTTAGCTTTAAAAGATGAGATTTGGCGGCAACAATTTCAGTTATTTTCCCGAGAACAAACGGACCAAATTGGCAAATTTAGTGCAATTTCAACGTATTGTTATGTTTTGTCTGGAGGATTGGGAGGGGCCTAGACCTCCTACCCCCACTATCGCCCC
>Ga0209367_1012761_pt1 | contig 10922 bp, 10 predicted proteins | sample WorMetLIZISLAND2_FD_187412 | JGI IMG/M metagenome (GOLD analysis project Ga0209367, IMG submission 187412) | Marine gutless worms symbiont microbial communities from Max Planck institute for Marine Microbiology, Germany - Olavius geniculatus... ... | reverse complement strand
CCATTCTGCAGAATGTGGCCGAAGAGGCGCAGCTTTCTCTGTATCACTTTCTGCAGTAGGGTTTCTGCTAATTGAATCTTTCTGTACAATTCTTCATTAGTGATTTTTTGTGTCCATCTTATCCTCAGAATCTTCCGGTAGCATTTTCTCTCAAAGGACAGGATTTGGCTTTCGCAGCGTTTTGTAACTGTCCATGTTTCACAACCGTACAGCATTGTACTGAACACACATGTCTTCAGGATGCTAAGCTTTGTTTACAGAGTGATCGCCTTACTTTTCCAAATCTTGTCCAAGGCCTTCAAGGCCTAGAGTCTTTGAAAGCCCAGTAAAACAAAATCAGTCGCCAGAGGGCGCCAAACGACCAGCGGCTAAATATCTATAGTGCTTTACTTGTACTTACCAGGGGGCGTAACCTGTTTCGCTCTGCCAACGACGGATAGACTAAAAATCGCAAATTTTTCCTACCCCCTCTCATTTAGCGCCCTCGTTCGGGGTGACCCCTTTCGAAATTATGGAAAAGCTTTACGGATCCTGAAACTAGAGTCTTCCAGGCAGCCGACGGTGAAGATTTGGTGATCCTAGCTTGCACCGTTTTTGACTGATCCACCCGTGTGACGCACGGACAGACGGACAGACAGACAGAATTGCGATGGCTAAGACGCGCTATAGCAGTACCTGCTGTCGCGCGTAAAAATCGTGACCTTTGCTTCAAATCCTCGACGCCTTTGCCGCCCTCTAGTCACTAGTCTGGAAATATAACGCTGAAACTATGTTGACTGTTTGCTGTTTTAACTGCTACAACAGTTTTGAAGTAACGTTGACGATATCTTGCAACCAGAGGAGAAGACGGTGATGCACCAACACCCCTCCCCATTCTTCATTCCCTCGACGCCTGCAGCGCCGATCGTTCTCGGCGCCTACTGCGCCTCACTTGAAGTTGAGGGGGATCGAGAAACTTGGTCAAAGGACTTAGCGGGGATAGACGCCCCTGCACCCCGAAGGTAAGGTAAGGTAAGGTAAAGTAAGGCCTAAAAATTTCCGTGCTTCCGGTTGCCGTCCGTACCTAGAAAAAAAAGCGTTCCAAAAATTTTTATTGGACCTGCAAAAATATCAGCGCAGTTTTCAGTTTGCTTTTAAAGTTGTACTAAAAATACTGTTTTCATCTGGCTTGAAATGTGGCAGTATCTTCGTTTAGACCTAAGTTTTCGTGAGTAGCCTACTATTTAGTGTCAAATGTCAGTTTGTTTTTTTTGAGTTGTTGGGTAATATTACATGATACATTATGGCATGAAAATAAATTTTAAAAAAATTTCGCCGCCTCCCGTTCCTAATTTTTTGCCGGCTGCAACCGGAAGCGCGAATTTTTTACGCCTTAGGCAACGATTGGCTGAACGTGTGCGTCAGCTGACAGGGTTTCTGACGATGCGGGGAGTGAGTCAGTCGTATCAAGCGACAGAGCCGCTGGTCAGGCTCAGCAGCCGTTCACCAACATTCGGCAGATTATTCGCCAGCTCGAGTCAGTCAGCAGCAGCGGCGCACCAGCCGCCAGCAGACGTCAGAGACCAGCTGACTCAGGCGCTGTGCATTCGATACAAGTGGGACCCGCAAACGCAGCCTCCGCAGCCGCCGCAACATCCACCATCTTGAATGACAGCGCCACCGAGACCTCATCGATCGACGTAAACTTTGATCACTTCCAGCGACGTCGTCATGGGTCAATTTTGCCCCCAAATTTACCCATAAATGTGTTTTCATCGACAAGTTTTTTCTACTTTTGAACGAACATTTCCCGACAAGAAGAAAAATTTCCGACAAAATATTTTTCGACAAATTTCCGACAGCCAGAAATTTAGGCAGTTGCCACCGCCGGTTTCTTCCCACCACGACGCCAGTCACTGACGACTTCTTCGACAAGTTCACTAATACTATAGCACTGAATTAGTGAAAATGTCTGTTTTCAAATCATAATCAAATCGAAACGGGTTTCATTGCTTAATAATATTAACAGGTGACAAAATGAGTCCACTTTTCAACAGAAAACACGCCAGTAGGCCTAACAAACAAAACACAATTAAAATCAAAATTATAATCAAATCAAAATACTGTAGGCTATAGATGAGACTATGGAATAAATAGCCTAATTAAAAATCTAAGGGCAAAAGTGGCGAAGATATGTTGTAAAACCTAGAAGTCTTCGTGGTTTTGGGGATGAAGCTGCCGGGCGAATTCTAAGCCTGTTTGATTAATGAAATATTTGACATCGTTTACTTTGATTTTCATTTGTAGGTCTAACGTCGATACCAAAATCTTCGCGCAAAAATGGGCGTCGTCCAAGTCGCGTATTTTGGACTAGCCAGCTTAGGCGTATACATTGTATTTTGTTGACTTAAACACTGTTAAAACACGTTTTAGCAAAAAACGAACTTGTATTGTGTAACTCTAAAGATGCGTACAAAACGACGTAACTGAACTGAACTGACGTGGATTAGTTTTTGACGAACTGACTAATGGGCAAGCAGGGCGAGCCCATTGGTTGACGCGTACGAGAGCGTAGTCACGTAGTCCACCAACGCCGTTAGACGGTGCCTGATGTAATGCATTACTTCTTGCCCCAAAACTGAATCATGTCAGTTTAGTTAGGTCGCTCTGTACGCGCCTTAACGTTTGGTTCAGGTGACCAACAAGGAGACACAAACAACGCCCAAATCGTCCGCCCAATCTCCGCCCCAGATGCATCACGCCGCCACGGCCAGACTTCGTGACGAAAAGAGCATTACCGTCAAGTCAAGGTGTCTTTACTGTTTCTCTTCAGACCGATTTTAAATTCTCCTTTATTTGTCGTTTTACCTAAGTATGCTTTTCTTGCAATTTTAGTCAGTTTTTACGTGCGAAAGCAGATACTGCTGTAGCGCATCTTAGCAATCGCAATTCTGTCTATCTGTCCGTGCGTCACACGGGTGGATCAGTCGATAACGGTGCAAGCTAGGGTTACCAAATCTTCACCGTCGACTACCTCGAAGACTCTAGTTTTGGTATCTGTGAAGCTTTTCCATAAATTCGAAAGGGGCCACAATGAGGGTGGGCGCTAAATGAAAGGGGGTAGGGAAAATTTGTGATTTTTAGCCAATAAGTCGCGGTATCTCAAAAACCGTGCGAGATAGGGCCTAGGTTACTATTAATCACTAACAGAAAGTCGTATACGGGCTTTCGATTGACACCGATAGCAATGACCTTAGATGACCTTGAACACCAAAATAAAGGTTTTATGGATTTTTTGGCATTTTTGGTCTGCGAGACACATTTGAAGAGCGAATTTCAATAGGGAGAAAGAGGTTGAAACGTCGAATGGGGCGGGGAATAGAAAAATTGGGTCTGGGCCGAAAATGAATTTGGTGCATTTTAACCTCACAAAACACTTCTGGTCAAGTTTAGTAGAACGATGACTGCCCGCCCCCTTGAGAAAAGTAATACGCTTTGAGCGTAGTCTTCAATGGACGTAGACGCCCCTGAGCCTATCTATCACATGATCTCCTTAGCGGAAGTATTACTGTTATAGGGTTGATTGGTTGAAGGTCGCTGGAATCGCAGCAGCAGCAGCAGCAGCTCGGTGTCACTAACGCTGCAGTGTCTGCGGCGACTTCAAAGGCAGTGACGACGCCGTGCTCAGCCCTGGTGACTACTGCAGCCGCAGCCCACTCCACCGCCGCTCCACTTCCGCTTCCACTGCCACTTCCACCACCGTCAGCTGCCAGCACACCACCCGCCACCACTACCGGGGTGGATCCCGGCTGCACATCGCACGAGACGACCAGAGCCGCCGCGGAGACAACAGACGAGACCGATGAGACACGCCACCAGCAGTCGTGAAAGTTGTTCTTAGAGTGGCTGGCCCAATAATAACATGTAAAATACACGGTGTCTCATAAAAAGGGACCCCTTTTTGTTTTTTCGTAATTTACTTAAATGACGATAAATTTACATGAAATTTTTACCAGTTGTAGCTGCAGAAATACTAATTCAAAATATTTAGACTAAATGTGGCAGTTGATTAAATATTCTTTGCTAGTCGTGACGTAATGCTGACGTCATAATGTGTCACGGGTACAAGCTTGCTTGTCTCAACTAGTGTTGTCAGTTGCTACCCTACTTCCATGGTGAACTTAGTCTGGCTCACTAATAAAAGATGTTTATCGTGTCAGCACTGAGCAACATGGAAACATGAAATCAGGCGTCTCGCGATCCAAAACTCAACCATTTTGCAAGCTCAGTGTGTTAGTGCACTGTCTTGCTTGAACACGTGAAATTCTAGCTATCCCCACAGACACGTAATTATGATCGCTTTGCACGTTTTTTGTGGCTGCAACTGTAAAACTTCGCAAATTTGTCATTAACGAACCAGATTTTTCACCATCGGAGCAGGGTAGCAACTGACAGCACCAGTTGAGACTAGCAAGCTTGTACCCGTGCATATTATGACGTCAGCGTTACGTCACGCCTAGCAAAGAATATTTAATCAACTGCAATATTTTGAATTAGTATTTTTTCCAGCTACAACTAGTAAAAATTTGGTGTGAATTGATGATCATTTGCGTGAATTATGAAAGAAAGAAAAAAGGGGTCATTTTTTAATGAAACACTGTAATTATTCCTGTGCTTTCGGTTGCCGTTCGCTGCCCGTCCGTCCGTCCAATTTCCTTTAACGGGACCATGCAAATTATCAGTGCAGTTTTTTGTTTGCATTTAGCGTTTTACCGAAACAAAATTGTTTGCCTCTATGCTGCACTATTTTTGCTCTACTTCTCTTGGGCACTGTTTGGAATGTCGGTCTGTTTTTATAAGGTGTTGTGTAATATTATGTGGAATTTCATGAAACAGAAATAGCGAAATTTTCGCTGTCCCTACTTCTCCACCAGACTGCAACCGGAAGAACTGCAATTTTTTGGGCCGAAGCTGTCGGCAACGGCTCTAAGTTCTTGTCATAACTGCATCAAATATTGACCTTTTTCAACAGCTGCTTTCAGTTTTTTTCGATGCACTAAATCTGCAATTAAGCGATCCCATTACATCCCAAACGTGTCACTACACTACCTTGTGAACTGAAATTCGGTCAGTTTTAGAACAAGCAATTTACAAACCCGGTAACTTTCAGTATTCTAAAGATGAGTGTATTATTCGACTCGTTAAGGATTGTGATGGGGGTCTTTAACAAATAGCGTTTTCTAAGTTCACCACTCATTAGACTGGTAAAATAAACAACTGCAAAAGCTGGGTAATACTTGATGTATTTCCGGACAAATGGAAGTCACAGGCTTACTTTTTACAGGCAACCGCGAATAGGCAGAGCACAGTATGACTTGTGGCAAAAGACTGGCTATGAACAGCGCACAAGAAGGAAACATCACAAAACAATTTCTTCAATACTCTCACATCACCAATAAGATTTATAGCGCTTATTGCGGTAGACTTCAGTGTTTTTACCACTGACTTTATTCGAAAGTATTGTTTAACAGCAAAGTTCTGCAAGGTCTGTTCTTTTGTAGCACGAATAAATTAGTTGTATGAAAATCATGCAGAGTTATGATGCAAATTCAACATCTAATAGCATAGTATGCACTTGCTTTAATGTATCATGTATGTCACCAAGTACTCCAACAAAAAACAGATATCCCGGCAAGTGTTTGCTTCTGCATACTTCACGCGTGCCACACACGCTAAAGTAAATTATCAGAATACAGCAATGCAGACCGACTCAGTTAATTACCAGTGTGTATACAATCAAAGCACACTATCTAAACACGTTATAATAATCTGCTGTAGCACCACTACCAGCAATTACATGCAAATAGCTGTACTGGGGCTTAACCAGGGCTTACAGTGGGACGGTATGGACCGGCATGGGATACCAGCACTTCCTTGGCTGACTGGAAACCATACCAGCACTTCTTTTCGGAGAAAAGTCACACCGGTATGCTTTGGAGGCCATTTTGTGAGATTCAGGCAACTGGTCATTGAGTGACTGAGTGAGTAGGATTTATCGTCCCACCTGACACAGTACAGGTCATTTCGGGGATGGCCTTTCCAGCCGGAATGCACACAAACACATAATAACGAACAGTAAGTTTAACCTTTACAGAAAGTTTAACCTTTATAAAACACAAAATAAACCATGATGGCACTTTTTTTCTCAGAAAAGTCATACCGGTATGCTTTGCAGGCCATTTTGTGAGATTCAGGCAACTGGTCACTGATGGTCGCATCGATCATTGGCCAAAATGATGGTAGCTTGAGTGGAGGAAAGGAAGGAAGACTCGGCAACCATTCCGGCACTAATTTCTTTCCCACTTTGAGCCTTGGGCTTAACTGATGAACAATAATGAAACGGAAATCAACCTGGTTCAAAAGACTTTTGATTAAAACTGCAGGTACAGACAAAAACGAATGAACGATCGAGCTTCGCAAAGACATCGGTGCGTAATGCCAACAAAACATGCGGCCATCCACATTATCATCGGAATTCCCCGTTGTAAGGGTAAAACATGTAACAAACTAATGGAAATACTGGCACTGAATTTCTACGATCTGTTGCTAGCTACTCGGGTGTGGCTATTGCAGAGCAAGACACAAACTATGGGCAACTACAAATCAGACCACACAATATGCAATGCTATCTTCAAGACATTCTATGATGTAGCCTGTCAATGCCAAGTGCCTTGTGACACTTTAAACTTAAAAATGGGTACATTTGGTTATGACTGCAATGGGAAATCTTTGCATGAAACGGAAAGTCTAACCCTCACAGAAAAAAACCAAAAATTGACCTAAGCCTAAAATTGTAAACACCCATCTATTATGGGTGTGCAAACAGTCATTAACCTCAGCATGCTCTCTATTGGAAGCCAAAGGGTTAAGACTCGTAAGTTACTATGGCCCACAGTTTTCCGTCGGCTGCAGAATTTCAAACCAAGCCACGGAATTTTGATATTTCTGCAGAATTTTGCAGAAGTTGAAAATTCACTGGCGATTAGAAGGATTTTTGACTTTATGATGCACCTTTCTCAAGAAAAAAAACAAACTGAACTGCCAAAAGCTGAGCGTGCTACTAATATCTATCGCAATATGGCACAATCGTAAATAAATGCAATGCAACTTGACAGACTGCACTTTTAAAACGAAAAAATATAGGCAATTTTCTTTGTACGTTGCTGGCATAACTCAACACTACGTCACTAATCTCTATGCCAGCCGGCTCTTCAGAAAATAAAGTTCTGGGACAGGATAGAGTTCAGTTTACTTACAAATGGAAGGCCGCGGAAGCCGCAGAATTTTTGCAAACTAGCCCGTGGAATTTGGCAAAATTTTCAGTGGAAAACTGTGCGCCCTACTCACAACATGCCCTACAGGACTGCAGCTGTTTAACTGGAGAGACAATGAACGGCAGGCATAGAAAATGAACGCAGTGCAGCAATTGAGTAGAATAGCACGGAATAGCACACTGTCACAGTATATTGAGGGTAAAACAACAAAACGTCTTATCTGTTGTATGTGACATAAAAGAAAATTGACACAAATCATGAAAGTCGCAGACACAAACCATCTCAACACATCAAGATGTTTGCGACAAAGTCCGTAACGAACCTGTTTGTATCGCTCTAATGGAATTTAGTCCATTACAACGTACGGGGAAAGTCGGCGATTGTCGCAGACACGAATCACGAAAGTCCGGAACACAAATCATGAAAGTCGGCGATATGATTTGTGCCGCGGACTTTCATGACTTGTGTCCGCACGGACTTTGTCGCAAAGTCGGCGTAATGAAATTTGGGCTTTACACTGCAGTACCAAGATATCACACCACGCAGCTACATGGCCGGAATGAAATTAACTCAAACACACAGTAGTTGCACTATAACAACAACGTCTTGATATCATTCTGTCCATCTGAAACATGTCACAAACATCCATTCCACAACTTAGTAAGCAATCTAGCTCAGGCCGATCGAAAGCCACAGCGGGGTCCAGGGAAACATTCTCATGCAGTCCCTCTGGGGAGTTTTCTAATGAGAATGGCGTATTCTGGTGTACTCTATACTTTTTCAGCGACGGTGGGGCCCCCAAACGTCGCAGGGCCTGGGGTAACTTACCTCCTCTACCCCACCCTCTTGACGAGACTCCTTCAGCTTACACAGACTCAGACAGAAAGTTCCCTGTCAGAACCTGGACTGACAATAACTGGAACGTCAAAACTGGCCCACTAAATGAACCCTAACCCAAACCCTAACCTTAACCCTATCCCTATTTTGAACGCTATTCTTAACCCTAATCCCTGACCCTAAACCTATACCAATCTTTAGCCCTATCCCAAGCTCTAATCCATAAGCCTATCCCTAACCCTAATTTCTAACCCTAACCTTGTTTTTAACCTTATTTCCAACATCTAAGCATTTATCACTGTGGAATTTGTCTGTTCCATAATTGTGGACTGGACTACCCTATACCTCAAAGTGAGGAAAACACTTTTCACAGTAGAGTTTTGCTGACTGTCAAAATAGTCAGTCAATTTAAGAAGACTAGCAATTCTTTCAAAAAGCTTTGCAAACTCTGATCTGAATTGGAAAATAAAAAGTAATCGCCAGTCAGTGTCAAATTCTGCAAAATTCGACAGTAACTAACAGACAAATTCCACGACCCATGGAGAACAGTGGCCTGGTTAACCAACTGGTTAAAAAGGGGAAACTGGCCCGGACTGATCGGCTTATCAAGTAGACAGTCTCCAGTCCACAGTGCACTTATCACATACAAAAACAATCTCTGCCAAAAAACAATCGACAGCTTATAAAAGCAAAGCATAACTGCACCATCGAGCACAAGACTGTTTCACAGACAAAAAGAAAGGTAAAAAATGTCAGCAAAAAAGTGCAGCATGACTTGGAATTGAAAATATACTGCGGACAACCTCTTCGCTTCAGTTCAGCCAATCACGATCAACTCCTGCATACATGGACACAGTGTCTGCAGTTTTAACTGTGTAATCTGGCATTTTTTTAAAAAAGCCCAACACGGTGACCAAGATCTTGACCCCATAATCGTTGCTGTTCCATATCTCCACAAGTGTTAAATGCAAAAGGCATAGCATCCACAGCATGGGTGGCACTAGGAATCTGAAGCTGGGGGAGTGGCAAGGGCCAGGGCACAGTGGCAATAAATTTCTTTTGCACGTGGCCCAAATCAAATGTCGACCTTATTCAGTTGTTGTGTGCATGGAAAAGATGTAGCGGGTCTAGGGGCAGAGCCCCTGGTCAGGGGACCAGGGGCAAAGCCCCCCTGAAGCTGAAACACTTTTAACTTTTGGACATGCAATGGAAGCTGCAAATTTGCCTGCTTTACAATATTTGGAAATGCAAAAAACCCACAAATATCTGTGTTTTCTGGCAAAAAAGACGTTTAATAATTCACACCTTGGCACGAAAAGTGGCCAGAGAATGTATTTCTAGTTACAGACTACAGAGATGAGAAAAAAACATGCAGGGCTGATGCAGGTCAAAGTTCATATTAAATGCCATTATACCACCACAATCTGTATACAAAAAACATAAAAAACAAGCTACTGCCGTACTACTGCTTATAATATTTAAAAGCAGTAAAATGTTGACCACATGCAGACTATACATTATATATATTTACACTTTTTCTTTAGTCATGGTCACTACAGCTTACAGCTAGAGAAGCTTGGTAGTTTTAACAGTAGTGCTTCAAACTAGAGACCACGAGGTTGCTGGTTCAACTCTGGTCTAGTACACTGCCAGTCAACAACCCTGGGCAAGTTGTTCACACACGTGCCTCGGTCACCAAAGAGTATAATTTATTATAATTTATTACTGGCCTCACCGCCAGGAAGAAAATGGCATTATATCTGAGTTCGGAGCTGCCATTTTTCTGAGCTGTGTATGCATTGCTGGCTCAGGGCCTTGGAAACAAAGACGCTTGCTGTGAGAAAGTGTTGGCGACTATCAACAATTTACCTTACTACAGCTACGTATGAAAAGTAAGGAAGCAAGACGACAGAGACTTACCGGTAGCAATGTTGGCACCCAGCGGCTGTGTGATAGTGTAGTTACTCTACCCCGTTAACAAAGATCATAACAAGACCCGGCTCCACGATCATATCCTCGTCCATGTGAACATTCTCACACGCCATCACCACCACAGCCTGCTTCCCTGCCAATCAATCAATCAATTACAGTAGCCACTGTTTACTATGCTGAGCAGCATCATAAAACACAAGTGAGACAACAAGCCAGAAAGATCGAAAGCATAAAACGGCCGTTAGCATCTACGCTACATCTGTGGGTGATGCAAACGTTGAGTCCCAGTCGCATGTCAACGGCCACCCACACAGCCTCGTCCTCCAGCGTCAGTCCGCAGTTAGCAATGGGCAAAGCATGCAACCAGCAGAGATGTTAAACGAGGCCGAAATCTTGAGGCCAAGGCCGAGACCACAGCTATAAGTCTGCATGATGCAAGATCATTTTCCCTGAATTCTCAAATATAATATTTAGTCCCTGACCTTTCCCTAATCACACAAATTCCCTGATTTTTTCCAGTCTTCCCTAACCTGTAGGAACCCTGGAAATGAATCCTTTCATGAAGACAAAATTAGTTCCCGGAGGGAGAGAGTGATTGCTTGTTACTGCTGTGATTATGACAATAATGACAATGACACAGTAATCAATCGTTTACCAGGAATGCGTTTGCAGACAAAGTTGTCAAAGACGCGTCGGTTGAGCTGTCGTACCTCCAGCGTACTGAGACCCGGAGGCCAGCGCCTCTCATGTGAGTTTTCTATCAGCTCGGTCACAATGGCCGCCGGACAGCCGGAGTCTACGAGCGCTCGCTTGATGACTGACTGCAGGACAGAGTCGGGC
>Ga0209367_1012760_pt1 | contig 10922 bp, 10 predicted proteins | sample WorMetLIZISLAND2_FD_187412 | JGI IMG/M metagenome (GOLD analysis project Ga0209367, IMG submission 187412) | Marine gutless worms symbiont microbial communities from Max Planck institute for Marine Microbiology, Germany - Olavius geniculatus... ... | reverse complement strand
TGATCTACCGATAGGGGCGTGGCAAGCTGGAGACGCCACTCAACCAAGCGTCTGTACGCCCTACGACCCAAAGGTTGCCCAACAACCGACAACATTAGGGCGTCACGTTACACTCCTCCGTTAATGACGTCGCTATTCCGGTGGTATATACCGATATCGATCACTTTGAACGATTTTGAAATAGCCTACCATATTAATAACATGTTTTAGTGAATTTCTAGCGCGATTTCATACGGCGACGCTTATTTCGAGACTGAAACGCACCGAAATTACTTTTGATCGATGCTGTCGCGCATCTCATGAGCTTTGGTCAGATTTGAAGATGATGATGATAGTCTTTATTAAAGCAATCAACAGACAAACCGCTGTAGACACAATGCAAAACATATTGACATGCTAAAAACAACTAAAAACAGTCTTTGTACAATACACGATAGATAAAATTGCACTCATCAATATTATTTATTTTGGAGGGAAGTTCGTAGAAACGATGAGAAACGATGTTGACGCACGCGCTGTATACAGGTAGCGGACCTGATGTTCTTCGTGTTGCTGTGCGTCGTGTTCTTACTGGCCTATGGAGTCGCCGCTCAGTCGCTGCTCTATCCTAACGCCGAGCCGCGCTGGAGCATTCTCTACAACGTCGTCTATCATCATTCGTACCTTACCATGTTTGCAGTTTTCACTGGACACTGGGATGTGTAATGGTGTCGGAACAATGCGTAGTAGTATCGGCGAGTGTGTAGTAGTATCCGTGGCACTGTGTTGTTGTATCGCGATGGCCGAGGCTACTTTACAACGTTGTCTATCACCCATACTTCAGCATGTACCAGGAATTTCCTCTGGAGGAGCTGGAAGGTATGATTCAATGCTGAAATCACGCTAGGATTTCTTCACGATTCTGTTGTATTATTGAGTTAATTGCCTTAGTTGCTGTTTAATAACTTATTAATTAAGCTCGGGATCGACCCTAATATTAAATACACAAGACAGTATAGAAATTTCGACGGTTTTTCTGATCACTTCCGTATTATCGCACATAACATACAATACCGTACCGCATCACTGTACCCTAGCGAGCACCCGATTTTATATACCCCAAAAGGGGGCGGACGTTCGGTCGTCGTCGCTGCCAATCACTAAGACCAACCAATGACAACTCTCGCTGCAGCAACGACGACGTCGTCGCGATTATACGAGTTCGCCAGCCGCTTCTCATATCTCTCGACAACAATTCCATTTCATGGAAAACGCGTTCTTTCTTCGCCATCGTCAACAGTCATTTCTGCTAAACGAGCAACAAACAGCGTAAATAATGTAAATCTTAGAGAGAACAATAGCATCGCAGTTTAAACAAGACACCTGTTAACATTTTTTCTGTCGAACATAACTAAAAATAAGCAAAACAAAACAAATTTTTAAAAAGTAGAAATTTGGGACAGAGCCCAACGTCAGGCCGCCTGTTGTCGTAAGTCCGAGTTGGGGCCAGTTTTGGGCGATTCACACTTGCGACGCCGACGCAGCTCAACTCAACTCTCAAGCAGAGATGGACACGGGTCGGGTCGACCCGCGGGTCAGGTCGGGTCGGGTCAAAATTTCCGAAATGCGTTATTTGTCAGTCGAGTTAAATAAGTTTACCTATTGCTTTATATAAATCTACGTTTTAATTACTTACTTACTTACTTACTCACTCCCAGCACTGAGTTTTGTGAATAACTACTGTAGGTGAATAGGTAGTTAATTAGAAGGTAGATTTACAGCCCATCATCATCTAAACGCATCTAACGCGCCTCTATTACTTTTCATGTAGGGGGCCTCGTGCACACATTGGATGCCCATAAATTGTTACGTGCGACAGCATGTAATGCTTCGCGCGTCTTAGCCGTCGTCGAGATGTCTGTCCGTCTCTCCGTCCGTCCGTCACACCCTTGAGCCCTATCAAAACGGTGCAAGCTAGGATGACGAAATCTTCACCTTGGGCAGCCACGATGAATCTAGTATTCTAGTTTATCGTGACAAAATTTCGTGCCCCGGGTGAGGGGTTCCCCTCGAACAAAAGCGTCCAAAAAGGGCACCCCTGTAAAACTGGTTACTTTGCCGATATTGGCGCGTCTAACGTGAAAACAGTTGCAGATAGGCATTAGACATGCTGCTTATCGTAGTAGAAAGCACCGGTGACGAGCTTTTTAGCGGTATTAACATTTATGACCTTGAATGATCTTGAATCCCCAAATTAGGATGTTTTAGTGTTTTTTTTCGATTTTCGGTTGCAGTGCACACTTCAAGGATGAATTGCGACGAAATGGCTGTAAATAGACTAAGACAATCTGACAAGATACGAACAGGAACTGGTAAGGCTGTCACGTGTCTCATAAGCTTTCCTCAGATTACTTGTTGCTGATTTGCCGTGATAGCACTACGACCACATTAAGGCAACCGAGGCAGTGTTCAGCGACACGTACGAGATCATTTTTACGCGCGAGAGCCAGCGATAGCAGCGCGTATTAGCTATCTCGCACCGTTATTGAAACACAGCGACTTATTGGCTAAAAATCGCACATTTTTTACCCCTCTGTCATTTAGCGCCCTCTTTCGGGGTGGCCCCCTCTGAATTTATAGAAAAGCTTTACGGTTTCTGAAACAAGATTCTTCCAGGCAGCCGATGGTGAAGATTTGGTGATCCTAGCTTGCGCCGTTTTTGACTGATCCACCCGTGTGACAGACCGTCAGACGGACAGACATAATTGCAATGGCTAAGACACGCTAAAGCAGTCTAGCTGCTTTCGCGCGTAAAAATGGACGCTCTTGCACTGCTGTATTGTGTGAAAATTTTGGAGCTACACGTACGCAATGTGGGCTTTTGTGAATATGAAAATATCCATGGATATCGACGGAGAATCTGCGGATATGGATATGGATATGGATGGACAATTTAATATCCACGGCAAGTCTGTTCCTATAGTGCCATGTGTAAAAAGGATTGCCTGCTGTTGACGTGTCAGGCGAGATTGAAGGCTGCAGCAGCAACAGTTCAATCTACCTCAACGTACCTGGCGTCAAACGGTGCTCTCGCAAGTCCTGGCTAGCTATGGCCATGTTCTGTATCTACATCCTGATGACGTCTATCATGCTTATCAACCTTCTCATCGCCATCTTTAGGTATTCCAGACTTTCTATCTCAGACTTGCGTCATCGGCTTTAGGCTAGCGTTACCGACAGACTGCTGTTCAGTCAGACACTTACTGCATGATGCGCGCCGTCTTTGTCAATTCATGCAGACTACGCTTCAATTATCACTCGTAGACAGCTGCTGCAGTTTTTCAAGTCCACAATGTGACGAAATTGCAGTATTATGCTTACGATGTGCTTCATTAGTTATTACTACTGCCATAAACCATTGATGGAGCCAATTAGTTAGCACCAACTCTCAAAGCCAATTAGGTCAAGGCCAAGACATTTAATGCACTAAATGCTGAATAGGTTCGAATAAGCAAACAAACATTCTGCTGCGATGTAAAAGCTATTTTGTCCAGTCACAGTGAACATCAATGTAATCTTTACAGTTTACAATTTTATACCATGCAAGCTTAAAAGTCATCAACTTATCAAGTGCAGTTGCAAATTACTAATAATTTTTGCAGTTTTATGAATGCAACCATAATGTCCCGTTACGACGTATAAACTGAGCAGCTTTTTAAGCTACATCAAAGTACACTTGATCACGTCGTCTTTACATACAAGCAAAAGCGTAGCCAGGAATTTGTCTTTTAGTGGCACTCCTGAGCCTTCTCCCATTTTACTTGTTTCCTTCCCTTTTCTCTTCATTTTCTCTTCTTTCCCCCTGTCATTCTCTTATTTTTTTTCTTTTCTTTAAAATCCAGCTATGGGATCTGGGCTCCCTTAGCGGGGTCCAGGGCGTAGTCCCGGCCGCAAACGCATTTCTACACATTTTGGACTCTCAAAAACGCATCTAGTTGCAACATTTTAGTCATTTAAATGCGATGCAAATAGTGGTTTGAATTTAAAAGAGAAAAATATGTGTCCACTCTTTGACGGTGGGTCTATTTATCAACTAGACCTAATGCAGCTGCAGCATCAAAAGCACCGAGATTAGCCGCGCGGTGTCGTGGAAAATTTGTCGCACCTGGAAAATTCTTTCCACCTCCATACTGTCATAATGTAACTAACGCTAACCCTAACCCTATCCTTAATCTTAACCCTAACCCGTACTGCTGCGTGTGGGAATAATTTTCCGGTGCGACGAATTTTCCACTACACCGACACTGGTGTCGTTGCAGCAACACGTTTCAGACGGTGCAAGACATCGGCATCAAGACTTGGAGCTTCTACCGCTACAGCCTCACCAAGGAGTATCACGACAAGCCGACGCTAGCCCCGCCCCTCATCATCGTGAACCACCTGTGGCGTATTCTGCTGTACGCCTACACGACCTGCGGCAACAAGTGGGAGCAAGAGGACGACTTCAGTTAGTTACGGTTTTATGTCATGCGCTGTTCAGTACTAAAGGTAAAGGTAAAGGGAGCCATGCCCGAGCTAGGGCGTAGGCGGGGTGCTCATCTCCCACTCGCGGCCGTTGAGCCCGTAGGTGGATAAACCACTTGAGTCCGTGACGCATGGCCAGTGAGACGCCAGACCTACGGTTACCTTCCCAGCCTCGGGGCATCACCGCCCTTTGACCGGTACCAAATTATACTGCTTTGTGACAGAGGCACATGTGTGTGAACAACTTGCCCGGCAGTGTCCTGGTGCGGAGTCGAACCTGCGCCCCTGAGTGACCTCAGGATTACAAGTCAGCCACGTTACCGTTAGACTACCGAGCCACAACAAGTACTGCATACCCGTAATTAAACGTAACTTGACGGCAACGCCTCTGTAGTTTAAAACGCGCCATTTCGATGGGCCACAATTCCGATTTTTCTTCCCCCCATTCCGACCGGTTGACAAAACCTGTTTTAAACGACGACTTTTAAAAGCTAATCCAAGACTGACCGACGGTAACTCTATTCCTAACCCTATCCCTATGCCTAACCGTGGTAGCATTTGGGAGTGGCCAGCTGACACCGTAGCTGATTGTTGTTGGACATGTATGTGCATGTTTGGGCACGTTTGGGCATGTCTGGACATGTTTGTGTAGAAAAGACGATGGACCGAGAGCTGCAGAAGCGCTTGACAGCGTTCGAGCGTGCAGGCGTCGAGAACTATTTACACCGCAAGCGCCGCGAGGAGGAAAGCAAAATGGACAAGAAAGCCGACAACATGCTACAGAAGTCAGCCATTTTGCATATGTGTTAGCCTACTCTAATCATTTCTGAATCTGTGAAAAAGAAACGTCAACGCCATGAAAGCTGTAAAAACCTATTTCCGTGGAATTTCAAACCCCTAAGTCGTCTCCGCAGTTGGATTTCAATTAAGTCGCAAGGCAAATGCACGCTGAGCTTTGTCCCAATTTCTATTTACTCGGGTGTTAGGAAAAAAGTCCTTTCTGAAAAATCGTGATTTTGATTTTTCATGGTTTTACACACGGTTATGTGGTTGCTATATTAAAGTGCAGTGAGTATATTGCAGAACGTTTAATTCGAAGTTGTATCAGGATTAAGCAACTTTAAAAATTTTTAAAACCGGGCAACAGATGACGAGAAATTGTGATATTTCTGTGATATTTTGTCACTGTTTAGATTGGACCAGCTGACGGTAACAGTCGAGAATGCAAACAAGTCTCAAGACATCGAATCTCAAGAGTACGCCTGCCTATGTAGTCGTTGTTCTGGTTAAGTTTTTATCTAGGATCGAGGATACGTAGCGAAAGTATTCCATTTTTGAACACGTTCGTACGCTAATGGCCACAGCACTCGTACGACGCTGACACAATAGAGCCTTTTTGCGGGTCTAGGCCTACCCGTACTCGCGGGTAGGCCTATAACACCGATTCTGGTGAAAAGGAGTCGCGACCCTTCCGTGAGGAGCCACAGATACTTCTCTATTTTAATTAGCGTTTAGTTCTGCACTGGGACATCCTTCATGATTTTTCTTTACGCACTCAGCACTGCCGGCATGTCCACAACCACTACTGGTCAGGAGTCTTCAACTTGTTGAAGTTTGACCATACGCCGAAGAAGAAGAAGACCCGACCCGTTACCCGCGCCTGCGGGTCGGGTCGAGTGGGGCAAAATTCTTCGCGGGTACGGGTATGTCCGTGTCAGGTTCAGTGGACTCTACGCTTAATGATTACGAGATAAGCTGCAGCCTGGGGCGCGCGGCTAGGGACGTGGCAGCCAGGCCAAGACAGTCTAGACGAGAGAGACCGCGTGTGCGGTGTGAACTATGGATTTTCTGTGAACTGTTTTGTTTTTCCCCTAGTTTTCTATTACATGTACATATGTTTCTTTTATAATAAAGAACCTGACAGTCCGGTTTTAACCAAAAATTTTGACGTCTTCGGGGAATGCCAGAGGACCAAATTACCCGGCCTGTCCACATTTGTTCGCAGCATTTTTGCTATATATCGGTCAGCCAGAATAAAACTGAGTTATCACTAGGAAAAGCCGACCGTATACCGCCTACGTCCGAAGCCCATTGTCCGACTTTCAGTCACTGCATGTGAGAAAGCGATTTGAGTCAGAGGTGACATATGTGTAGTTTCATGTACGCTATGTTAACGGAACGCTGTCTCGAAAGCTACAATGAACGCTAGCATAACATACATCGCACGTGGTCTTTGAATAGACTCATAGGTTGAAACGTAAACTTAATAAGTCGACAAATTTATCAGATTACAACCTTTATATTCACTGTTTATTGTTAACGTTTCGGCAACCGCTGCTGCATTCGTCGGAACGACTGTCCACCAGGTGTCGCTTTGGCGTAGGCCTACGGTAAGTAATCACAGATGTGTGGAAGTTGGTAGGACCCCTCGTCTCGGTTCATTGACTTGTCTTGTTCTTTCCTGATGTGTATCGCTTCCCTGAATCATGGACGACATTTTAGAAATCATCAAATAACAAGGGACAGATGGCTTGACTCAACACCTGAATTCTGTGGATGGCACAAAGAGCATCAAGTCAACAAGAAAAAGATCTACAAATGCCTTTTCTCGACACCCTTATCGTCAGAAAACCCGATGGCCATGTTAAGTTATTGGTATATAGGAAGACAACGCATACAGACCAGTACTTACATTTCAGCTCCCACCACCCATTACAACATTTTTAGTGTTGTTAGAACTCTTTTGTACAGAAATAGGAACATCCTAACAGAAGAGCAACACATTTAAACGGCACTCACACGGTGTGGGTATCCAGACTGGAGCATCAAAAAGGTCAAAAGACAGACGGAAATGGTCAAGCGGAAGAAGGTCACTTGTAAATTGGCCACGCAGTATGCAGAGGAAAACAGGACGACAGTGGTTATACCGTATGTACATGGCCTGTCGGAAGCCGTTACCCGAGCCTACAGACGACATGGTATTTCATCAGCCATGAAACCATTCCAGACACTAAGAAGTCTACTCGAACATCCAAAGGACAAGCGAAGGCGTCAAGACGCCTGTGAATGTGTATATAAAATGCCATGCAAGAACTGCGACAAAACTTACATTGGAGAAACAGGTAGAGCTTTTGGAGTACAAACTACAAGAACATCGACAAGAAGTTACACAACGGGATGTAAGGGCGTACACACGAAGGACCAGTTAATTCGCAGCAACAGAGCAAAACAAGTCGGCAGTCACAGACCACGCCATCTCTCTCAACCACGTCATAGACTGGTACCACGCCAAGGTGATCGACAGAGAAAGCAACAGAATGGACCGATGGATCAAAGAAGCGATACACATCAGGAAAGAACAAGACAAGTCGATGAACCAAGACGACGGGTCCTACCAACTTCCGCATATCTATGACTACTTACTGTCCGCCACAGCGACACCTGGTGGACAGTCGTTCCGACGAAGGCAGCAAAGCAGCGGTTGTCGAAACGTCAACGATAAACGATGAATATAAAAGTTGTATTTTAATGAATTTGTCAACTTATTAAATATCGCACGTGGTTATTTTGCCAGGCGATATAAATAATTGCTGTTCCATGCACGACGTTGCACGTGGTCAACTCGCCAGGTGATATAAATATCTATAGGGTAAATAAACAAGGAGAATATTGAACGCAGGTTCTGCAAATATTTTTCACAATAAAAACGCCTTGCTCGAGAAGTCACGCTGTTGCAGTATATGCTGATCTTCAAGGTCCTTCAAGGTGAATTATTTTCATATCATTTAAAAGCCAATATGCGACTTCCTATTAGTGATCAAGAGCAACCTAGGCACTATCTTGCACCGTTTAGCCACAATAGCGCGTAGCGGCTTTCGAGGTCATCGAAGGTCAATGATTTTCATGTAATCTGACAGGACGTATGAGACCTCCTGTTAGTGATTAATAGTAACCTAGGCCCTATCTCTCACCGTTTCCGAAATAACGCGGTTTTTACTACCCCTCCCCCCCCTTTTCATTCAGCCTCCACTTTGAAAATGTTTCCTAAAGTTGGAGTAGATGACTGAAATTTTGCACGCCCGAATACAAGACCAATGGCTAATTATTCGTGTAAAAAGTTTTTCCCTACGCTCTAGCGGTTAGCCATAGTACATCTTTTAGAGACGGACGGACGGACGGAGGACAACTCATGCCAGTGGCTCGACCTTTACGGTCAGCAAAAATCAAGGCGTCGAGGCGAAGGTCAAGGCCACGATTTTTTTTGTTCTTCAGCTGTCGTCGAGGTTGAGGACATTCATCGGGAACCCCGTCCTTGCTCAGTGTAGGCATATCAAGTTTTTATTGTGTACATTATAACCAGGTTTGCCGTGGATTTGAAATTTCCCATCCATATCCATATCCGTAGCCTATCGACAGATTTTCCGTGGATGTCCATACATATATCCATATCCACAGACGCCTATCTTGCGTACAATTTAAGTTCGGACTCTCTAAGTTCAAAAAGGCCTGCGCACGCGGGTGTCAAAAAGGGTTCCCCTCTCAAAAGTGGTTATTTATCCGCTGCTGCCTTGTCTAACGTGAAAATGGTCGCAGATAGACACAGACATGCTGCTTATTGCATAACAAGCACTGGCGACGAGCTTCTTATGATTGTCAACGTTGATGACCTTGATTGACCTTGAACCATAAAAATAGCGGTTTTAGAGTTTTTTGGGCGATTTTTGGCTGCAGAAGAGTGTATTGCGATGAAATTGATGGAGATAGACGAAGATTACCTGCGAACATGAACTGCTATAGGATCTCGCGCGTCTCATGAGCAGCTCAGATTTCCTGGTAATTTTGTTACAATTTGATCAAAAAAGTAAAAAATAAACTCACAAATGGATAAATCTTTTGTTGCCCAGCCAACAACATTAAAGCACCGGAAGATCAAGACGGGTCTGTTACTGCTATAGTGGTAATAAACAAATTCAGGCTGACTAAATAATCACATGCTGATGTCACTGTCACGGCCAGTTCGGAAGAAGGTTTGCAACGAATAATGGAAACATTAAAAAGGATATCTGAAGAATATGGAATGCGTATAAACCTGAAGAAGACAAAAGTAATGATGTTTACCAAAGGTCAACCAAGGAAAGTATCAATCTGGCTTCGAAACACTGAACTTGAACAGGTTTATGAATTCTGCTACTTGCGAAGTTTACTTACTGAAGATGCTCATTGTGATAAGGAGATCAAGAAAAGAATTGCAATGGCAAAGGCAGCTTTCATGAGAAGATGAGAATTACTACGAGGGAACATCTCAAAGGACTTGAAGAAACGGTTGGTGAAAGCACTAATATGGAGTGTAGCTCTTTATGGCTCAGAGACATGGACACTTAGAAAAGAAGACATCAAACGTATACAAGGTTTTGAGATGTGGATTTGGCGTAAGATGGAAAAGATCAGCTGGACAGCACATGTGTCAAATGAAGTCTTGTGTCTGGTACAAGAACAACGTTCTCTGATGCAAGTCATCAAGCAACGCCAAGCAAACTGGATAGGACATGTCTTAAGACATGACTGTTTTCTGAAGACTGTACTAGAGGGGAAGATAGAAGGGAAACGGCCAAGAGGAAAACCAAGAAGGAAGATGCTGGACTTACTTATGGAGCAAGAGGAAAAGAAGATCAGTTACGAGGAATTGAAGAGAGGAGCACAGAGCCGGGTCGGATGGCGTCATCGTCATTGGAACCTGCCTTAGGGCAGAGCACGCAAAGAAGATGTCACTGATTAAGCCTATTCGTTTGACTCAGTAAAATAAATAAATGAGAAAATGAAAAGTAAAAACGGCAGACAGGAAAATATTATAAAGAGACGAAGCATATGAGTATTCAGTTTAATTAGCAGGTGCGCCAGCATAATATCCATGGATATATCCATGGATATCCATATCCAAGGCAAGCCTGATTATAACTGTCATAGGTTTTTTTATGACATTGGTTGTCCTAATTATTTTTGTATAGTCTGTACTTCCTTTGTTAGTTCGAAACCATAGAGGTCATACGTGTAGTTCTACTTTGTAATAAAAACTGCAGGCGTTTAGGCCAAACAGGACGCGGTTTAAAAGGTAGGCTATGCATTTCATGTTCATGTCAGGCCATAGCCTACATTTGAATTGCAACAACATTTTTCGATTTTGCATTAATTCAACTACGAGTTGAATATCGAGCATGCAGTCACGGCAAATGGTCAAGGTCAGTCACGGCTAACCAGTAGCTCAGCCTTCCCAATCCTCTATAGGCCTAAGCATACGTTTAAACTGCACGAAATTGGCCAATTTGGTCAGTTTAAAATAATTAAAATCATTACTACCAGATCTCAGGGAAGAGGAGAGAACAAGAAAGGGAGGGAAAGAGGGGAGGACAGGGGAAGGAAGG
>Ga0209367_1012759_pt1 | contig 10923 bp, 6 predicted proteins | sample WorMetLIZISLAND2_FD_187412 | JGI IMG/M metagenome (GOLD analysis project Ga0209367, IMG submission 187412) | Marine gutless worms symbiont microbial communities from Max Planck institute for Marine Microbiology, Germany - Olavius geniculatus... ... | reverse complement strand
TATATATATATATATATATATATATATATATATATATATCAGCTAAAACTACCGCTGTTATTACGGTGCGAATAACGACAATAGCAACAATGTTGTCTCCAGGCTGAAATATTACTTTAACATGACACCGATAACATATTAGAACTGTGGAAATTCAATTGGGCAGATCCGCCTCAGCGAATCTCAATAAATTATTTCTGCCTGCATGCGGCTTTGTGCTTGAACCAGTGAGTATTAGCTGACCAAACCTAGAATTAACAAGATTGTCAAGCCTTGCTCAAGGCTAAGTACTGCCCGCTGGCAGCCGCAGTATCATGCACAAACAACACACAAAAACCCACATGACCTTTACCTTGATATTCAATAGGCTTCTAGAGATTGCCACTGTCAGGGAACAATTCGTGCAAAATTTCATTAAGCTAAGTGCAGCGATTCACGAGTTATCGTCTTAACAGAAAGGAAAATTAGCGACGATGCTGAAACTACACTGCCGTCGCCTTCGCGGACAGTAAAAAGTACAGAAACAGAAGTCTATTTGTGCGCAAAGTTCGAACGTTCTACTTCCGATTATAAATATGCTGACGACGTAGTCGGACTCGCATTGCGTGACGCGGCGATTTCCCAACGCGACTCCCTCCGGCATTGCAGCGATTAGCGTGAAAGTGCACTGCACCAGCAGTCCTCAAGGAGGCAGGCAGCGTGAGACGATCTTCGGGATACCGCAATTAAACCGCACGGACGAGGGAAAGTGCAGCAAATGACTGGTCAGTCTAAACAGTTCTGCGAAAGTTTCACGCCTGCACCGTGCTGATGGAACCGCGTATCTAACCTGCATGCCATCGTCCAGCTGCGCCCATACTTGCTTTGCGTATACAGACGGACGAAGAGTCCATCAATCGGCGATGCTTCCATTCGTTCTCGCCTCGGTTACTTTACTGCGTCTTAATCGCGCACCTATCGCCATCGCTAATTCGACGTCTAACGACGCGTCCGATCTGGCATGCACTGTCTCGCGTTAATACCCCGTTCACACGATGAAGCAAACATGCAGCAAACTTAAAGCACACGTCGTGCACGTGTATTTTAAATACGTTTGCTCCACGTTTGCCTCATTGTATAGAACAGCAATGCAAGAAAGAGAAGCTGGTCGGGATGATGGTGATTGTTCGTATCGACGACGCGACGGCAACACGACAGTATGCTTCCTCGTGTAAACGGGGTATAACGTACAAACCGCAGCCGGGCGACGTTTTAACAGCTGATTAGAAACGCCAACGTAAAGCAAGTCCGGGTTCTGCGCTCTTTGGCCGTCACCCGTCACAAATGAACTACCTGCAAAGACGCACTATAAGGATACGGGTTAACACATCGACCCGCCCTTTCTCGGCAGGCCTGACAAAAATTTCTTCAAAAATTTATCTCGATACATCTTTGGCGAATATATATCAATTCTGCATGCAGGATACTAGATTATATAGTTTTAGGCTACCAAAAATGTCCGTGACGTCTAAAATACGTCGCATTTTCGTTTCCGGCCGCAGCTACGCCGTCGGAACTTATACAGCGCTCCCCAAAGCCTCCAACTCGTAAAGCCAACAGGCCATGATCGTTGTCCCTCCCCAAGAACGCCAGCCCACGCATATCTCGTAAAGATGGGCTTCTGAGCATCTGAGACGAACAAAGTCTATAAGGAAGGAGACAGTTGATTTCACAGTGATCGCGGACGGTATCCCAGGCGGAGGCATACAGCAGCGCTGTTGCACTGACCAGTCGAAGCAGAACCAGTGAAAAGCGCGCGTCCCAAGTAAAGGACCTGTAATCGTGTCCCCACGGGCCCCACCATCGAGATGTCTGCAACTCTGCATACCAGCCTCTGTAACCACGGAGCGCACGGCGTCAGTGCAGTTTTTACACGCGCGATATAAACGGTCTGCAGTTTGTCTCCGCCGCAACATCAGACGCCTAATCAGCTATAAGCTCACCTTCGAGCACTTTTGAGCACCGCGAAAATCAGTCTGCGCCAAATATAGTATGTACACACTACAGCGACTACACAGACAGTCAGCAGATGTACTGATTCGAGCATAAATTTTTGAAATAGATGTGTGATATTTACTTCTCCAAGTCTTTTCCTTCTTTGTTTCTCTCCCTTTTTCTCTCACGTACGGAACTCGCGGACCACCGACAAGTTCCTGTCTTAATGCCGATGTTAAAATATTGCCCGTCTTTGGTAAAGTGTAGGTGCAGCATGCAGATTAAGCCAACTCAGCTGATTTTCAGACGTAGGCCTACTATCGCATTAGCGCATTAGCTGCTAATTTTAACATTATGCGCTATATAAATGCACGTTTTACTTATTTGCTTACTTAAAACGCCGTAATGCCGTAGCTATTCGCATATCAGCGTCGTATATGCCCATGTGTACTTATTTGACCGACGTTGTACCTGCCAGCGTAACGTCACGCGCATTCATTCGCATGTCAGCATTTCATTCCATTGAAAGCCCGGCCGACGTCCGCGACAATACAGTCTTGACATTCAGAATCATGGCTGTGGTGACAGCCTACAACATCGCAGTCTCTATGTTTGACTGACCAGTAACTAACGACTATAACCTCCCCAGTAACCCACCCCGATCTGTCTCTGGCATCACCAGGGCATGTCGCAGCATGGCTTGATATACAAAGGTGTGACTACAACGTCTCGACCGCTGACCCTCGGGTAGGGTCACGTCACAAACGCAGCAGGTAACCGGACATCGGCGGAATTAACGGCAACGCCTGGGGCGTGACGTCATGGGCACTGACACCGAACGTAACGCAAGAAATAGTTTAATGCACATATCAGAGGCATGTGCAAACACATCTAAATATGTTTTTGCGGCGGGTGGAGGCATCGATGTCAACGTTTAGGCGTCGAAGTACCATCCGGGTAGTTTTCAGTTTTCAGTGATTTTCGGTCATTGCTTAAAACTGCTTGTTACGCATTCCCCTCCGTCCGGCCAACTTACGGACCACGGCTGTCCCCATCTACGGTCGAGTCGACCTCAGGACAGGTGAAGTCCCCGGAGCGACACGAAATCGAACATACGCTGACCCGACGCCGCCCGTTAATTGTGGAGTGAAGTGTTCAACTGACTGTCTATGGCTATGATCGGTTCGCCTCGGGGTGTAATTATACGGTGTACAGTACCACTCACTGAGTCGTAAAGCAAAGCCGGTCTTTGCGTGTTGCACGACAACCAACCGTACAAACAGCAGGCACGAATAACACGAATAATACACATGATCACATCACGACTGCTCATAAACACCACTTTCAACTACCGCAAACGTAACTATTGCTTCTACAAGACCACCTTCCAAATCGTGCAAATGCGGTTCTAGGACGACAGCCGGCATGCATTCATACGAATACCTATCGAGTGGTCTGTCTGCAGACGCGAAATAAAACAAAAATGAAATCTAAACAGAACAAAAACGAAAATGTTCTGCCTCCACTTTTTGGATGTGTTGTACTGAATACAGACAGCATTGCGTGTAGGACCCGACCTTAAATTTCAACTCTTTACCCAACCCAAACCGACCCGACCCAACACGAGGGTATATAACCATTACCCGTGACTGACCGCGAACTCGCTATTCAAATTGAAGCTGAACTGAAGCAAAACCGAAGTCGCGATTTTAATCCGAGGACTACCCTGAAAGCTGAAAAGCTCCCGTTTCACACGGCGTGCTATTGAACGTTTAGAATTAGAAAATTAGGAACTTAATTGTATCATGTGCCCACATACGAACTGTATTTATAGGCTATACACACAAAAGTTGCTGTGGACAACTGCAGACAAACCGGGTAACTTAATGGTATTCTGACACTTCCAGAAATTCACGGGCGGAACCGAATATACACGTACCGGTACCCGTAGAAAATTATACCTGCGGGTCGGGTCGGGTACACCCGCGGGTACGGGTAGACCTGCAAGCTTCTAGATTGCTCCGGTCAAGAAACAGAACGCGCAACAATCGTCGACGACTCGGGTGCGGTGCAACAACGCAAAACAAGACGACGATAAAATAAACAGCACAACACACATTCTCCCCTTTCACCCCCGGCAGTAACAAATAGCGGCACAGACGGCGGCGCATGTGTATTAATAGCAGGCGTAGCGTCTCAAGACGTAGAGACACCGACCGGTGGCGCCCAGTTGCTTACATCTGTCAACAGTCCACCGACTTCGATACTTCCAAGTTCTTGGCATGCGTGCTGTCGACACCGTTTTTACGCGGCGTGCAGTCACGGGAGGGCGTTAATTTGTTGAGCAACGAGCCCGGTGCGCTATGTATACCGTCTATCACTCAACAGCTTGTCCGCCGTCTATACGACTGATACGCCTGCAGTAACTGGCGCTTCCACGCCCAGGCCGCAACTCCGCCGATAACGCAGAAAGTTTTCGAGTTCTCAACATATGGTCAATGAAAATCTTTATCCACCATAAAATGGTAGAACAACAGGAATGAAAAAATAACTGAACTATAAATTTAACTAACGACGATAGTTCTACGTCATGGCTTGGCGTAGCGGTAACGCGTTTTATCCGATCAACAAAGTTACTCTACGCCGGGACGAGTTAGTACCTTGATGGGTGACTGTCTGCGGGCAGGTGAACCATCTCGGTATGTAACTAGCCGCCTAGGTCAACTCAGCCTTCCATCCCTCCGAGGTAGGTAAATCGAGTACCAGCCTATCTGACTGCATGGTGTTAAGGCGGGGCGCGTTCACCTGTGTCGGGTAGCACGTGACCCCATACGGCAGGTGACGCTCCGTAGCTCTGAGATGGGCTTCCCATTAAGAGCTATATTGTATCACCACCTTTAACCTTTTGAACCTTTATAACGAGCTGCAAATCTTTTACGCCGTTTAAATCGTGTGTGTATAGCCTAGCTCTTTGTGGAAAACCATCGCAGAGCTACGGAGCGTCACCTGTCATCATATCGCAATCGAACACAGGCAAACGCGCCCTGCCTTAACCACAGGCAAACAGACCAGCACTCGACCTACTGCCGCGAAAGGATGGAGTCTGGAGAGCTGAGTTGATCTTAGTGCCGGTTCCATACCGGGACGGTTTACCTGTCCGCAGACAGTTACACATCTTAGTAGTAACTTCTTATAGCGACCTGACCGGCAGTCGAACTCACGACTTTCCGCGGTGATCGTAAGTCCAGCGTTCTAACCGTTAAAGCGCGTACAGAGCGACGTAACTAAATTGAACTGACACGGTCTAGTTTTTGACGAAATGACTAATGGGCAAGCAGGGCGAGCTCATTGGTCATTGGTTGATGCATACGTGAGCGAAGTCACGTAGGCCACCGACGCCGTTAGACGGTGCTTACTGCAATGCATTATTACTGCTTGCCGATCGGTAAGTTTGTCAAAAACTTTCAGTTCAGTTTAGTTACGTCGCCTGTGTACGCGTCTTTAGACCACCAAGTCACCCATCGAGAAGAAAAAGTGTGAAAAGGCCGTCGCTAGCTGTAGCATACAGTGATAGGATACTGCTGCGGCAAGCTGCGTTGCTTACACATTACACAAGGCCGCCTGGTCGCGACCAGAAGCGCTTTGCAATCTCGGAAGTGGCAGATGATTGGCATGAACCGCGCAAGCCTCGAACAATTATTGGGGCCGCGGTGCAGCAAGCAGCCACACCATCCAGCTCTCCAACCAACTAGCCAAACTCCCCCGTGAGATATGTACTCATTTCCCGTCCCGTTGGGGGTAGGAGGCTGAGTTGACTTGAGCACACTTGAAGCAGGTTATCAGCGTGCTCAAGGTGGTTGCCTGCAAATGACCCCGCGCGGTCTGCCTCAAACTGCACTCGCAGTGAAAGTTACGAGTCCGATATAGGCCTACTCATAACCGCTGGAGCATTTGCAGGCTGCAAGAAAAGCGCCTGCCTGGTTGCGAAGTAGGCCATTCATTCATTGTGTAATAACATTTTGACTGTTGCGTGCTGAGTGCACATGAACAGCTGAGCATGGACGTTGCATACAATGCCGGGTTGTGACGTATGGTGCGGTCAATGGGCGGCTCTCGTCTCACTGTATGCATTGCTATAGCCGTGGTCAAGTATACAGTCCAGCACAGAGGCCACCATCAATCTTCGTCAGTTCGTATGACAGACGTCTCGCGGTGTAAAACCCAGACCACACTACTTCGATTTGTCGTAGGCCTATACAAGCGTATAAAAGCTGCATCTTGACATGCTAAAGTGTTGCGGAATTGTTGTATAGGCTTTCGACTTTCTGTGGATTTTTCGCGGATTCTGTTGTTCAACTTGTCTTGTAGTGTACAATTTGTTCTACAGCAAAATGCACAACAATTTGTCAAAAAATCGAAGTAGGGGGAGACTGAGCTTAAGTCAGCGTTTCAACGTCCAGAGCATGACCGATAGCAACGGTCAACACTGCGCGAGGTCCGCAATTCGTCCAACGGGCGGGCAACGTTTTCGCGAACTTTTTTTCGCCATCTGTTTATTTTCCGATCATTTACAACGAGCGGGCTAACAATTAAACGGCGTTGGGAAGAACTAACTGGACCTACTGCGGGAAAAAGGCGGCATCGGACCCTTCGTCCTTGACCTTGGGGGCTTGGTCAATGTGCCACGTCACAACATTTACGGTGTAGGGGCGATAGAAACGCGAGAGAGCTATAATTAACCGACGCAGTCGGCGGCCATGGTTTTGCGGTCGGTGGCCACATAAATCTATTGTCAGCGCGCGCACAAAAATAAAACAAAAACACACAATCGTTCAGACATGCCGTAAAACTCCACAACTAGATGGTACGATAGGCTATATACTTTGACGCCCAAACGTCAGTGTGGCGGCTTTCGACCGCCGCAAAACTCGCACAAATATATTTGACCATGCTGTGACCTTGACTGTGATCTCACCACATCCATGACGCAAGTACGCTATCTAAGCCCACGCTTCAAATTTTATTGTAATATTTCAAATCGTTCATTAGACACAGAGTCCCAAATCTTTTTCAAAGATGATCTTGCAGCGGTCTTGACTTTTCGACCTTCAAAATCTAATCATCAGTCCCTCTGTCGTCCGAACTATACGCTCCACTGATTTCTAAGATTTCGTGCTAACAAGACATCAGTGGTAGGAGAAGGTAGCCTACAAAAACACAGACGCGCTAACCGTCACTAAAACCGTTTGACATTAATTGATGAGAGAACTGTCGGCTGCCTGTTCAAAAAAGTGAAAGGTTAAGGTCACCGGACATTATAACGCAAAAATAGCGCATAGCGAATCATGCTTCCGAAGGCTCAGGCGTCAATTGCGAAATAAACCTAACCATTGTTAGACGTAATTTTCTGTCGGCGTCTGAAACGCAGACGCTCGGTAACTGAACGGACGGCGGCGTGTGTTCAGCACGAAACAATCAATCAATCAGTCGAATTTAATCAATCATCATAATGCACACCAGACCACACCATAACGGCTGATATAATGCGTCCGCGGTCATCCAGACAGACTGAGACAGACAGCCGATTCAAAGAACCGGAAGCGGAATTCCGCCGCTGACCGATGACGTCATGAAGCGCAGTGACGCAGAACATGACGTTACTGCCGGCGCGGTGAGTCACGGTCTGCTGGGTACTTCCAGTCAGTGGCTCGTCAGTGCTTCCGGCGGAACGAAATCACGAGGTCGACGCTATGGCTCGAAGAGGCACGCACGTACAGGCTCGTCATAAAAACTCGTGCACTGGACAAATTTGGCTCACCGCTTTCCAGCTGCCTTCGCCTCCATCGCTGTTTGTTGGCCGCTATTACGAAGGTGCGTTATTCCAAGTGTATTTAGGGTTGATTAAAGATAGGGTTTGTGACAGTCATAAGCGCAGCCAAAAATTGGAGTTTGGAGAGGCGGTTTGAGGCCCGAAGGGCCCCAAATCGAGATCGAAGACCGACAGCGGGGGTGGGGTTCTTGGCGAGAGGGCAGCGAACCCTTTTCTCAGAAACTGCAGGATCTCAGAAAAGCTGTAAGTTCCCCTCCCCCAGCGGGTTCCGGGGATGCGTCCGACATAGAGCAACTTTGTCGATCGAGACCAACGTGTCAAAATTACATCAGGCCACAATCGTTCTTCTTCTACTACTACTTCTTCTTCTTCTTCGTACACGCCGAGAAGCTAATTTCGTGAAACGTCACTGTGACAAGCGACCTACAAATCATGTCTGGGCAGAAAACTGCGATGACGACGGAAAACTGGAGTCGCATGGATTCGTCGTGTCGATGAAAAGAACGCGAACAGGCAGCTACCGGGAGCGGCGATCCGAGCACGTTTTAGAACGCGCGCGCGCAGCACAAAAACTCGTAGATCACGACGCACTGTCTATAAACAATAGATCAGCGGACGGAGAAGGCCTAGGCCAACGTGTGCATGCAAGATTACCGGGTTCCATACCACACCCAGCTACGGACGCCCAGCCGTCAAGTGAGGTGTATACTGTAGGCTACAAGCTGCGTGGTGAGATGCGCACGTGGCAAAGAAGAAGAGCCTCTTCTGCGACTGTTTACAAGAACACGCGCCCGCATGTAGCGTAGAAGAACAAACGATACAGTCGCGCATGAGTGACTGGTGATGTGGCACACCAACAAATTTTATTTCGATACACTATATGAATAGCTACGGCAGCTGACAAAGCCAAAAGTAATAGTGCGGGAATTTTGTGATGGGGGATGGTTAATGGCCGAGACATTTGACTAAAGGGGCGTCATTACTTTAGCTTCGCAGCAAATGCATAAAAAGATCTCCTACTGTCCCTGGGCTGAAAACAAACTCTAGGGCCTACATGGTCATGATGACCTTTTGACGCCGAAAACCTGATCAATTTGTCTTTCTTCCAAGATGCATCAGTGTCAAAAAAGCTTGACAAAAATGTATCAAATCCATGAAGTAAAGCATCATCGGCGCACGCTCGCACGTGTAAACATACTGCCTCCGGCTCTGCAAGCATGAAAGAACCGAAAACAACGTTCTGCTCTTGAGTACCTATGTACACTGTAGCTTAAACGCCTGCGTATCCTCTTATGCTGCATTCGAGCTGCAAATGTAGCTTACATCCTCGCACTTTTAAGGCGCGTACAGAGCGACGTAACTGAACCGAAAGTGGGCGAGTTCAGTTCAGTTCAATTACGTCGCTTTGTAGGCCTACTAACTTAATTGCAGCACTATGCTTGACCACAGAGCCGGCACGACATCTCTCCACTGTAGTGGCGTCGCCAAGTTTTAGTGCGAGCTAGGAGAATAAAACCGAGAAAAAATAATTTAAAGGTGATACAGAAAATTATTTTGAAATTTATTCAATAAACAGTGACAAGGCTTAGGTCTGTATGTGCAGAATACGCTGTATTGGTTTTACTGGATAAGCAACCATGCCGAGTCGGACGTCTGAGTTTATGCGGCTCTGAAGTGATCTGAAAAGAATTGAGCAATAAGTTGGAAGTCGAGAAGCACCTGCCCCAGGCCATCTCCCCATAGCTAGCGACGCCAATTGCATATCTGAAAGAACCGCTGACTTCCAGCTATTTGGGTTTATGTTCAGATTCCATTACTTCTGGAGCATGCATGCAGGTCGCCGAGTCGGAAACAGGTTTACGACAAGTCACGGACTTTTCTGCTCGGTGCTCACAGCCTCACAGAGCTATTTCTATTGCCGGCAACTGCAGATAGACCTAATGGAATCTGGGCCAACTGCAGCATTCGGTAGGCCTATCTAATGTCGGCTATACGGGCCTTCCGAGTTCAATAGTCTGCAGTGCAAAATTCCACGAAACCAAGCACCCACCGAGTAGAAGCCTAGTAGACGGGCGAGATACGTGCATGTGGGCGCATGATTGCGATACTTCTATACTATCGCTATATACTTACTCTTACTCCTACGCTCGATGCACTATATACACACGCCTGTTGTGGTGGCTTATACACACCGTCGTCGAGTTATTCGATACACGCAAAACGGAAGGCAAACGCCGGTACAGTACACAGTCATAGCCGTCGCCAGTTTGACGCAATGGCTGATTCATTCGGCCGCTGCGTACAAAATTAAAAAAAAAACATACACCAATTAATAGTCCACATTATGCTAGCAACTTGCAGTAAGCTTAGCATAATGCGACATTATACGAAGCTTGCTTGTAGGTAAGCAAATACGTTGCGGCGACATTCGACCTTGTCGGCACCAGAAAGATCGCATGAAACAACGAAAGGTGTCCTTTACTGAATTCGAGTTGGAAACTTAAACCTGGCACTGCCATGCAGCAACATGCTTGACGACATCAGAGCCGGTTCACAGCGACCGATCGAACTCAACTCAACTCAACTGCATGCCACCCAATGAGCCAATGAAACTGATATTTGCTACAGACACCTTCCATGCAGTTGTAAACGAGAAGCCGAAATAAATCCCGCAAACGTTACGACAACCAAGCGCAGTTATACAACTCGATTCGGTTCTGACATCTAATAATACAGCCAATAGCAAATATAATTTATATGATATGAAAACTAAAAATTTTCGTGAACGACCGAAGCCGCGACGGTGACTGAGCCATTCAACCGACTTCACACGACCTCGCCGGACACTTTTAACTTTGTCACACAGCTATACCTCTCCATTTTCGTTTCCGAGCCTATTAATAATTTTTGTCTGTCCAATGCAATGCATAGCATTAGACATAGTATAAAATCACCTGAGTGTCCGTGCGTGCGTCCTTGCGTCCGACATTTCTTAAGCTATCTTCCTTCCACCTTCTCTTTCCCTTTCACTTTTCCTTCTCCTTTCCCTTTCCCTTGCCCTTTCCGCTTTTTTCCTTTCCCGTCCCCTTTCCCCTTCCTCTTTTCCTTCCCCTATCCCC
>Ga0209367_1012758_pt1 | contig 10924 bp, 9 predicted proteins | sample WorMetLIZISLAND2_FD_187412 | JGI IMG/M metagenome (GOLD analysis project Ga0209367, IMG submission 187412) | Marine gutless worms symbiont microbial communities from Max Planck institute for Marine Microbiology, Germany - Olavius geniculatus... ... | reverse complement strand
ATATGATAGCGTGGTGAGGTGAGCGATAATGGGAGTGGTACTGAAAACTGAAAACAAGTAAGAAAATAAAATTTAAACTACACGTAACTAAAAACTATTAAACTATTAAAATATACTGTAAGTAACCGTTAAAGTTTAGACGTGAGAGAAAAGCCAGAAAACTTATCTTTGTCGTGCAAAAGCTATGTAAACAACTAATCTAGCCAAGAATATTTCAACAACTTGGAACACACGAAACACAAAATATTAATCCCGAACAAAAGAACTGACCACTATGATTATGCATATATAGTTCTTATAGTTCTATAGTTCTAGTAGTTCTAATGATCATCCCAGTTATCCTCCAGAGAGTCGTTAGTTTCAGAATGCTGTGTATTGTAAGACCGGGGTTGCAATCTTCGGAGAGACAGATGCAAATTTCCGACAAAGTTTATATAACTACTCATAATTTCAGTTTTCCTGATAAATAAGTAGTTCCTCAGGTAAGATAAATTCTATTTTAGGGAGAAAATTTTCAGAGAGAAGAAAAATTATCTGACGGATGGCCTTAGTATTGACGTTTGTTGCAAATCTCTCGCTGGTGGAAGAATTTATACAATGCTGAGGCCACGGAGTTTGATCATGAACAATAACTGCACACACTTCAAACACCAGTGAAACAATGACATAACATCAAGTCTTTTAACACACGCAAACACACACACCTAAACTCAGTTTGTATAAGTAGACAACTTGTCTAAAGTTAGTCCATTCTAGGCAGGTGTCAAATTGTGAACATTTAAGAATTATTGCATACATATATGAAATCACCAAAAATAAAAAAAAACTAGAGCTGTCACAGTTGACGCATTAATTAATGCGTTAATGCGTTAATAAATTAACGCGGGTTAAAAAAATTAACACGCGTTAACAAAATTGACGCACATGCTTAAATTTATTTCATTCAGTTACTAAATTCTGTGCAGCAAAAGTTCGGATATTCCATTAAACTTCGGTTATATGACAATCGAATGAAATCAAGTAACTAAACTAGTTTTCGTTTCATCACTACTGTAAATAAACAATTACTGGACTATAGTCGTGTTGCAGGACATCAGTTAGGAGGTGCCGGTGTACACCGGCAGTGTTAACGGTTGACTGCCTGTCTACTACTAAATGCTCAAGACGTGTCACAAACTAGTTACTTTATTAAACTTTATTACATTTTATTTTAACATTTTTATTTATTTACCAATCACAAATGAACAGACAGATAGACAGACATACAAACATATGCACGAAACTGACAAAAGACAGTAAGCAAGCAATTCACATAAGTGTAACCCAATAGTCCATCACAAAATGATGGACTCTATGATGGACAAGAGATGATATACAAAATAAAAATACTGTAATAGTTAAATAGTAAGTAGTCTAAATACATTTAAAAAATAAAAATTATATGTGTTTTTAAAACTTTTTTCATTTTTCTTTTTTTCTATATTCTACAGGCGGGTCCCATAAACGTCTCGGGCCCGGAGTAATTTACCTCCTCTCCATCTCGATGGGACTGGGTCCGTTAATTTACACGTTAATTAATGCATTAAAAAAATCAACGCACTGCGTTAATGCGTTAAAAAAATTAACACCTTGACAGCTTTAAAAATACACATATACACACCGACGAAACTGTATGAAAGCACTGTCACTAGTCCACAGCCAGTAGTTCATTGGATAAAAAATGTCTAATGCTCAATAACACAATGAGTAGCAACTCTCTGAATCTGGATGTGAAACTCACTGAGAAGTCTTGAGTCAACAGTAGCAACTCTGTCCAACAAGCAATTGTTCACAGATTGTTTGTTGTCTGCTTCAGTCTTGCCTGGCAAAGATATGGACATATCCCCGTTTAACAGAACATTTTTTGAAGTGACTCACAACATATTTTCTGTATCTGTAATATTTGCCACATGAACCACAGCAAAACTGTTTAAAGTCCGAGTGTTTCAGCTGATGATGTTTCAATTCAGATGCTCTACAGAAACTCATTGGACATTCATCACAAACATATGGCTTCACACCTTCATGACGAAGTATATGCTGCTTAAGATTACTCTTGAGGCTGAATTTCTTCTGACAAATGTGACATGTGAACCAAGTACCTTCATTGTGTGACTTCAGCAGATGTGTCTTGAGTTGGCTGTAACGTGTACAGTCTGAACAGTGTCTACATGAGTAGGGCTTTGCACCCGTGTGAGTATAAACATAACACTTCAGTACATGGCTACTTTTAAACCACTACCCACAGTAACGACAGTCATAAGGTCTTCTGTTGCTGTGTACATGACGTTTATGTCTCTGCAAGATGCTGCACTGGCTGAAACTTTTGTCACACAGTGAACACTTGTACGGTTTGTCTCCAGTGTGGACTCTCATGTGAGTGGTTAAATTTCCAGACACACTAAATGCCTTGTCACACTCAGGACATTTGTGTGGTGTCTCTCCACTGTGAATTCTGGTGTGAACAGCAAGGTCACCTGATGTAGTAAATCGTTTGCTACAAACAGTACATTCAAACGGTTTCTCTCCAGAATGTCTTCTCCTGTGTACTGTTAACGCTTGATTGCAACTGAAACACTTTCCACATTCGATGCACTTGTATTTACTGCTCTGAACATTCATATGTAAGCTCAAGCAATACTGAGTGAAGAAACGTTTCTCACAATGAGTATATGAATACAACATATCTCCACTATGCATTTGTTTGTGGCGCTTCAAATTTCTTTTTGTTCTAAACCGTTTGTCACACACTGTACACAAATAAGGTCTTGGCTTGCCATCATGTGAATGCACAGTGATCACATTACTATCAGCTTCAATCTTCACCTCAAATGAACTTTCACCTGCAACAAAATCAAGACAATCAGAATAAATGTGTGATGCTGAAGGAAATAAAGTGTGAAGAATATATTGTCTCAAAACAAAGCAATTTTGAAGCACAGCTGTAAATCAGTACTTAGCAGTAGGACTGTGCTATCTAAGTAATCTAAGTGCTACCTGAGTACTCAGCAAGTAGCTTAACTAGCACCTGTTTAATAAGCAAGTAAGTGAAATTATCCTAAACCACCAATACCACATTACATTGTGAAAAACACACTAAGTGCATTTCTAGATTCAGAAATTGTACTACCTTAATTAAATTGCACACTAGAAATGGCCATACACTATAATATAAATCACGGCTTGTGCGGTAGCAACAAGCTGTTGTATAAGGGATGTGCCAAGTCAATGGAAAAGTCGAAATTTTGACCCCCAGAGCTCCCACATTTTTCAACCGATCTTAATAAAACTTGAAACCAAGAAAGATATCCGGGATACGACCCCAAGTGCAAAATTTGGTTGATGGGCGACGACGGGCAGCGGGTCTGCGTAGGGAGAGCATTTTCCATTACTTTTTGTGTTCCTTCTTTGTTTTGTATTCTTGCTCACGCCTACAGGTCACACCAGAAGACCGATCACGACCGTTAATGGCTCAAAACGCGTGTTTCCGCGTAAGATATCCCTTTTTGGGAGTCTCGATGATAAAAAATAATGTTTGGGGGTGAAAACTCCCCAAAAACATGATTTTTGGAGGCCTGAATAGGCATTTTAAGCCAAATTTGCGAAATTTTTGAATCACGATATCTCGAAAAGTACGCACGCGATCAACACGAGATCTGAAGGAAAATTCCAGGTACACAAATAGACTTTGTGGGTGGTCCAACATTACAAAATTATAATTCAAGATGGCGGCAGCTGCCGTCTAGGATTTTTGCACAAACATCAATAACACAGCCGCTGACTGACGTAGATAAATGAAATTTTGCAGTGATGTAGACGGCTGAAACTGAAATAGACCATTTGACCAAAATGGACAAAAATAATAAACTCAAAATGGCGGCGGCTGCCATTTTTAATTTCATCTATCACTCATAACTCGTTTATTATTGCACATATTTGTATGAAATTTGGCATGTGTATTACCCTGGAGGTCCTACATGCAGGTATGCCAAAATATTAAACAAAAATTAAATCCAAGATGGCGGTGGCCGCCATCTTGGATTTTTGCACAAACAGCAATAACTCAGCCGCCGATTGACGTAGATGAATGAAATTTTGCAGTGATCTAGAGGGCTGCCACCGGAAATAGACCATTTGACCAAAATGGATAAAAATGCTAAATTCAAGATGGCGGCGGCCGCCATTTTCAATTTCATCCATTGTTCACAACTCGTTTACTATTGAACATATTTTTACGAAATTTGGCAAGTGTATTACGTTGGAGGTCCTACATGCATGTATGCCAAAATATTAAACAAAAATAAAACCCAAGATGTCGATGGCTGCCATCAGTAATCAGTAATCAGTAACGTAGATAAACGGATGCAGGCACTAAGGTCCGGTTTTTCCATCGCCAATCAAATCAAATTTGATCTCCGATTTACTGATCTCCAATCAACTTGATGTTCAGAATTGATCGTTGATCAACTGTGTTTTGTTTTTCCATACATTTTCAATCTCCAATTATGTGATCGGCAATTAGCTGATCCGCCGTCAACTGAGCCTACTTTATGTCAATCTGATTGGCTGACAGTGACCTCAATTTGCGGTGTTGCGCTAAATTACCCAGCATGCTTAGCGTAGCTAGTAAACGTCGTCAGAGTAATGATATCAACGATATCTTCTGCTGTCAAAAATACGTTCTATCGCAAATCAATACGGGAGCGTTTATCCATTTTATTTCTTTGCAAAACACCATGCACGGTATAAATGGATCAGTAGTGACTGATCGCCATGCCTGGAACTTCATTTTAATGCGTGAATTGCCATTCTGACCGGTGACGTGATGCGATGTTTCTGGTGCGAATAAGCAACGAACTGCAGATCGCCACGTTTAATTGTCAATTATCTCACTTGATCCGCCAATATTCGGCCATCAACTTGATGGGAGATTTGATGGACGATTAGTCGCTAATTGACGACGGAAAAACGATAATTGAGATGATCTCCGGTCAAGTCCCAAAGTTGATCAGAGATCAATTTGATCGGCCATCAAATGTGCATGGAAAAACGGGACCTAAGAGTCCCTCTATATCTGTATCTCGATAAAATAAATTATACTAATAATCTAATCACTTTTTTCGACATACTCCAATCTATCTCCCGTTCCAGCTAAATCAGCGGTCCAATCATACATAACTTCTTGTTGTGCCCAAAATCTATCAAGCCGCACTTTAAATAAATCAATAGACTGAACATCAACTACCCAATTAGGTAAACTATTCCAGATGTTGCCATCTTGGATTTTTGAACAAACAGTAATAATTCAGCCGCCGATTGACATAGATTAATGAAATTTTGCTGTTACGTCGTCGGCTGCTACCAGAAGTAGATCGTGTGACCAAAATGGACAAAAATAATAAATTCAAGATGGCGGCGGCCGCCATTTTAAATTCCGTTTATCGCTCATAATTTAGTTGCTGTTGCATGTACTTGCATGAAATTTCATATGGGAGCTAAGTTTGACGTTCTACATGCATTTGTACCATAAAATCAAACAAAAATGAAATTTAACATGGCGACGGCCACCATCTTGTATTTTAACACAAAGAATAGCAAATCGGCTGCCGACTGAAGAGATTCATAAAATTTTGCAGGAATGTGGTTAGTTGCTACGGGAAATAAGTCATATAACCAGAATCGAGAAAAGTAGTAAATTCAAGACGGCGATGGTCACCATTTTAAATGTCGTTCATCACTTATAACTGCTTTTTCACCCATCTGCATGAAATTTGGCATGTAGACTAAATTTGCGGTCCCACATACCGGCTTGCTATTATATTAAACAAATAACAAAATCCAAGATGCTGGAGGCAGTAGTAGTAGTAGTAGTTGTTGTTGTGTACCAAGTAACTGTTCAGTGACCTTTCAAACTTTAATAAAACCGCAAATATTATATATAAAAAACTGCAAGCAATTCATTTAGTGTTGTATAAGCGCTGATGTAAAACGGCAAAAATCAAAAAGTATAAGCACGAACATTATGCATTAGCTTAAACATTTATATCTGGCTACTGAAAACAGATTTAATGTCGAAGCTAATACATTAGTTCATGCTAATACTTTTTGATTTTTGCCGTTTTACATCAGCGCTTATACAACATTGCAGTTTTTTATATATAAATTCTTAAATAGAGGCCGAGCCAAAATACATGCCGGGTTTGGCAACTCATACGCAAACAATGTTAACGCATCAATCATGTCACAGCATCAACTGATAACAGTGTGTGTTCAACAACTCATCTGAAATGACACAATTAGACTCAATTTATGAGTAAACAAGTGTTGGCTCTGTCCTTAATGAACACTTTATTCCTAAGTTCTCTGAGCAGTGTACTAGGCAAATTCATCTGAAAGTAATTCTGAAAATCAGTCAATATTTGACATGCTCTGACAAACAGTTGGTGGTGTAGTTTTTGACTCACAGTGCACATGATGACACATACATTAAACAAAGTAGACTGAAAACATTAGTTCAGTAGCAACAGCAATGTAAGACATCATACAAAGCTAACATACTGACACTTGGCTGCACGTTTACATCAGCAAAATGACTCATCAACCTACAAAAACATATGTCATAGTCAGCAATATTGATTACTTGTCAAATGCACAAACAGTCCATTGGATTGGATGCTCTAAATTGAGTAATATTTTCAAATTGATTTCATGTACTTTTAAGGTTACCACTGAGGCTGACTTTCTTCTGACATATCACAAATTAGCCAACGTAAACAGCAAGTTAGTTTCTGACCAGTTTCATATTCCTATGCTTAGTTCTCTGCCACACATCTACTTTTGGATGAAAAAGCACAACATAATGGGGCATATGGACTACTCCTAATGTAGACTGATCAAAACGCAGGCTATCTGTACTAGTGTTGTGTGATATATGAAATTAAAACCACAATAACGATACCCTCTCAGGTATTGCGACATTCAATATTACTGCAATAACAGAACTGCATATGCTTCCGTGTTGTCAGGTCTCATGTTTTCAATTACCTGTTCAGCACACTTGTACTTATGTCTGGGAATTACCATCATTGAACTATCACCCCAAGGTATTGCCAGTATCACACAAAACTAATCAATTCCACTGACTGAACATTTGCAGCAAATATGATTCATACCATAGACTTTTTATGCGATAACTAAACTACTGCAAGGAGGTTTTCTTAACCTCAACAAAATTACAATCATTGCTGAACTGTTTATACCATTTACATATCAGGCCATGCTAAACTATGCACGCAAGGCTGACGAGGCAGGCAAGGTGGATGACAGTCATACAGCTACTTTCTGACAGTGCCAGCAGCTGATACAGACAGCAGATATGTTGGTGGCAAAGTCTTATTGCAGAGAGACTGCAAGCGTTGCTGAAGGCCTTCCTGGCAGAAGACATGAGTATGATAAATCTGAAACGGAATTTGGTTATCCAGCGACAATAGCAGGGACTAACAAAATGGCTCTCAAAAACAGGCAAAGAAGATCATGCCCAAAATTGATGCTAACTCTCTTGACCTGCGATTACCTAACTGCTCTTGTCATCTTAGCCGTCACTCTTGGTGCACAGGCAGCCGTATAGCTGTCGCCAGATAAAATCTGCAAATGCTAAGTGCGGACGTGTGGGTAAAAGACGAATGTGCGGATAACAGTTGTCACGTGCATTATCAGTCATAAAGTTGTTGAGTTTTTCAACCATTCGCACCGTAATTAACTGCTCAGCAGATGCTTTATCGGCAACAATCATTTGAAGTCTGCCGCTGTAAATTTTTTTACAGTTCACACTGTGCATAGGCCTAGATAATAGCCTAACTGAGCGCTAATTCCTGATCACAATTTCGTCTAAGCATTTACTCAGAAAGCAATGGTTTGCTTTGTCACTTCACGACGACAATGCAATAGGCCTAACGCACGAAAAAGTGTGACGTCGACATAAGTCGACGACGCAATGCGTGACGACGCGCAAAAACGATATACGATGACATCGCACGATGACAACGACGTGTAATGACGACGACGCATGACAACATATGACGACGTGCGACATGCACAACAATGACGTACATAAGCATACAGTGAAGTCACGTGACGACGAATGACAATGGATGACGATGATGATGACTACAAAGTGCAGCAAGAAGTTACTATTGTAAACCCAGATTTACCAACTTATTATTTTGCCAACTTACAGTTTTTAAGTTGAACGATATGCAAAGTACAGTAATTTCAATAACATGCCACAGTGCCTGTCACACAGCATGGCGCCCAAACGTCTGGCGCCCAAAGAGGCCCCAAATTAATACACGGTTAACACCGTTTATTGGTCCAGAGGCGTGGCAGAGTATGATGCAACTTTTACCCATTGCCACATCTGCAGATCCACACATCCGCCTTTTACCATTGTCCTGATCGCAGGTTAGCATTTCCGTACAAATAGACAATCAGCCCCCAATATACTCATAAAAAAAGATCCACAAATCAAAACTGATAACGTAAATACAGCTAGCAGCTTAATATGTTTAATAAAGGGGACGATTCTAGTTTACGGACGCACCCTGTACACAACATCGCGCGCAAGTCCGTATTGCAGTGGAAGTTAGCCCGCGAGGCACAAGCGGCAAAAGGAAAAAAGACACACATTATAGCGACACAGTGACGCACAGAAACAGCGTGCAGCTTAATGCGTAATAATACACTTATCTGTGCAGCAGCAGCAGCAGCCTACTGCACAGATAAGTTGGCACAGGCCGCGGCTTATACAGCTATTAACATAATCTACTGAATAAGTGGCAAAATAGTGCCGGTGATGGCGGAAGCTCCGGCTGGACAGTACATGAATTTTATGGAACTGCGCGAAATAACGCAATGCAGCAATAGACTACAAGCGTACTTGCGACGTAAAAAACTGCTGTTGAATTTTTCCGGACCTTGCGTTCGTTGCGGTGTAGGCACAATTGCACTAAAACAGCACGCAGTGTATAGAGTTGACGGACAGATTTGGCGTTGCAGTAATAGAAAGTGCGCGGCAAAAACAACTATTCGAAAATATTCGTTCTTCGCCGGATCTCATCTGTCACTGGACACTATAATGCACCTAGTATACTACTGGACGTACAAGTATACGCAGTTAATTGTACGACACGAAACTCGCCTAAGTAGAGCAACTGTCGTTGATTTTTTCAATTTTTGTAGGGAAGTCTGCTGCGTAGTTATTGAGGAAGAGTGCGAGAGAATTGGCGAACCGGGAAAAGTTGTGGAGATAGACGAAAGTAAATTTGGCAAGAGAAAATTCAATAAAGGCAAACACGTCGACGGAGTGTGGGTTTTCGGTGGAATAGAACGTGATTCCAATCCTCCAAAGTGTTTCTTCGTGACAGTTGCAGACCGATCGGCACTAATTTCACTAATAAAAAAGTGGATACTGCCAGGAACAACAATACTATCGGATTGTTGGAAAGCTTACAGTTCGTTAGTTGAAGAAGGATACATTCACGAAACTGTAAATCACAGTATTCAGTTAGTTAGCGATACCGGCGTTCACACTAATAACAACTTTACCGCTGGAACGCGGTAAAGAAATCGCTATTTCGTTACGGCACACGTAAAACACTGTATGACTCGTACTTCAAGGAGTACTGCGTGCAGCGGAAATATTTGGACGTAGCAGCGGATCCATTTCTAGAATTCCTGCGCCTAATCGCAACCGTTTACTGTGCGCCATCAGGCACAGCCTCAGCAGCCAGCGAAAACAGACACAGTCAGCAACTCCCGCCATCAACTGCGCCAGCAGGACAACACGGCCTGACTGCTGTAAACACTGCTACTGGAGGAGTCAGTGGACTACTTTCTGCGACGTGCGTGTCTGCGGACGTGGGCAACTTCAACCTGGTGCTTGATATGTCTTTGTCAGACCGTGAGAACGACACCAGCTCCCATGCTAACGAAAGTACACAGGATATATTCCTGTAACAAGGTTAGATATGCAATTATGACAAATGAAATAATAAATGACAGTTAGAAATATTTGATATTAGTAGTAGTGCAGTCCAGGATAGGCCAGAAAGGCCTATAGACTGATCATTAAAACTTGAAATCTTCCCAGTTATAACTGTATCTGAGATGAACACAGTGCCGATCAAATCTATTCTTCAGACTATTCACAGTTGGCGCAGACACAACCTCCTCAGGCAAAGAGTTCCATAAATTCACAATCCGGAAACCAAGAGAATTTGCTCTGAGTACCGATTTACATTCTCTTTTCTGCAGCTTCAGACTGTGACCTCATGTGACAATACCAGAGTCAGAAACTGAAAGTGGCAAAAATGTTGAACTGTTAATCGTGTATATTCCATGCAGATATTTGTATGTCTCAATTACATCTCCACGTAAACGGCGGTACATCAATGATGGTAAATCCATACGTTTTAGTCTATTAGCATACGGAAGGTTATGTAGACCAGGAACCATCTTAGTTGCTCGATGCTGTACTGCTTCAATCAAATGAATATCTTTTTTTTGAGCTGAGGGTGCCAAACAACATTCCCGTATTCCAGGTGTGGCCGCACCATAATAGTATATAACTGTTTCATCAGACTGATATAAAGAAAAGTGAAAGATCTTCTAATTAATCCCAAGATCTGATTTGCTTTCTTTACAGCGGAAGCGACATAAATTGAGAATTTCAAGGAAGGATCAAACCATATTCCCAAATCCCTTTCTTCTGTAGTAGTTTGAAGACTGTGGTTATTACCATTGCTATCATGCATACTGTACTGGGTGTCAAAAGACGACTTGCCAAAATGCATGGTTTTACACTTACCAAGATGAAACTGTAATAGCC
>Ga0209367_1012757_pt1 | contig 10925 bp, 5 predicted proteins | sample WorMetLIZISLAND2_FD_187412 | JGI IMG/M metagenome (GOLD analysis project Ga0209367, IMG submission 187412) | Marine gutless worms symbiont microbial communities from Max Planck institute for Marine Microbiology, Germany - Olavius geniculatus... ... | reverse complement strand
CCACGGTATAACCACGGCCGTTCAACTGAACGGGATCAGCTGATCCAAGTTCAACTTGGTGCAACATAATTCAGCGTGAACTCGGTTCAACTCTTGATCTAGGTTCAGCTGAACCAAGATCATGAACGACGTTGGTGCAACTCGCCCTAAGTAGCTCTGTGATTTAAACTTAGGCATGCACAATTTCAGCGATCTAGTGCAAAGGGAACAACTACATGGAAATTATTTCATTCACAGTTCCGTTTACCTTAATCGGTATAAGGTTACCTTTATTTTATATACGGTTACTGAAATACGTTACAAATGGCCTTATTTGCCTGAGCTCATTGATAGCCGCGTTTGAGAAAACAGCTAAGTGCAATATTACTGGTTAAGTCAACTTTTCAAGTCGACTTGAAATGACTTCTAATGAGACCGACGGCGCCAGAAAATTTCGATGGCGATGCTACTACAGACCGACTTGACCCGACTTGGAAGGCCCAAGACAACTTGAGACGTAACAGACGCATTCATGCTCAAACTATTGCACATTCAAACTGCGGACAAAATTCAGACTAATGGCCCTTCGGACTAGTGCCCCTTCGGACTACTGCCCCTTCGGACTAGTGAACTGACCCATACTATATACGAGAACGTACTGCTTTTCACTAGACTAATGCTAACCCTAAAGCTGACACAAGTTCTAACCATAAGCCTAGGGGTTAAGGGTAGCACTAATTGCTGAATCGGCACCTTATCTGTCTAATTTCAAACAAACAAATTGTAGGAAAATTACATTCAGCTTTCACAGAACAAGTCATTACCCCAACATAACCCCCTTAACTTTGGATGACGTCTTTTCTGCCCGTTTTCGCTTGCGATGATGTGGCTTCTTTCCACCACCTGGGCTGTTAGGCACAGTAATACCACCATCGGACGCAGTTGCTTTGCAGACAGCAAACGCCACGCATCAACAGTTAATCTATGTCTGACAAATGAGCCTCGTAAAACAAAATCGCCAACACCGCACATTGCCCTGTCGGCTTCTGTGTACTGAGATTCCACTAACTAGCGCAGGGTGTCAATGAGAACGGGAAGCTGTTGCGGGCGCCAATCAACAGCTTGCTTCAGGACATGATTTATGCTTTCACAGTTATTATTTGTAAAGCAACTGTTGCCAGACGTTACGTTTTGTCGCACTAATGGAAAAATTTTGCGTAGAACATAGTCAGAAAAAGCAGTAGGCACATTTAATAACTCTTTTGATTTGCTCCATCAGCGCCGATTCAGCAATTAGTGCTACCGTAAGCCTAAATTGCTGTTTTAAACTTCCTGGTGAAGAATGTTTGCGATTGCGCCTACTTTTCGTCAGCGGTGCTATACGCTGTCCATGGGTTAACCGGTATTTGTGATAAAAGTTTCTAGTCATCCATGACGTTCATTGACAAACAACAATGAATACAAAAATGCTTTTATCAGTGAAAGGTCATCAACCTGTCCTCAAATTTTAGTGATTCAAAAAACGTTTTTGCAAAGATTTACGTCTTGTCAGCTATTATCTGTAATAAAATTCTTGGGTTTCTCTTAATTTTTTTGTTGAGAAATTTTTTTACAGTTTTACAGCTGCTGCATGGACTTAGACTTTATTAATCAATGTATGTGGATGACACTTGAACATTCAGTAAGCTTCTTTTAAAGGTGTCTATTAGCGCATATAGCTTTGGCATCTTTGCAGTTTTCTCAGTGTCTGTACTAGTTAATTGGTGTTTGCTTGTCGTCTGTTCTAATTTGAGTTATTGTGAATTGTTTAAATAAATAAAGAAATAAATAAAAACAGCAAGAATTGACATATACATGGCACACCACACCTCGCAGCACCAGGGGAAGCCCAACCATAATGATGCAGCAAGTTAGGATGAAGAACCCTGGAGGAACGAAGGAAACAGGCCAGAGCTGTCATGATGTACAGAATAGTCCACGGTCAGATTGCTATACCAGCACCATCTACCTCACTCCAAACATGCAGAGCACAAGAGGACATGGTAGCAGGTTTTGCATTCCAGCTGGATTTGTTGATGCCTTTAGACACAGCTTTTTTCCAGTTACCATCCGGATATGGAATAACCTGCCTTCTGATGTCATGTCTCCTTCCCACGAGGTCTTCAAGTCCCGACTGACAGGTGCCATGGTGATGCAGAGACAGATTAGATCTACCCTGTTTTTATCACCAGCACATCTTGCACGCTTTTACCTGTTCTGTCTGGAGTTCAACAGTTGTTCCCGGCACTTCATGCACCTCTGCCATGCACGACATTACTCGCAAGAGGATATGTGCATTATTGGAAAAGAAGAAGAAGCATTATGCCTTTCGATAGCCAATGCGACGTCATGTATAATTTTGGCGAAATTCTGTTCTATGTAACGTATTAAACATACATTTTTGGTTGGTTTGGCGTTGCAGTTATTGATTTCATCGTTTTAACTTAGCATCCTTCAAGTTTTTATGCAAGCGAAACAACATCAACATTTGAACCGGAAAAACATTGAACGTCACGTAGTAACGTAACGTACTTACAAGTATTCTGCGCTTGTTTACGTTTGCGTCATCCCTGGTTTGCGTGTTCGATTAAATGTCAGCGATTAAATGTGGCATGGCTAACACTAAACCCTAACCCTATCCTCAACCCTAACCGAAATTTTTGCTCACGAGCGATTTAAAGTGCCCGGTCTTACCAATGGCCGTTACAATTTTTAAGGGCTTACTATTACTTTTATTTTCCGAAAATTATGTCATTAAAAGTCTTACTTGATTTTTATCAGATTATTATCCCATACGGTTTTATTGGTTTTCCGACAGACTCCCGACAAGCAAATTTTATTGCAATAATTCAATGTAGAATTTTTAGCAAAATGGGGATCAATTAATTTACAACTGTAAACCGCCATTGGTAACACCAGGGCACTTTAAATCGCTCCTAAGCAAAAATTAAGCTAGCAAAACACGCAAATTTTGTTTTAGATATCGACTATTAAGACGAAAATTAAAGTAGTATGCAAAGTAGGAGGCAAATTGAATATTATAATTCTGCATTTCTGATATATTGCATGTACACTTTCCTCTAATTTCACAAACTTTCCAGGGGGAAGGGATAGTAGGTATGACTCAGGGTCTTTGCCCCACAGCGGGGGTCTGTTGACGAGTTTGACAGGTAGTGTTACTTATTTACTAACGCGTGATTTCAATCGATAGTCTACTTTTATTAAAGGCGTGGTTTTGATGCTGACTTCGTTAATGTATTTTTTTCGTTTTTTCGTTAACTTTGACTAATAATTTGGTAATTGAGGCATGTTTACAAGGTCGTCATTCTTTCCAAGTTACTGTATGCTTCTCCAGCCTGGTGGGGATTTACCAGTGCTGCTGATAAACAACGTCTAGAAGCATCATTACAGCGTGCTGTACGGTCCGGCTTATACTCGGCTGACGATCCTTCTTTTTCTCAATTGGTTGGAGACATGGACGACAACTTATTCGCAAAGATACAGCACAATCCGCATCACGTTCTGTACAAACTTTGGCTAAACTAGATATGTACTTACCTACAAATGTTGTAGTAATCACACCAATCAGAAATCATTTAAAATGTTCGTCATCAGAGGTTTCGTTTGAGCGCTGGAAACAATTAACTTTCTGTAACAGTAAGACAGACTTTTAACAACTTCAACACAACTTCGCACAAAATCAACATAAACATCGTACTGGACTGTCATGGCAGTCGTAAACTTCCGCTAATACAACGTAACATAACTTCAAACATATTCACATCGGAAGTAAACACGCAGGCATCTAAAACCGAGAACGACCATGTTTAGATGTTCAGACTTAAGTGTAGAATTAGCGTTAGTTTTAGGGTTAGGGTCAGAGTTAGGCTTAAGGTTAGGTTTAGGGTTTGTAGTCGCATTCAGTTGCAATTAAAATAACTAAAATCCAGTACGATCAGTGTCACAATCGTTCTCGATCGATAGATGCTTGAAGTAAACAGCTGTGTTAGTTATAGGGTTAGGGTTAAAAATAGGGTCAGGGTTAGGGTTATATGGTAACTACGGCAATGCGTTAACTATTCTTCACATCTAAAAACCGAGAACAACCACGTTCACATCTTTAGACTCAGGTGTAGAATTAGGGTTAGTGTTAGGGTTAGGGTCAGGGTTAGGGTTAGGTTTAGGGTTTGTAGTCGCATTCAATTGCAATTGAAATGACTAAAATCCAGTACGATCAGTGTCACAATCTTTCTCGGTCGATAGACGCTTGAAGCAAACAGCTGTGACGTGGAGATCGCATTCCAAGCACATGTACGATTTGTTACAAAATAGTTAGAAAAGCATGAAACGATCATAAATATTTCTTCATTTTCCGACTTTAGACATCTTTGGCAATTGATTAACGTGAGTGAAATCGGAAATTTGCGAGTAAGTTATTATACTGTTTTGCCCAAACTTTTACCTGAGAAAACTGATCACAATTACAATCTCCGACCATGGAGTCATTCTTTCACGTTATCTGTCAAGACTGATAGCAGAAATTACATGAACAGAATGTTGTTCAAAGACATTTATTAGTCAGTATTTTCCACCTAATAGTCACACTACAGTAGTAATCATTTGGACAAAGTTCTATTCAATGACATTTAACAGATTTTTACATCTTTTTTATGTTATGTATGATTGCATTTTGTCAATCTGTTTTATTAAAGAGAGATGATGATGATCATGATGAATTGGTATCATATTGGTGGAATATTTGTATTGCAAAGTTGAACTGAATATCGGCATGTAATAGTTTAACAAAGTGGCTAGCGTCATGGCGTAGTTGATAAGAGCATCATTTTACTGGGCGACTTCACTTTTTGACTTAGACTTTCGCTGGGCCAAAGCTAAAGCTGAACGCTAAAGTCTGTACTTATACCAAAGTTCAACTAAACGATTAAAAATGGTGGAAAACCAGTAAACCTAACAGGAAATAAATCAACCAGTTACGCTTGGACTTGCTTATTTAATTGCATCGCGCAAGCAAATGAGGTAATTACGTAACGTCTTACGTCATTGTGTAGCCATTACAGCGTTTATTTTTGGTACTAGACAGTTTTAATTTACTAAACTATCCATACGTATAAGACTGTGGAATTCGCCGGGAATTCCCATTTTGGAAGTGAAAAATTCCCCCTGCTTTCTGAAAAAAATCCCCCAAATCCTTTTTTTTCTATAATCGTCAATTATGACACCTATTACAGTAATAGAAACAGTGCTGTTAAAAGTGATGTCTTTTTGTAGGTATCTCCATAAAGTGTCCATATTCTTTAACCCACAGGATTTTATCTCCGTGGAAAATTATTTGTTTTTACATTATTTTGCAGTCATTAAACTCAATCATAGTCTAGCCACCTGAAATTCCCTTGTTGAAAGTAAAAAAAAACCTGTTTTGTAAATTTTTTTTTGAAAGTTCCCAGTTTCTAAAAAATCAATTATTGCACCTATCATACAGCAGCAAAAAGTTTTGAAGAGAGTCAAACACGCACACTTGATTGATCGATCACAAGTGTCTCGTTTTTCCAGCAAATTTTCCAGACTCCTAAAAGCATTCGAACCAAATTTTGGATTCGAGTGTCGATTACTCAAATACTCGACATGGCCCTGCACCGTAGTGACAGACAGAAAAGCTAATCATCAATATAAAACTATTATTATACATTAATGCAGGGCCTACTGTGGGCCTATTTGTCCATATGGACCATATCGCTAGCAGTAATCAGTACATTTCTGCACCTGAATATGATAACTTTGTCGGTTTCCTGGATGAAAAATGCCTGAAAAATACAAACATTTCTGCTTTCTTTAAATTCCCGGAAATTCCCAATGGCCCTGGTTGCCATGTTTTCGCTCAGCAAAATCACTTCACTTTTTATGCGCGAAAGCAGCTACTGCTCTCAGCGCATCTTAGCCATTGCAATTCTGTCTGTCCGTCTGTCTGTCTGTCTGGCACACGGATGGATCAAAGACGGTCTAAGCTAGGATTACCAAATCTTCACCGTTGGCTGCCTGGAATACTCTAGAAACTCGAGATAGGAACCGTAAAGCTTTTCCATAAATTGTAAGGGGTCACCCCGAACGAGGGTGCTAAATGAGAGGAGGGTGGGCAAAATTTGCGATTTTTGGCCAATAAGTCACTGTATCTCAGTAACAGTGCGAGATAGGGCCTAGGTTACTATTAATCACTAATAGAAAGTTGTACACTGGCTCTTGATTGGCGCCGAATTTAATGATCTTGAATGATCTTGAACGCCAAAATAGGGGGTTTTATGGATTATTTTGGCAATTTCAGGCTGCGACACATGTCTATATCATTCACAAGATGGCGCCATGCTATCATTATGCAATCCAGATAGAGAATTTGGTTTTTGTATATTAACTTAGTGTGAACACTCCAATTTTCAGCTAAACTACTGAACCGGAACTGCTATAGGCTTTCGCACATCTCGTGAGCATTAGTTCAAATTTCTTGTTGACTTAAGTAGGTACTTAGACCAAGGTTTAGGCTCAGCGAAAGTCTCAGCGAAACTCTTAAGTCAAAAAGTGAAGTCGCCTGCTGTGTGGATCATGCTAAACTATGCTGCTGCAGCAAACTTGCTGTATAACCATTGCCCGCATCGCCAGCATAGTTTAGCATTGTCACACTATGTGCTTGGTGAGAATTTAAATCACACTTAGACCTAATTTCTCCATGAGAAATGAATGAGATAGGGTTCGGTTGGGGATTAGGGGTTTACATCACTATTGCAAACGTTTCCCACCCGAATCCTAAGGCTAGCCATAACTTCATGTCTAACCATATCCCGAGCCCTAACTTTAAGCCTAGGTGACTATTTCAAACTTCTTTCTGGGGCAGTTAAGTGAGGGTGAGACGAAACACTAAACTGACTGCACCGGTGGCATATCACCGCATTAACCCTCACCCTAACTCTGACCTTCATCTTAACCTTAACCATAACCATAACCCTAACTTCAGCCCTAACATTTGCTCTAGCGTCTAATTTGCAGTAATTTGCTGCCGGTGCAGTCAGTGCTGCCGGTGCGGTGTTTCGTAATGATGGTTAAGTAATGTTGCTGGAGTTCACTTAGCACAGTTGCAAGTAAGCATTGTTTGTTTGTTTCATGTACTTTGTAAGTTAGCAGTGATAAATTACATGTCCGTAAAATGTTATTTGCATGTTTTGCTTGCATACGTGTTACATTGATTATGTACTGCGTAAACTTATGTTTGATTTAGTGTATTTGGTTGTGTTGCTAGGTGTAAATAGTATGGAGGTGAAGACAGAAGCTGATAGTAATTATAGTACTGAGTCTTCACATGATGATAAGCCAACTATTGGTATGTTTGGTTATTCTTTGCAGTCTGACATCTCCTGTAGTTTCAGCTGCTTTACATTTACTCTTCATCTGTGTTGATCTGACTCCCCCCGTCCTCCAATAGACAGCATTATCACATTGATGTCCGTCTGGAGGATAACAGGGAAGATTATTAGAACTACCATTATGTTAATTACATATGCATGCATATAATGGAGTTCTTACAATTTTAGGTTTAGCTTGGTTTTTTGTATTTTGTGTTTTTATAAAGGTTAAACTTACGGTTCCATTATTATGTGTTTGTGTGCATTTCGCCTGGAAAGGCCATCCTCAAAATGACCTATGCTGTGTCGGGTGGGATGTTAAACCCTACTCGCTTACTGTGTTGATCTGATAAATTTGGTCTGTGTTCTTTCGTGCATATTTAATGTAGAAAGTTGTCATGATGGGCAGTATGAATGTGTTGGACTGATAGCAGGTGAGTGGTAATGCACTCAGTGACACAGTTCAGGTAGGTTGTCAACATCAATCAAGTTGAGTATCTCGCACTCAGACAACAAGATTAACCGTCGTTGGTGTTGTGAGTTAAAAAAAAGTTTGTGTGGCAAGAAATTATGATTTTCTAACAGACACTGAATTTTGGACAAAATTTTGACAGGCAGTTGCAAATTTTTGACAAATAAACGTTATATGTGTGGGAAATTTTGATTTTGGCCCTAGCTTTTTCTGAAAGTGGCAGTTTTTAGTCTAACATTTTGTATTATTGGTTGAAATTTTTTTTACAAAAGATTTTCTGGCAGCCAGAAGTTTGGGGGAGGGGACACTGTGAACTACAGACACAGTTCAGAATGGGAAGTTGTGCAGAGGATTGACAAAATGATCTGCAACTGATGTGTCTAATGTTTCGTCAAATGTCTACAGGTCATAAACATTAAACCATACTTAAATTTAAGTACATGCTTAACCACCGTACTTAGCAGAAAATGCATTGCACCAACACCATTTAAGCACGCCAGCCTGCTTAAACGTCACTAAAATAAGTGGCAAAATTTGTCCACTTAAATTTAATTGGCTGGCAAAAATGATACAGACGCCATCTTTATTTAGCAAACTGTGACAAAGTTATTGTCCTAAATTGACGATTTTAGGTAACAGTTGTTATATACCATAAACGGAAGCGAAGAAAAGTGGCAAATACACGTGGATAATGCTGTTTGTCATTGAATATTCACAGCTGAGATCGTTTTAAGTGAAAAGAAATCACTTTTCTAAACAGCAGTGCACTGACACATACGAGTTCAGCATAGTCTACAAAGTTATTTTCTCTGGTCATATTTGTTGTCAGCCAAATATGTATCAGTCCATATTTATGTTGCTTCTTATATACTTGGTCTATATATTACACTTCGTTAAAAATTATACTGTTCTGCAGTTATTTCAATTTATATATGGCATTTCAAGTGATGGCCATTGTTGTCAATGAAGCGTGATGGCTATTACGTAATTGGTCGTCAAGGAAATGCTGTCGTCACGTGATTGAAATTAGCCAATGGCAAGCATTGTTACAATTAAGTCTGTCACTTAGCTAAGTGATGTGCGGATTGTGTTGGTGCAACGGAATTGATTTAAGTAGCCAGTTAAGTACCGCTTAAATTTAAGCGGTACTTAACTAAGTACGTACTTAAAATTGGTTGGTGCAACGGGCCCTAAAACCATTAGTAAGGCCCAACCTAATTCACGATTACACAGACGTGACATGAGCTGTGTAATTGCCAGGCTCCTGTGTAATTGGAAGTTTTCATGAAATCCAAAGATTTTTTTGTATTTTGCTTGAATTTCAAGTGATTTCTGAATGCTTAGTACACATTGGTTATTCACACAAAACATTTGTGTACTATCTTCAGCATTGTGCTTACTTGTCTAAACTGCTGCTAAATCTGCTGCTTTACAATATGCATGCATCTGTCATTGACATTTCACTTTACGCATGTGTAGCAAAGAAAATTGCCAAAAAAAATTTTGGTCATTCTAACCTTCTGTCTTATTTCCTTGTAATTTTGTCCGTTGAGTGGTAAAAGTGCATAAACACACTTATGCACCTTAAGCAGTTTTCTTATACCGTATTGTACAGAAACAAGAAATCTCAGCTAATGCTCATGAGGCATGCAAGAGCCTATGACTAGGGCTGTACGAAAATCACGGTGCAAAAGTGAAAAAATCACGGCATACTTTTAGAAAAGTCGCAAAATTCACAGCAAATTCACAGTGCCAATTCACGGTCATATATAGCGTTAAAAAACGTCTTGTTGACAAACATTTTTGTTCTCTGCCTAGTCAACAATCAGTCATGTATCGTCGTCTCACATAATGACTAACATTAATCGTTTTTAGTAACTTTCAGGAACAGTTTTAGTAACTATATGCAGTTATACACACACAAAACATTGTACACACAGCAATGAACGGCTGCAAATGATTATCATAATGATCAACGAGGTCATATTAAGGTCAACTTTCAATGTTTAACTATTGAATTTTACGGATTTTGACACAAACGTGCAACCCCTGCAAAAATTCACGGCAAACGCTAAAATTCACGGCAAGCGGCAAAATTCACGGCTTCCGTGAATTTGTGATTTTCGTCTAGCCCTACCTATGACAGTTCCGGTTCGCGGGTAATCTTGGTCTATTTCTATCTATTTCATCGCAATTCACTCTTCTGCAGCCAAAAATTGTCAAAAAATCACTTAAAATCAATATTTTTAGGGTTTATGGTCATTCAAGGTCATCGATGTTGACGGTTGGTGGCGTGGCATAGTTGGTAACGCTTTTCAGATGAAACACAGTTACTCTACGCCAGGTCTGGTTAGTACTGCGATGGGTGACTGCCTGAGGGCAGGTAAACCATCTCGGTGCGAAACCTGCCAGCTAGGTTGACTCAGCCTTCTACCCTCCGTGGGACAGTAAAATGAGTATCAGCTGTCTAGCTGAGTAATAATAAATGGCGATGGTGAATGTAGTTTCTGTAGCTGCCTACTGGCGGATCTGTTGGCTCAAGCTGATCGGCTTGGTCCAAAGGTCGGCAGCCACCTGGCGCTCGTGCTACATTCAGTCAAATGAACCGAGTGAACTCTCGTAATGGCTGTGCCATGATGACAGCACTATAAACATTGGCATTGGTTACCTTTACCTTTACCTTTACCTGCGGGGAGGGTGACCACAAAAGCGGCCACCCAGCGCTGAGGCCACTTCATGGGCCCAGTGCGCAACCCCGACAGACCTCAAGGTTGACAGAACCTCTTAAAAGCTTTCGCAAACTTTAAGAGGAGAAACCAATGGATATCACTCAAGGTGTCTAACGAAATAGTATAGTCTCCAAGGATATTCTTACGGAGAAGCATTAGAGCACTGCACTGGGCAATGAAATGTAAAGATGTATCCTCATCTTCTTGACAGAGAGGACATTTGGAAACCTGACTTACACCCATAATAAATAGGTGTCGATTAAAATCTGCATGACCAGTAAGTATACCAACTAGGATCCG
>Ga0209367_1012756_pt1 | contig 10925 bp, 7 predicted proteins | sample WorMetLIZISLAND2_FD_187412 | JGI IMG/M metagenome (GOLD analysis project Ga0209367, IMG submission 187412) | Marine gutless worms symbiont microbial communities from Max Planck institute for Marine Microbiology, Germany - Olavius geniculatus... ... | reverse complement strand
GCTCAGTGCCGGCACATTGTGTGGCCGTCCGCCTACACTCTAATCAGTCTAATACCCCGTTTACACGATAAAGCTGGCTCAACGAGCTGGCTCTAGTTAGCTGGACGAGCCAGCTCGATGTTTGCTCGATGCTTGCTCGATGTCTGCTTAATGTTTGCTTCGTGTAGGCTATGCTTTATACCCCGTTTACACGATCGAGCAAACGTCGAGCAAACGTCGAGCAAATGTATTCAAAATACACGTGCCAATTGCTCGACGCGTGCTCGATGTTTGCTAGCATTATTCCAGCTAGCTCGACGAGCTATGGTAATTGCATGCTAATTAGGAGGGCGGGCTGGTTGTAATTAGAAGGCCTATATAACACGTGATCAGCTCTGAACTAAGCCTAGGCCTACATTTGAGCCAGGGGGCGGGGTTCCATCAGGCCTGCTTAATGTTTGCTCGATGTTTGCTTGATCGTGTAAATGGGGTATAATGCACTTAAACGGAAACTCGTCACACCAGTTAGCCTAGCCTATACAGCGAAACGTTCAACGTTCGTATTAATTTTTGTGCGTCTTTTAGTTTTCGAACCAGGAGCCCGTGCTATACGTGACGGACAGACAAAAGGACGGGCAAAACACGTAATGCGGCCTATTAGGACGGCCCGCACAATAAGCCTGCGAAGCGGTAGCGAATAAGTTTCCGGACGCAGTAAAGTAGTGTAGCTAATGATGACAACGCGGGGCGCCCTCTGGCGAAGTGGCTTGTCAACACTGCTAATTTCCCGTGTGACTACTGCATGCGATTGAAACAGTCACAGACTGTCCGACAGTCTATCAGGCTGCAGTCTCGCATGCGCTGTCCGCCTGTCTGCCCAACTCCATGCATCCATGCGGTTTGTCCATCTGTTAAACCACACTGTTTTCACAAGTTTCCGCTGCAGTCGTGCGTCACAAAGCAAACGACGGTGTAGTCTATGAGATCTGAACGTGATATAAGTACGACACCTCACTGTCTGGAGTGGTATAAGCTCGAACTGCTTAGTGCGTAATCGCTTATCCACTCCAGCAAGCAGTATCTAGTACTAGCTATAGGCTACGTGCTACGAATACAGGGTTGGCCAGAAAAGTAAGCCTGGTCCGTCATTTTAATGTCGGTCATTTTCAGCGCCCCCGTTTTATCTTGCGCATCAGCAGGCGGACAAGAGCGACTCTGAAGCCACTTCAGTGCAAAGCGGATCTGCCTGCGACCTGTGGCTGTCTATGACAGGCACTGTCCAGAAATACAAATCGCATCTCGATAATCACTTTTAGTAAGTTTACTCACTTTTGCGCCAAACCCTCGATACTCCGCCGGAAATGTCCTAGACTTAAAGTCCCCGACGTGGGCAATAAGATAGTTACACCAGAAAGCCACGGTTTGTGTTAAGACCCAAAGTCTACGTCGACAAGTTGTGCAAAAGTGCAACAATTGCATGTTTAGACGGGGCCTAAAAAGACACCGTAACTTCCGACAATGATGACTAATTTCTCATTTTAAAAGTTCTTTTACTGTCACACACACAAAAAAAATATTAACACGTAACAAGCTATAACCGATATTTAAGGTGTCCTCTCTGAAAAGACGAACATTAGTAGCAATTAGAGAAGGGACCGTATTACTAGTTTTGAAAATGTCGTTTCGATTCTGTGCGTTAGCCTACGTTTTTGATAACTCGAACATCACTAAAGTTCTTCGTTCGGCACCGCGCGGACAAATATTTTGCTGTCGCAGAAGTTAGTTTACGAAATCCAATTAAGCGACAGCGCGAGCACATCTGCTTCTTCCTACCACTAGCTTCTAGCCAGAGCGCCTCTGATCTAAACCTACGCTACTAATAGACTAAACCAGTGACAGCAGCCGAGTGACCACATACGCAGCGAAGTCACATCTTAGACGTATCCTAAGATGTATATTACGAAAAAGTATCTAAAAAACGTACAAAAATAACACAAAACGTTTGTAAAAGCTCAATAGGAAGGTGACTCTCACTTGTGTCCTGACGTCGTACTTCGATGCTTCCGTTTTTTCTCACATTTATCATTTTTATCATAAGTAAGTAAGTCTACGTAAGCACCAAATCCGCTATGAAGTGGCGGTTTCAAGGAAGCATGCACCTGTAGAAAGCCGTCCATGTTGCACTTGACCGATCAAGTCACGTGACCACTATAACAAAATCACGCAATAAATTGATATGTAGGCCTATATTGTACAAGTGCAACGAGAAGCTATTTACAAGACTGGCTGATTCAGTGACGGGCAACAACGAAATTTCACTAGTCTATAAATTATAATCTTAAATCGGCTGAGGACTATAACTATAACACTTTCATTGCACTTCATCGCTACGTGTATTTGGTAAACTAAAATTCGAAAACATAGTCCGCAATTTCTGTACATTTACACTGTATTCTTTGCAAGAAAAAAAACAAATACGCAAGTCAAATAAATCTTAATATAATCAGCGACAAAAGTAATGATTGGTTGTAATCGTTTCAAAAAAGAACCTGAAAAAGGGCGTGTACATAGCTCTTTGCGAGAAACTGAAAATCTTTAGTCTCAGATCTACGGAGCGTCACCTGCCACATTTGATCACACGATGTCATCGGCACCTGACGCAGGTAAACACGACCCGCCTTAATCGAAGCCAGAAAATCTGGTACTCTGTTGACTTGCCACAGAGGGATGGAAGGCTGAGTTGATCTGGTGGTTGTTAATATACCGTACCGAAAATGAGAAAATGATCGGTTTGGTTTGATTCTGTTATTGGCGCATCTCTGAAAGCCGCGAAGCAGTCAGTTGCATGATACATTGAGGTTTGTAAGTCATCAGACTCATAATAACAACAGAGCGGAAACGGAAATAGTCTGTCTTTGGCTGGCACATGCGCAGATTAAACCCGGAAGAACTATCATCGGTCACGTGACAATCATGCACACTCACGATCTTTATATCATTGTTTGCCGTAACAACACCCATCACAGCAAAAACCGCAGTCGTCAATCAAACGTTTTTTACGCGCGAAAGCAGCTACTGCTTTCAGTGCGTCTTAGCCATCGCAATTCTGTCCGTCTGTCTGTCCGTCCGTCTGTCACACGGGTGGATCAGTCAAAAACGGTGCAAGATAGGATCACCAAATCTTCACCGTCGGCTGCCTGGAAAACTCTAGTTTCAGGAACGGTAAAGCTTTTCCATAAATTCGAAGGTCACCCCGAACGAGGGCACTAAATGAGAGGGGGTGGGCAAAATTTGCGATTTTTGGCCAATAAGTCGCTGTATCTCAGTAACGGTGCGAGATAAAGCTTAGGTTACTATTAATCACTAATAGAAAGTCGCACACTGGCTCTCGATTGGCGCCGAAGTCAATGACCTTGAATGACCTTGAACGCCAAAATGAGAAGTCATATGGATTTTTTGGCGATTTCGGGCTGCAAGACACATTTCAAGAGCGAATTGCGCCGAAACCAATTAAAATAGACATGGACAAGCTGCGTATGAAATTTTTAGCATTGAACGTAGATGGTCCAAGTCTCGATTTTCTAGGATCAAGGAAACCTGCGCACTAGGGCATCAAAGAGCGGTACCTTCTTATCGCGTCGAAATGGTTGTAGACAGACTGACAGTATGAATTTGCGAACCGGAACTGCTATAGGCTTTCGCGCGTCTCGTAAGCATTAGCTCAAATTTCTTGTGTCTTTTGTCGTAGAACTTGGTGTTTTGTCGGTGGCCTGGCGGCGTGACGGTAGAGTGTCAGACGTCGGACTTACGATCGAAAGATCGCGGTTCGACTGTCGTTAGAGTCGCTATCAAATGGCTGCTGCTTAAGTGGGTCACTGTTTTTGAACAAATAAACCAACACCAAAGGTCAACTCAGCCTTATGGCAGGTGACGCTCCGTAACTGTGCGACCGCTTTTCTATAAAAAGCTATACACAACTTTGAACATGTTTTAATCCATAGGCTATACAGTGTGCATCTCAATCAAGTATCTCAAAGTCTTGCTGCGTGGTCTTAACGCGTTTTAATTCGACGTCATTTGCAACTTTTCCCGTCTTCTGCGCAACGATGGAAAGACGTTTTCACGGCTGGCGAACTATATTGTTGGGGCTAAAAAAATGTGCAAAATCCGGCCAGAATTCCGCTACTGAGGAAACTGCAACCTAACACTGACCCTAACAGTTAACCTTTTAAAATGTAAATTAACACATCCAGTCTTAAAAAACGTTTACGCCAATTTTGGTTTTTCTGCGTTTTTGCTGTCAAGCTAGAAGACGGACAGACGGACAGGCGAACCGCGAACGAGCAAGTCCTGTAATGCATCCTATTAGGACGACCGCGTAATAATAGTTTCAGTGGAGGAGCGGACTTTGTGGGACACGCATGACGTGACGTAGCCGGGAGGGAGCGCTGGCGGCGGCCATGTTGGACAAGATTACTTCCGGTGACAAATGCGTCTAACCAGTCGTCAGTAAACTGCGACCACACACGCTAGCTGGGCTACATGACAGTCTGGCGAACGAATACTGGAGACTGGAGATGCGCGGAAAACGGCCAAACTGCGATTTATGTATTTCACAAGGTAGTGTAGCAACAGTATAAAAGTGAGGTAAGCAAAACTATGGTAAATATTTACGTACTTCAGGTTTCTTCATGGCGTTGTACGCCAAAAATTATTAAAATTAGCTGATGTTTCAGGGAGTTATTCAAAAAATACGAAAAGCTCAGCTACCGCTTAGAGATCAGGCCGTCAGTTTGATGCTTTCATCTCATCAAAATGCTACTGTTGGGCGTTTGTTTTTTTGAGTTTAGTTACACGTTACGCGTATAAGCTTTTAAAAAATACATGGCAACGAACGGATGCGTGTCTATAAGATTGCAGCACCCACAGTAAATTGACCTGTTCTTTTAAAGAGACCTCTGCGATTGTCTGCATAAAACGTAGGATATAGCGACACAAACTAGACTCCGTGCTGAATATTACTGTTGTAAGACTTTACGATAACTTTGGTCTAATTTTTAAAGTTTCCGCGGATATGGTAGCCTCCGCGCATTGAAAATTGAAAACTTCACTTCAAACAATGGTTTGACCGACACTTATTGCACATCAGTCGACGGTCGGTCGTGTACCTCATACATTGTCTATCGTTTGGTCACGCTTGACTGCATGGTTCGTGAGTTATCGACACGTTATCCCACTCCAGACAGTGTGGTAGACACAGGCAGTAGAGTGTACCAGAGCCAGCATAGAATAAGGCGGCTTTTGATCTTCACCGCCGAAAGCACGAAACTAACGTTCTGTAACTAAAGTTCTGTCACTAAAAAAGACACACAAAGTGGCACATACACACAGAGAGACCCAGACAGAGACACGGAGACAGAGAAAGATAGAGAAACAGAGATAGTGTGATGTTTGTTTGGTTGGTCCGTGATAAGACGCGTGATCAATTTATCCCAGGCTGAACGCGCGACATGTTTTGCACTAGACGCACAGCTCAGTGACGTCGTGGTAGAAAGGGGGGAAGAAGACAAAGAGGACAGTTGTCCCTTACCTTAAATTTTGGGTAGTCGGAAGATTGTCGAAATATCTACTTGTTGTCAGAAAATTTTTGTCCAAAACTGCCAAATGTGGGCCTAAAAACACTATTTGAGGAAATATCACAAACAAAATTAAAATTTCGAGCACCCGTATTTTTTTCTGTCGAAAATTTCAGCTGACTGTCGGAATTGAGTCGGAAATATGTATCAATGGCATTGTCTGTCGGTAAATTGCAAACTGTAATGTCTTCTGCGGACAAATTTTTCATACCACTGGCGACGCTGCTGACTATAGCATATACACGTACATCTGTGCCAGCGGCGTCGTACGTTAAAAAAGTAAGCGGGGCAAAAAGTTGCAATTTATCGACAGACAATATGAAGTACATGAGAATCTGCCATTTTAAAAAGCAAAATTCAAGAATTTTCTCTCTAGACGAGCCCCGCGAGAATGTTTTTTTGTCTGACATCAAACATCAGCATACGTGGTATAAAATGTGTGCAGCGCAATGTTTGTTTTTTTTTGGGGGGGGGCAAAGCGTGGAATTTCGCACATTGGGTTTGATCGCCAATACTCCCGAAATGGAAGAAGATATATGAATAACCGAAAAACAGCATTGCAAACCACAAACACCTTGCTAGGAGAGCAGTTGCCCCACGTCTCCCTGCCGCACACGAAGTTACTGGTTATGACGGCTGTGATGTAATTTTCTGGCATGCAATCATGGAGCTTAATAGCGCTCTGCAGCCTCTAGCAATATTTTTCACCAGAGTCTGCGACACTTAGCGCCAACAGCGTATCACGCATCAGTGGCGGACTTCTTTCTCTCGCACTCGCACCGGGCACAGTGGCGTAGCCAGCAGGGAAAGCCACAGCGGGATTCTGAAAAACATTCTTGCGGGGCCCGTCTTTAAAAAATTCTGAAATTTTGCTTTTTAATATGACACCTACTGATGTATTTTATGTTGCTGAGCGTCGGTGGGGCCCCCAAAAGTCGCGGGGCCCGGGGAAAACTTTTCCCCTTCGCTCTCTTTCGATGGGCCTGGTAGCCACCATCGTGTAAAATACAACACAGCTTATCAAGTTCTCAGATCATTCGAACGACAAAACGGCTAAACAGATTTATCAAATTAAAACGTTTGGTCTCGAGTAATTAGTGGATAAATGCAGTAATTTGAAAAATTGTACACCATCGTCATCATCGCCCCCTTCAGACACAATGGTTCATTAGTATACAATAAAAACATACAATATTTTTAAAACACACACACAATACATCCACAAATAGTTACACAATTTTGTTGCTCGACACAAAACAGTACAGTGTTGACGAAAACTACTGAAATAAAACGAGAAAGTAAAACAAGTTTTACTCAGGCAAAGTAACAAAGTAAAATTATTTCTGTAAGTGTACTACAGTATAAATCTACCTTGCTACGGACTGCTAGTATTAAGCGCTGAATAATTCTGTGTGCAAAGCTTATGTCAATCGTCAAATACATATTTTCTAGGCCACAACGCAAAACAACATTTTCACGTCCAATGCTGGGATCGAGCCTTGAAGTATGCACTCAAGGTCAACCCGGACTATTGTTCAAAGCGGCAACAACAGAGATATGACTTTACTATCTTATAAATTGACACGTTGTCAATAGAGCACCCCACTCTCTTTTTGTACTTGACTTAATATTTTTTAAACTGACACACTCCTTTAATCTCAACCTCCGCTTTCCCCTATTCCCCCTGCCAGCCAACTGTTCTAGCTTGACAACGTCTCTGTCGTCTGATCGCGGTGGGTGCAGCGGCCTGAGTCTAATTTGTTTACGACGACATATTGAAGACGAGGCGGAGAAACGAAGCCGTTCTGACGTCACGGAAACAATTTCCGGCGACGCTGACCCGGATGTACATGTCATCGTTGCTCATATGCCTACACAGTGAAGTAAGCAAGAGACTGCGAAATTCTCGAAACTATATAGAAAGATCTTTAAAAAATTTCTTACGTGTTAAGAGAAAGCTTGACTGAGAGATACGCGCAACAGTTTCGAACCACTTTATGAAAAAACACAGAAACATTATAAAGTAATGCAATAAAACTTATTTTGTATTTAGTGATATAATAAAATATAAAAATAAAGCATAATCATTAAAACATAACTTAAACTTAAATTTATTTCATGAAAAAGTTTGGCCAAGGTCACACAAGGTCATAGCAAGCAGGTGGCTCCTAAGTCATCATGAGTTTATAGTACTAACCAGGCTCCACGTACTGCAAAAGTTATTTTAAAAAGTTAAAGGCTGATTATAGCTTTTTATGGAAAAACCATTGCAGAGCTACAGAGCATCATCTGCCATACGAGATCACGCGATGTTATCTGCCACCCGACACAGGTAAACGCGTCCCGTTTTAATCTCACCCAGATAGGCCAATGCACGATTTACCTGCCCGCGAAGGAATGGAAGGCTGAGTTGACCTTGATATTATTTATATACCGAAATGTCAGCAGACAGTTGTCCATTCAATTATTAACCACCTGGTAGCGACCCGATTGGGAGTCGAACCATCGGCCTCGCGATCACAAGTCCAGCGTCCTATCCGTTACACTATTATACCAAGCTACGATCTATACGGACTACGCGACGCGAAGGACGCACTAAAATTCTCAGTCAGTGCCACGGCTGCTGTCAATTACGCGAGATTGACTGACGTCTAATGGACTGCAGGACATTTTACGGCAGCTCACCGAATAATAATTTTGGTAACTCAACCTGGCCGTCCGTAACGAACTGTAGGACATTTGACAGGCAACGGACCTCCAGCTTAATATCAGTTCACCAGACAGTCTAATGATCGGACATCAGTCAGAGTCAAGATCAATATCAACTTCCACTACTTTGTCTTATATCACGCAGTCGTCCTAAGGGGCCGCATTATGGGTCTTGCGTCCGTTTCTCTGTCCGTCCGTCCACTAAGAGCTCCTAACCGAAAAATAAAATCAGTGCGATCTGTTAGAAATCTTCCGGGGTCCCCTTACCCTGTTTGCGAAGATTTACACGTATTTATAGGTTATACGCCCAACGCTACGGTGGTTGGCTGTAGCCGTTTTGTGTTACTAAAAACGTCAATATCAACACAACATTGCTTTTATCAAGTGCGGCGGTGAAAAACTCTTTAAGTGAAAAAGTCATAACCAAGAAAATCAGCATGATTTCTATAATAAGTATCAAAACACGTCTTCTAACGTCAAAACCGAAACACTAGCCAGAAGAGAAAAAAAGTTGTCAACTACTCCACGGCACACTTCTTAAGTGTGTCGACACACTATATCTACGACAAGAGTTAATAGACCAAGGCCTAACTAATTCCGACAACTATCCCCTCCTTAGAGGTTTTGCCTCCGGGCAAAATAAAACAAAGTCAAACTTTATCGTCATTATCAGCGTTTGTTGCAGGATCAATTCGACTCTGCAGTTCAGTCAGTTCGCTCTTCAACTGTTTGTTTTCCTGTAGTTTCTCTAATAACACTACGGCAAGGCGACTAAGATTATGATGCAAACGCGTTGATATGGACAGCAACTGCACTCCAGAGATGAAAACCGGAAACCCTGCTACAGCCTGCTGAATGTACTCCGGGTCTTCTGGCGGTTGCCGCTGGGCGTGTTCCGTAGTGATTCGCTTGTTGATGACGCGCGACAAAATGTCGGCTTGAGTTATAGAAGCAAACAGCAACTCACGAGGGTCACTAGAATCATTCACTTCATCTACCACGTCTGAGATGGTGTTACAGTCATCAATTGGAATCTGCAGAATATCAGCTATCGATGTCCTCTTCTCATTCATGATCCGCTCCACTTCTTCAGTCTTCTGGTTCACCAATTCGTAGTGGGACAGAACGAGGTTTGGCTGTCCACATACGCTGTTTCCCTGCGTCGTGTTATGAAGATTGTCTTATCGCGGTCATCTTCATGCAACGGCACCTGGTAGAAGCCATTCGAAACATCAGCCATAGATAGGAATGCTGCACCTTCTAGAGCCTGGAGACAATCTTTGATATGTGGTATAGGATACTTATCCCTATACGTCACAAAATTGAGTTTTCGGAAATCGATTGTGATTCGCGGCGCCACTCGTTGACCATCTTCCGATTTCCTTTGCACCACGAATAAGTTCGCAGCCCACGGCGAGCTTGCCTTTTCGATAATTCTGGCCCTCTCTAACTTGTCAACTGCTTCGTCTATCTGATTCAGCTGACACCTAGGATATCGCCTGAGTGGTTCAGCTATCGGTGGTTGTGATGGATCAGTCAGTAATCGGGCTGTTAGCAGGTTTGTACAACCCACATCATACTCATGTCTTGAAAATACGTCCGCGTTCCGCTCGATGAAGTCCACCGCCGTGTGGTGTTCTTCCTCCGTTAAACATTCAGGCAAGTTGTCAATAACTAGTTTCACGTGGGACACATCTGTCTCAGTCGTCTCCACCCCTGCACTGCCTATGGAGTCGACGCTTTCATGGATATACGGTCTGGAATCAGATACCGCAAAATTCTCGTTAGGCCTTGAAAGCGGCCTAAATCGTGCACGTTTCTTGACCACATTCGCTGATCCACTTATGTTAGTACTATGCAACGTCTCCTCATCGCCGCTTCCCGACGCATGCTTTGCGGAGGTGTTTTCGCTCCTACGTCCAGCGGAGGTGTCTGTTACTCCTCCGTAATGAGCTGTGACGTCGATCAGCTGCGGAGGTGTATCCTCACACGTCTGCACAGGCGGAACAGGCGTGAAGGTACCTGAGTTCTCCTGAACGCTGTCGGAAACAGACATACCAAACGGGCTCACCTCGTCGGGTGGGCATGGTTTTGCACGACCAAGTACAATGTTTCGGCGCAAGGTCTGTTCTTTTCCGGTCACATTCAACACTTCTACGGCTGCGTCGTCATCACTAAAACTTAGAAGCATGCGGGCTGCCAACAGTCCAGGTTTAATTTCTCTGGACTCGGTTATTCAATCCATCTGTGGGGCATACCAATTCTCAATCGGTAAACGTACTGGCACTCTCATTTGTGTATCGTCTGGGACTGTGACACACTCACGAAGCTGAACACGCCGCACCCTCTCTCCGTAGTAACGCTTATCATTGAGTTGGTACAACAATTCCATTAATGATGGCCTTATCATCACCAAATGACCAAAATACTTTATTAGCCTTCAGCCAGTTGTAGCCCAAGAGAATCTCCTCAACATCGTCGGAGAGTAGCAAGTCCGCGTACATCTTTTTCCCCTTGATTTCAAAAAAAAATCTTGTACGTCCAGTTATGTGTATGCGATCTCCATTTGCAGCCGACGCACTGTCATCAACACATTCTACC
>Ga0209367_1012754_pt1 | contig 10926 bp, 7 predicted proteins | sample WorMetLIZISLAND2_FD_187412 | JGI IMG/M metagenome (GOLD analysis project Ga0209367, IMG submission 187412) | Marine gutless worms symbiont microbial communities from Max Planck institute for Marine Microbiology, Germany - Olavius geniculatus... ... | reverse complement strand
TCCGGAAACTGTTGTCTTAATTGATCGATATTCATAAGATCTCCTTTCGTTTGTTCTTTTAAGGAGATCTTACACCATGGGTGTGACAGATACGGTCACACTAACCTTAAAAATGTAGATAGGCTCGATTTTTTTTTAAATAGGAATCCATTCCTTTTTATTCAAATTCTTTAGTTTTTATTCGATCAGACTGGCCGTTTTTTCGCCAGCCTGCGACGAGCTCAGCCGAATCGAGGCCATGCTCGTGTGTTGCGCTTGCTGTATGTTTTGATCAACGCCGAATTGAAATTTTCAATTTTCGGCTGAGCTTTGAACCAGATCACTTGGATCCAGCTCCCGGGCCTTGACTATTTTTTCAATGGTTCCAAACCTGACCAGGCCGACGCGATCACTCATGGTCAGCAGTTCATCTTGTTCCGAGCTAATTAAAATAACGGCCTTTTCAAGTGCAGTTAATTGGTTGATCAAATGGCAAATGGCAATTTTGGCCTTGATGTCAATGCCGCGAAACGGCTCGTCCAAGATAAAGACGTCCGCATCGGCAAACAACCATTTGGCAATCACCACTTTTTGTTGATTGCCGCCCGACAGAAAACCGACCAACTGATCTTCTGCATTTGCCGAGATTTCCATCTTATCAATAAAGGTTCGACAAACCTGGGCCTCTTTTTTCAAACTCAGAAAGCCGCTGATCAGCAATTCATCCAGGTTGGCGATGGTAAGGTTTTGTGGGCTTTTAAAATTAAAAAAAAGTCCGTCGACTTTGCGGTTTTCAGTCACGAACGCAAAATTGGCCGCAATTGCTTGCTGGGGGGACTTAAACCTCAGGTTCTGACCCCGCAATGAAATGCTGCCGCCGGTCAACGGGTCCAGACCGAACAGCGCCCGTGCAATTTCCGTGCGGCCGGAGCCCAGGACTCCACCCAATCCAAAGACTTCGCCCCGGTTCACATCAAAGGTGACATTGTTAACTTTGTTTTCGGTACTGATATTATCTATTTTTAACAAAACTTCCGGGCTGCAATTATCTTCCTTGGGGTAGTGGCCTTTTACTTCTTCACCCACCATTTGGGTGATGATATAATCGACATCCACGCTGGATTCCTCGGCCGTACTGACTACCCGGCTGTCTTTAAGGATCGTAATCGTATCGACGATGTCAACGACCTCATCCAAGCGGTGTGATATATATAGGACGGATTTGCCTTCCTGAGCCATTCGTCGCAATAGCTCATGAAGACGCTTAATATCATCCATCCCCAGGGCCGTGGTGGGCTCGTCGAGAATCAGCATCGACGCATCAGCCGCGAAAGCCTTGGCGATTTCAACAAACTGTTGTCCGGCAACCGGCAAATCGGCGACCTCGGTATCCGGATCAATATCGATTTCCAGGCGACGCAGAATGCGCTTTGCTGCTTTGTAAACCGCATTCCAGTCGACAAATTTGGTTTGAGGTTTGGTGATGAGACGGTCAAGGAATATGTTTTCCTTGACCGTCAACGAAGGTACGAGAGAAAACTCCTGGAACACGGTGGCAATACCATGATCGCGGGCAACCACCGGACTTTCCATCTTGATGGGCTTGCCGTTTAGCAGGATGGTACCCGCCTCCGGGTGATAGACGCCCGAAAAAATTTTGATGAGGGTTGACTTGCCACTCCCGTTGGCACCCATGAGCCCGTGTATTTCGCCGGGATATATCGACAAGGATACATCATCGTTGGCTTTGACACCCGGGAATTGCTTGGTGATACCCTGTAATTCCCAAACTGGCTGACCGCTGCGAACCATACGTGCTCCTGTTACGGGTGAAAGCTCCTCCCGCTGAACCAACTATTTAAATCCGAAATACGAAGCACGAAAAACGAAACAAATTCGAATGACATAAATCCCAATGACAAAAACAAATTCCGATCCAATATGCTATCTAGCGATAAACTCCTTGGAAAATTTAATATATTGCTTTCATCGTTTTGTTCTGACTGTTATAAACATTTGCACATTCGAATTTGTAATTTGTTTCGAATTTCGAGATTCGTGCTTCGCATTTTCTCCAAGCGTCATTTGACACTTACTGGATCGGTAAAAACTTTTCGAGTCTACTACCAATGGAAGTGGTCGTTTAATGCCGTTAATATTCGGCTTAGTATCCCGCTAGTATTTTTTCGAAGGCTTGGGATACAATTTCTCCGGAGACTGAAGCGCTTCAAGGATATTCGCTTTGTCGCGGATGACGGTCGGAGTCTCCACAAAACCATGGTCAAAGGATTTGTTGAAAATATCCAGCACCACCTGAAGGGCAATCTGGCCCATAACAAAGGGCGTGGTGTCGACCGTACCGGTTACCCGGCCTTCATAAATGGCTTCCAAGCCGGCGGTATCCCCGTCGTTGCCTAACAGCATCAGATCCCTGCGTCCCAGGGCTTTGGCGGCCATTGCGGCACCCATGATCATGTAGTCGTTGGCAGCGAACAGCAAGTCGATTTCAGGATGCGCCTGCAAAATATCCATGCCGGCCGAATTGCCGCCCTCAACATTCCACTTGCCATCCAAGCTGGCGACAACCTTGAAGTTGGAGCCTTTGATTGCATCCAGAAAGCCGCCGCAGCGTTCCGTTGAGTGATAGCCGGGCTGTCCTTCAATGACGCCGACGTTCAACGGTTTGCTGCCGGCTTTGGCCAACGCATACTGGCCGATTTTAAATGTCCCTTTACGTTGGGAATAGCCGACCACCGCATGCACCGGCGACGGGAAGTTCGGAATATCAGAATTGACGATGACGATTACGATGCCCTGCTTGACGGCTCTTTTAATTAAAGGTGCCGCCGCGTTTTCGTCGTGGGTTGAAATGATAATGGCGTCGACGCTTTGGCTGATAACATCCTGCAGCATCCCCATTTGACCGTTGATATCGGCACCACTTTGGGGCGCCAGCATAAACGAATCGACGCCATGCCTGCCGGCCATGTCTTTTACGCCTTCGCCGATGGCGATGTAATAGTTGAATTCGGTCGCCGGCGGCATATACGCAATCCGCAATTTAGCGGCGGCCTTCTTCTCGATTGAATCGAATCCGGCTTGGGCACCCGCTTTGAGCGCCACAGGTTTGGCATAATCTATCGCCTGGGCCGGGATTGAGGTTACAAGCATCAGGCTGACAATTACTGCAAAAATAATATGAATCTTATGTCTGGTTACCATTTTCGTTTCCCTCCTTTATTTGAGTTTTCCTGCGTGAGTTAACCTCATATAAGGTTCAGGGTTCAAGGTTCAGGATTCAAGGTTGATTGAATCGCTGCGCTCAGCCTATTTCAAATGATCCAACGTTCACTAGTGCAAGGCTGTTTCAGGAGCAACTCAGACCCAACGGGTTTACATCGGTTGCTGACACCTGACACCTGAAACCCAAACTTGCAGAATACCTTAAATCCGAAATCCCAATTCCAAAATCCAGAATCCTAAACGTCGGTTCAGCCGCCGAACTTGGGTTCATTGAGCCCTTTCACGTCGACTTTGACGGCAAACAATCCACCGGAGAGAGGCTCGGCTTCAATTTGCTCCGGCGTCATCAGGTAACGGGCCGTAGTCACGTAAAGTACATCCAGATCTTTGCCGCCAAATGCCACACAAGTAGGATTCATCACGGGCATGTCCACGATTCGATCGATGGTTCCGTCTGGTCGATACCGAACCACCCGGTAGCCGTTCCATTGGGCGTTCCATAAAAATCCCTCCGCGTCGACAATCGAACCGTCCGGCACACCAGGCTGATCGGAGAAATCGGCAAATACCCGCCGGTTTGCGACTGCACCGGTGTCGGCATCATAGTCATAGGCCCAAATTTGACCGGTCGGCGTGTCGGCAAAATACATGACCGTGCCGTCGGGACTGAAACAGGTGCTGTTGGCACAGGCCACGTTGGAAATAATTAAGTGTCCGCTCAGATCTTGGTCAAATCGATAAACATTGGAGATCGGCTTTCCATCATCAGCTTCGTTCATGCCGCCGACGATGAAGCGACCCTGACGGTCACAGCGGCCGTCATTGGTGCGGGTGGTGGATAAATCCGGTTCAAAATCCTGGATTCGCTCGCGTTGACCACTGGCCGGATCCCAAAATTCCAGGCCGGATTCAAAAGCAACCAACAGCCCACCTTGCTGCCGAAACGCAAAGGAGCCGATACGCTCGGGAGTTTGCCAGACCTTGGTCTTCCCGGATGCCGGGTCATAACATCTGAGCTCGGATTTTTCGATATCCACCCAGTAAAGCTTTTGCTCATCAACCGACCAGGATACGCCTTCCCCTAAAGTATTCTGACAATCAACGACACATTCGACATCAGACATGGTTATCCTCCCTCTTTGTTGACCAACAGCCATTCAGGAATCCAAGCCAAGCTCTTTAAGAAGGTCACTTACGCGGTATCTGCCATCTCGTATACCAGATGGCAGATATGTGTCAAGGAAAAAAAAGTTTTTTTAATTTAATTTCAGACCTCGGAATTTAGCGTGAAAAAATGGCTGTAAACCTTATGAACCTTCATTAATCCATCGCTGATTTCAGGATATTTTCATATTGGTTAAGTTAGCAACGAAGTTAAGGTGTAAAATCCCAAATCTCAAATGAATCACAATGATTCAAATTCAAATATCCAAACAATCTGATCCGTTAAGGAAATTATTGGACTGGACACTAGCTCTCTGCCGCCGAATTACGGAGATCAATATAAATTGTTTAACTTTGGAATTTGAGAACTCCATATCGCTGCCGAGTCGTCGATCCCAAATCACTAAATCCTCTGGCGCCCGGATAGTGGGTTTTGAGATTTATTTGAAATTTGGTGTTTGTAATTTGTAATTTACCCTCATGCACAAATTGAGTTTCTTATTCGATTTAACTGGCCGCTATTATGGCCGGCTGCGGGGCTGACACCTGACACCTGAACACTGCTTGCAAAAATTGCCACCTACATCAGTCTTCTGGGGTAAACCAAGGCCGGGCTATATGGTTTCGGATCTTTACAATCGTAAGTAGTTCAGCAGGCATTTTTCAATTGCCGATTCATCGTTGTCCGGCATCGAAACAGAGTCAAAGAGCTCCCATATTTCAGGATGCGATACCGTCTGTCCAGGGTCAACTGTTTGGATAACCCCTAAGGTTTCTAATTCAACATAGTACTGATTCGTATAGGTTTCATAAGAAACTCCCAGGTCAGGATAACTTCCATGCGGATTGTACTGACAGTATTGAACAAATAAGCTGTCATGATTAAAATAGGCCGCCCATCCACTTGTGTTTAGTAGGCCACATTTGAAAGGGGCGCTGTTGGTGGAATCGTGAGTCAGGACTACAAATTTTTTACCCCATATCAGACGTTCATCGTTCATTGCCGAATATGGCCATAATGCGACCACTTTATTGGGCAAAAGGCCGATTCCCATGTTCTCCAATTTCTCAGGGGTAGGGGGTTGGGGGACGATTTCTTTCCCGCCGCCATCTAAAACTGTAATGCCCCAAGGGGCCAAAGCAGCAGGTTCCGGGCCGTGATTGGTAATTTTCGAAACGATGTCGATTTTGGCCTCATGGCTCTTAATTTGAACTTCGATTTCTTTTTGAATTCGAGTCCAGGATTCTATTGGGGCTTTGAGAATAAATCCATTGTCGATCACTTCACAATCGACGTTATTATTGTCGGGATAATACGTTTCCGGCAGTGATTCCGGACTTGCACAAAGTCGATATCCGCCATACAACTTCCATGATTCTTTATGAAATGCCGCATGCGCTTCTTTGCCACAAACGATGTAATTATTGCGGTCTTCATAGAAAAGATTCTTGGCACCGGCAAATCCACAACGAATAATTCTGGGTCCAAAATCAAGGGTAGCGACGACATCTATCGTATCATTTGAAACCCTGATACAATTTCCCCAGGGAGTATAAGTCGTATATTCAACAGATATGTTTCCCATAATTTCTTCCCTTTTTGGTTGTAGATTTTGGTGCCTATCTATTGAAACCACATCATGCTTGCGAAGGATTTATCAAATAAAAGATATTCGCCACCAAGACACCAAGGCACGAAGTTTTTTATGAATTTTTTTTCTTTGTGTCTTAGTGTCTTTGTGGCTAATTCCGGTTTATCCGGGTTGGGCATATGTATCACGGGTTCTATGTTTAATAACTGCCCCAAAAGGTATCACTTCTCCCGAGTGAAGTCTCTCTCGAAGTGTAGAACCTGTAATGAGGTCTTCTGACATCCAACAGGTTCTATTCAGGATTAACAACCAGAACTTTAATTCGAGGTTCTTGATTTAACCGAACATATTCGAAGGCTTCTGCAGTGCTCTCAAAAGGGAATATTTTGGTAATCAGTGGGTTTACATCTATTTTTCCTGCAGACATGAGCCGTAAGGTAGGGACGAAGGCGTTTGGACTGGCCAATACGCCGTACACCGTAATATCCCGTGTTGTGATGTAATCCATGTCTACCGGAAATGCCGGACTCCCTGTAATACTCCCAGCGCAGATTCGCCCGCCGGACTTGACTGATAAAATTGCCTCGGCGAAAGCACGGGGATTTCCGCTTACCTCGATGACAACATCAGCTTTATCATGCAGTATGGTCGATATCTCTCGATGAAGGTCTTGTTTGCTTGAATCGATAAGAACCATTTTCTGGTTCTCTATGAGTTGTTTATTATCGGATTTGATGGAAACGATGATCACCTTACTCGCCCCCCATATGTTTGCCATCTGACCGCAAAGCATGCCAATGGGACCATCCCCAAAGACAATGACTGTCTCGCCCGGGGCAATACCTACCCTTTTTACCGCGTTGAGAGCGGTTGCCGCAGGTTCAATCAGCGCCGCCTCGTTGGGAGAAATTCCCGGCGGAACTTTGTACACATTTTTCGCGGGTGAGCAGAGAAATTCAGCAAATGAGCCATCATGGTTTATGACTCCGATCTCGGCCCGATCATCACATAGATGATAGGTTCCTTTCAGGCAGTTCAGGCATTGCCCACAGCCGATACTGATATCACCAACCACAATATCTCCGACATCAAGGTTTTTTACCTCACTGCCGGCCTCAACTACTTTTCCGGACCATTCATGACCGGGAGTCATGGGTAATTGGGTCAAGCCTTGCTCAATGTAGGGCATGCTTCCATCATACAGCTCAATATCAGTCATACAGATTCCCGAAGCAAGGATCCTGATTAACACCTCATTTTCTTTGATGTTCGGAGTCGAGATTTCTTCAAGCTGCATGTCCAAAGGCCCGTAAATCCGATATGCCTGCATCGATTTACTCCTTTCAATGGGAATCGGGTAATTTCTTATACATCGTCCCGATACGGGATAAAATTGGGGGGTAACATAACGCTCTGAAATGGTTCGTTTCAGAAATTAACTTTTTAATCTAACCTTGTTGTTCAACGAGCTACTCAGAAATTCGATTTATGCAATTGTGGATGTCAATTGGGCGGTATCTGCCATCTCGTATACCAGATGGCAGATGGTTGTCAATAGAAAATTTAAAAAAATTTATAGCAAGGCAATCAATTTTGACAGTCTCGTAAAAAGTCGCAAAACGACCTGTCTACAAGAGGGATTAGTATTTGGTGTTTTGTGTTTAGTGTTAAAACATCTTGATATAACAAGTGAAGTGTCATACCAAACACGAAACACCAAACACATGATGGGCTTGGCATGAATTCAATTGCGTGATCTTTTGGTTTTTTCAAAGGAGGGAAATAGTCTATGTTTGATTTTGAAAGAGGCAAAATAAGATTTATTCGCGGCGGAAAATATCCCCAGAGCAACAGTATTTTGATCGATGATGATCTTCGCACCATAATCGACCCGGCCTGCGATGAAGACAAACTATTGTCCATTCACCGGCAGCGGCCCGTGGAGTTGATCATCAACAGTCATGGGCACGAAGATCACATTCTTTACAATTACCTTTTTCCGGCTGCAAAGCTCTGGGTGCATGAACTCGACGCCGCCGTTTTCAGAGATATGGATTCTTTTATCAATCAGTTTTTTCCGCCGCATGAAATCGATGAAAAAACCAGGGAAAGCTGGTCGCATCTCTTGACCGAGCTGGTCAAGTTTCAGCCCCGCGAGCCTGATCGTCTATTGGAGGACGGCGAAATCCTCGAATTCGGCCAGACCCGGGCCCGGGTACTGCATACTCCCGGACACACGGCGGGGCACCTCTCTTTTCATTTTTTGGAGGAGAAGCTGATCTATTTGGCGGACCTGGATCTGGTAAAATTCGGTCCCTACTATGGCGACAACGCGTCCAGCATCGATGATACCGTAAAATCTTTGCAGCGCCTGGCAAAAATAGAGGCCGATGTGTACCTGGTCTCCCATGGAAAGGAGCCGATCCTGGATGGCGATCCGGCCCATATCGAGCGCTATTTACAAGTCATTTACCAAAGGGAGGAAAAACTGCTGGAATTTCTGGCTTCGGGGCCCAAAACAATCCAGGAAATTACCGACCATGGCGTCATCTACGGAGGGCACAAATTGGCAAACGGGGCCTGGGATCTGAGCAAGAGTGAAAAATCGATGATGCAAAAGCATGTCGACCGCCTGGAGCGCGACGAAAGGGTAAAAGGGGAAAACGGGGTATATTGTCTCTTATGAAACTACAAAAAATGACGAATGAAAAATGAATAATGACGAATGATGGAATCGCTTGGGGCTTCGCTCTTCGAGCTACGACCCCACACGTCGCTTAGTCGTTTTAAAATAGACAGAATACATTATTCGATGTTCGATGTTGAACGTTCGATGTTCGACGTTCATTAGTTTCTTTTTGTTGATCAGAACGGCTGTTTTTTGGCAGGAGGCCCGCCGCTCGTATGAACCTTCGTCTATATTAACCCCAAGAACGGGAATTTAAATCGTGCTCGTACTCGTGCTCGTCCTCGTCCTCGATACTTAGAGGCTCAAAAGTTTCGAGGACGAGCACGAGGACGAGGACGAAACGGCAAATGAGTTAATCTAGACTGCCTTGATTTTGCGCCGTTTTTTTCGATCAGACCGGCTGTTTTTTTTTGGCAGGAGGCCCGCCGCTCGTATGAACCTTCGTCTATATTAACCCCAAGAACGGGAATTTAAATCGTGCTCGTACTCGTGCTCGTCCTCGTCCTCGATACTTAGAGGCTCAAAAGCTTCGAGGACGAGCACGAGGACGAGTACGAGGACGAAACGGCAAATGAGTAGGTTGGGTAGAGGAACGAAACCCAACAATCCATCGGCATTTCAACCCAACCTACCATTGAAGCTAAATTTCAGTTTAAATGAGACTGCCTTATTTTGTCAGATAGCCTCGGAAATAAAATAGAAAGAAATCCTTAATTCGACCTTCGACCTTCGACATTCCTTATTCCTTCTTCTCCTCAAAAGCACAATGTATTGCGCCGCCTTCCAGCAAGGGGCCGCGGCACAGGTTGTCCGACCGGCAGGCCGCTTTCGCCAAATCACCCGAGGCCCACCTTGCGACCAGATCCGGTTCCCGGATGAAGGGCCGGCTCATGGAAAAATAGTCGGCATAGCCCTGTTCATATAGCTTTTCGGCCAGCTGCAGAGACCGGATGCCGCCGACCAGCATTAACGGTACCGTCAATTTATCCTTGAACGCTTTGGCCGCCGTGCGCCAATAGGCTTCTTTTTCCTCGTTGCTAACATCCGTCTGGGCGTGATCTCCGGTGACAACCGTCCCGCCGCTTAATTCAATCGCATCGATTCCGGCATCCTGCAGCAGCAAAGCGGCCTGCAAAGCGTCCTCGAGCTCCAACCCGCCGTTGATTCGATCTTCGGAGTTCAGCTTTATCAGAATGGGAAAGTCATTGCCGACGAAGCTTCGCATTTTGCCCAGGATTTCCAGTACCGCGCGGGTCCGATTTTCGATGGATCCGCCGTAGGCGTCGCCGCGCTTGTTGAAGGCGGGGGACAGAAACTGGTTGACCAGAAAACCATGGGCGCCGTGAATTTGGATTGCATCGAAGCCGGCTTCTTTGGCCCGGCGGGCTGCCTGGCCGAAGGCGTCAACGATCTCCTGGATGTCTGCAACCGTCATCTCCCGGCCGCCTGAACCGATATATCCATCGACCTTGGAAAGTACCACCGGGGTCTGCTGCGTGACCTTATCGTTGGCCAGAATGCCGGCATGGGAAAGTTCGACGGCCACAGGCGTATCGTGACGATGGATGGCATCGGTTAATTCCCGGAGACCCGGAATAAACTTATCATCCGACAATCCCAGCTGCCGCGGCGATCCCATCCCATCGGCGCGGACGTAGGTATGACTGGTGATGATCAGTCCCACCCCGCCTTTGGCAAGCTCAACGTAAAAATCTTTGATTTTAGGAGTCGTGGTGCCGTCGTCAGCCGCCAGGCCCTCCCAGGTGGCCGAGCGCGCAAATCGGTTGGGAAGTTGCATCCCATTAATGGTCGTTTTTTCAAATAGCTTTGACATTTTTTCTCCTTTTTACCCTCCGGTGACCCGCATTGAAACCGGGGCCGGGCTTTCACAGGCTGGATTAAGACATATAGGAATAGCCTATTCAAGGAATTGCGAATTTAGGAAATTATGATATGAAGGTATTCGGTCTATCTAATTCCTAAATTCCTAAATTCCTAAATTCCCAAATTCCTAAATCCCCCAATCCCTGAATCCCCCAATTCCTAAATCCCCCAATTTTTCGCAATCTGACCTAGATCTTGTCCATAACAGTTGACTCCTTTAAAAGCCAGTTACGATACTTGAAATTAAGGTATTAAATCCAGTTCCTTGAGCTTTTGTTCGCTGGGCACGCCATCCCGGTCCCATTGGCGTGCCGCGTAATACATGGCGCGGACCCTGTCGAAGCGCTCTTGGCTGATGGCTCCCCCCCCCCCCCC
>Ga0209367_1012753_pt1 | contig 10926 bp, 6 predicted proteins | sample WorMetLIZISLAND2_FD_187412 | JGI IMG/M metagenome (GOLD analysis project Ga0209367, IMG submission 187412) | Marine gutless worms symbiont microbial communities from Max Planck institute for Marine Microbiology, Germany - Olavius geniculatus... ... | reverse complement strand
TTCTATGTATTGCCTATTTTTCTTATTTTTTTCAGGGCACATATTAGAGGCTTGCCCTTTGTGTCCTTTATCAGACCACATGCACTGCGTTATTGATTTTATGTTTGTAACTTTGTCTGGTATGAACTAAATGATGGATTGATTGATTGAATATGCGAATGCGTCTGTCCATTCGGTTTCCGAGCGTCTCAAACATTGGCAGTAATACCCCGTTTACACGATCAAACAAACATTGACAAAATATCGAGCAAACATCGTCGAGCCAGCTTCATCGTGTAAACGGGGTATAAGTTAGGTCTAACAGTTCGGTAATCGGCGTTACGCCGTCTACGGAGCTTGATCAGAGGGCGTGTAATTGTATGTTCGATATGTGGCAGTTGGTGCGGATTTTTGATGTTTGTGGCTTGAACTTTAACCTCTTTTAAGTGATAGTGATACTTGCAAACTGGCGTTCATTAACTAACGTTGATTGTTGGCTAAAAAGCATCGTCAAGAACAAAAAAGAAAAGTAGCCTTATACCCCGTTTACACGAGGAAGCATGCATGAAGCAAACATGAAGCACATACAATATAGGCCTACACCGGCCGTTATCAAGCCAGTTCTAAGAGTGCACGACATATGCTCTAAGTTTGCTTCTAAGGTTGCTCTGAGTGTGCTTTATGTGTGCTTCCTCGTGTAAACGGGGTATTACTGGCACGCTACGCACTGTAGAGCTGATAGGCCTATCACGTGGCCGTTGTGACGTCAGCGGCAGTGGCGCGTGTATCGACAGACTGTGACGCTGAGTCGTACTGTGTCCACGAGCGATCGCCGTCGTACGGGCGGCCCGGTGACGTCATGGTGGCGCCGCCTGGAGGTGAGAAGGCGAAGCGTAGCCGGACGACGTTCAGCTGCCGACAGCTGGAGGAACTGGAACGATCGTTCCGTCGAACACACTACCCGGACATCTACATGAGGGAGAGACTGGCCGAGCGGCTCACGCTGCCAGAGTCTCGCATACAGGTGAACTCGATCACTCAGTGGTGTTTCCAAGTGGAAAATGTTTCAAGTGACCAATGATGGAAACAAGTGCAAAATGTTAAGACTATGATCAAAGCTGCAGGACCAAGACCAAGGTCAAACGCGTGAGAGCAAGAGCAAAACCAAAAATATATGACCAAGATCGAGGCTGGTCTGAGACCGGTTCTAGATGTTCGTTTCTTTGTTACACCGTAAGCGACCATTAAAAAATTGAATGCGCGAGAACGCTTCTCGGAGCAGTTTAGCACGAACGCTCAGCGGCGTCTCTTTAGTCTTTGCCGCACGTGCTGTATGCAACTCTTACAAATCTTCCAGTAGTGGATAAGGTGGCTGGCTACCTCTTGAACCTGGGACATTGCTCAGAACTTTTGACCAATTTTGATCAAATTTTTAGAAGGGCAAGTAAAAGTGGTTCCCGTGGAAGGTAATGCATACTGTGGTGGCGATGCGGGTCACCATCTTTTCAGGCCTACAGGATTGTTCACTTAGGCCTATTATTGCCATTCCCGTAGATAGACGAAAATTGTGGAGGTTCGACCGTTCGAAGCACAAGCAGTGCTGAAACAAAACTTTTTTCAAGACCAAGCCTTTCGTTTTTTTTTGAAGCCAATATGAAATCATTTTATGTGAAAACATTTTATGCTGCATAAAAAATGTCGCGGTCTTAGTCTTGAAAAAATCTTGATCTTAAAAAATCTTAGTTTTAGTCTCTAGACAAAAAAAGTCTTGGCCTTGGTCTCAAAGAACAGTCTTTGTCTTGAAAAGTCTTGATTACATCACTGTCTAACACTATAGGAGCTTATAGCAGAATGAGATTCCTACGCGCGTATGTGCTGTGGTTAGGTGTGGTTTCAGAACAGGCGAGCCAAGTGGCGCAAGAAAGAGAAGACATGTGCAGCCGTAGTAGCATCAGCAACAATTGACGTGAACAGCGCCATGTACTCGATCAGCCGTCGGCATCACTGCACTAGCACTGGCTTCAACGCACGCAGTCCGCTCTCCTCTCAGTACCGACAGATACAGGCACGCTCACCACTCACGCACTCATGACCCTGTTTGAGCAGGGAGCATGGTTGAACCAAATCCACCCACAAAATGTTGTGACTTTTTTCGCTACATAAAACACCAGAATCCGTACTAAGCCATATGGAGACACATTTCTCTATCAGAACCCGTAGTATGGATTCGGGAGATGTACAAAGAAAGAAAGAAATGGAAAAAGATGAGAAGAAGGGTAGGGGAAGGGAAATGAAAGTAGGCACTAGAAAAGAAGTTACTTGACTTAACCGCCCGAGATCCGAATTCTTTTGTGGATTCTAAATCATAAACGATTCTTACCATAGATGTAAAAATATTTTAATGTTTTTTATGAAAGTTTAAAAAACACGTTTTTATGTTTTTTTTTTAATTTTGTAATGTTTTTTTATTTTTTATGCTTTTTATTTGTTTTTAATTTTTGTGCTTTTTAATGTCATGTTTTTTCTTCTTGTTAAAACATAAACGTACAAAATTACAAATATGATTTATTTGTCACGGGTAAATTGCGTTCGGCTGTTTAGGATCTGTGCATTTAGTACATTCTGGTTTTTAGCTTTTACAAATGGTAGGTTTTTGTTTTTAATTATCTGAGTTAGATATTTTTTGCGTGTATAATGGCGAAAAAAGTAGCGATTGGAAACATCTGCAGTTTAATGTTTTTTAATCCATGTTTTTATAATGTTTTTTATAAAATTTGAAACAAATATGTCTTATCATGTTTTTATTTGCAAATCAATGTTTTTAACATCTATGATTCTTACACCATCAGATAGGCTTGACGTCTTAATAAACTGACACGTCGGCGTGTTCGCGAGATGGCAGCAGCGGTATTCTCGGCGGAGGTTTGAGATCTTTGATTGCTTCTAGTTTTTACGCGCGAAAGCTGTTACTGCTTTCAGCGCGTCTTAGCCATCGCAATTCTGTCCGTCCGTCTGTCAGTCTGTCTGTCATACGAGTGGATCAGACAAAAGCGGTGCAAGCTAAAATCACCAAATCTTCACTGTCGGCTGCCTGGAAGACTCTAGTTTCAGAAACCGTAAAGCTTTTCCATCAATTCGAAAGAGGTCACCCCGAACGAGGGCGCTAAATGAGAGGGGGGTGGACAAAATTTGCAACTTTTGGCCAATAAGTCGTTGTATCTCAGTAACGGTGCGAGATAGGGCCTAGGTTACTATTAATCACTAATAGGAAGTCTACACTGGCTCTCGATTGGCGTTGAATTCAATGACCTTGAATGACCCTGAACGTCAAAATAGGGGGTTTTATGGATTTTTTTTGGCAATTTCGGGCTGCGACACAAGTCTATATCATTTACAAGATGGCTGGAGTGGCACCACAGAACTATCATTATGCGATCCAGATAGAGAATTTGGCATTTGTATATTAACTTAGCGTGAACACCCCAATTTTCAGCTAAACTACTGAACCGGAACTGCTATAGGCTTTCGCACGTCTCGTGAGCATTAGCTCAAAGTTCTTGTACATTTCGTTGCAGTGTGTAAATGGTAAGTCTGTAAAAGTTGGTAATGAATGTCTGATAGACGGCAGAACGATACGATGCGGTCGGTGACGATATGTTTGGAGACGCAGTTTCCTACGCGCCTGGCAGATATGATGACGACGACGACGAAGACAACGAGGATGATGATGACGAAGTCAGTGATAGAGAGAACGAATTTACGGGGCGCAGATGTCACTCCACTGCAGCATTTGATTGTTTTTCACGCCAGACTCAGTAATAAGGTGTTTACACAATCCAGCAAACGTCCATCATTGGCACGTGTATTTTGAATACATTTGCTGGAAGTTGGCTGGATGTTGGCTGGATCGTGTAAACACCCCATAACTGACTTCAGGCTGCACTCGAACCAAGAAGGAAATAACAGGCCTAGATTTTGGTAGTACTGATAAAGTCACAACCATTGCCGGTTTAAGGTAGGTGCTATTGATGCCAGTGGCGGATCCAGAAATTTGGAATAGGGGGCGTAAGAGTAGAGGTAGGGTCTGGGGAGGGGGCTATGCCCCATCCCCAGAAAAATTTTGAAACTTTTATGCAAAATAGTGCATTTTCGTGCACAATTTTCGCCTGTTTTAAGACGCATCCGGTCAATAGGGGGGCGGCCGCCCCCACCCCGCACCCCCTTGAATCCGTTACTGATTGATGCTGCAGCATAATGCCCATTCGTCAAATAGGCCCACAGCTATAGTGGACAAGAAATTTTTCTGCATTTTCTTGGTCGCACACAGATCGTGCACGACGACCCAAAATGTGAATCCCGGCCTGCTAAAAAGGTGTCTCACGATAGCTGCTTTCTAACTGAGGATCTGCATAAAATCCACCTTCGGCCGGATCTCCGCCCCAGACTCCGCTGGGGGAGGTTACGACGATCCCCCAGACCCTCTAGTCAGATGGGGAGGGGAACCCCTCTCCACACTTTCCCTCTCGACACCTTGGCGTCTCGATCTTGACATTAAAATTCCTTCCGCCGTCGGTAGTTGCGTCGCAAGCTAGACGTCTTAGTCGGTCTTAAGTGTAAGGAAAAAAATAAGCCTTTTGGGCAGCAGCATCAGTTCCAATTTGATTTTAATCCGGCTCTGGTCACAACACTGAACACTTTGAACGCGTTACACCGTGAGTCATACTAATAAAATATGCGGTCGTCCACTTAACTATACACAATAGGCCTACTATAGACACAATTCAAACCATACTCGTGCCCTGGGAAAAGTCCAGACCGATTTTGGTTCTCTATGCCTTTTGTTTTCCGTATGGGACAGACAGACGGAGAGACGGACAAAATCTGTAATGCGGCCTAAAACGACTGCATAACGAAACAGTGTAGTGACGCACACAAAAGGCGATGTGGTAAGATCTTGTTATGGTCACATCACTACAAATTTCCTCTCCAGTAAAAACTGGTCAACATTTAGCAAAGTGGCCTACGAACAAGCGTTAAGCATCTGTGACCCACAGTGTACCAAAAAAACTGTCCTTTGCATTATTCATCGTACCTATGTCAAACTGTGATCGATTTTCGAAATTCTTTCACTCAACTACACTAAGACTCATATTGCAATAGACAACAAGTGTTCAACATGGCTGAATGTCTCGCTAGAGTCTTGTCAGCGGTTTGATGTGAACACTGTACAGTTCAGTAAGTGTGCGATGATGTGAGACAACATTTCTGAGTTCCTCCGATGTGTTCAGTTCAGTGACGGTAAACTCAGAGAAGCTGAAAACACAACATTCAGCATAACAGTCATTTAACTAAAAAATATGGGACAGAGCCCAACGTGAGGCCGCCCGGCGCCGTAAGTTTGATTGGGGGGGTCAATTAATGGGTTGAAATTTTGTCGCCGTTTTCCTTTTATCGATATCTCTATCCGCTTTCGAGATATATGCGATCAAATTCTAAAGTTGTCCGAAAACGCACGAACTGTCGATGCTGGGTAGGTCGAAATGAGCAAACAAATTTGTGGTTAGTAAACCCAAGTCTACCAGTTTTTCTGCCTTTAACGTGGAATTGAGAGTAGTTTTTTTCCGCTTGTCGATATCTTTATTCGTTCCGGAGATATTCGCGGTCAAAGTCGAAAGTTGTCCGAAAACGCGCGCACTGTCGATTTCAGGTAGGTCGAAATGAGCAAAAACAACTTCGTGGTTAGTGGACCAAAGTTCATAAATTTTTTGTGTTCAACGCAGGAGGGACAGTAGTTGATAACGCCGTTTACCGCTTGTCGATATCTTAATCCGTTTTTGAGATATCTGCGGTCAAAGTCAAAAGTTGTCCCAAATAACGCCGAAGTATGGACGTTTATTGCCTTTCCAAATTTTAAGGGGGCGGTGCCCCCTAAATTTTGTACATGGGTTAACAACTTAACACCCCCATCCAGCAGCACATCACGTGGTAAAGTTTCATTAGGCTAATCCTCTTAGCGCCAAAGTTCTAGTGGCTCATACGATAAATTTTAAGCCAATTTTTGACCCGGTATTGAAAAAAAATTGTTGGGGGAACCCCCATCCCCTGTGGGGTATGGGCTAGCAAGACTTGGCCATTCTGTGGCGTGTGTAAAAATTTCAGGGTGCAGCACCCCCTAGGGGCCAAAATATGTTTTTCCAAAAAGTCAATTTTGGGGGTACAATTCCACATCTAAATATCCGTGGTTAGTGGACGAAAGTTCACCAAACTTTTTTCAAGATCTCGCGTTGAAAAAAAACTGTAGCAACACATAATCAACACTAGAAATATGGGGCAAAGCCCAACGTAAGGCCGCCCGGCGCCGTAAGTCAGATTGGTGGACAGTTAAGGGGTTGAAATTTCGTTCGCAGCAAAGTCACGTGACCCGAACGCAACTGCATTGTCATATACATGTATAACAAGCGCAATGCTAAACTTGGGTGGTTCGAAATGAGACAACAGAACTTTGTTGTTTGTAAACCCAAGCTCACCAATTTTTCTGCTTTCGATATGGAATCGATCGTAGTTGTAAACGCCGTTTTCCGTTTATCGATATCTCTATCAATATTCTCGAGATATATGCGATCAAATTCTAAAGTTTTTCGACAACGCGCGAACTGTCGATGTTGGGTAGGTCGAAATGAGTAAACACAACTTTGTGGTTAATGGACCAAAGTTCACCAATTTTTAGTCCTTAACGCAGAAGAAATGGTAGTTGATAACGCGGTTTACCGCTTGTCAATACATCAATACCTTCCAGAGATATTTGCAGTTAAAGTTGGAAGTTGTCCTAAATCGCCCGAATTTTGGACGTTTTTTGCCTTCCCAAATTTTAAGGGAGCGGTGCCCCTAAATTTTATACACAGGTTAACACCCCCACCCAGCGACACATCACGCGGTAAAGTTTCATTAGGCTAATGCCCTTAGCGCCAAAGTTCTCGTTAACGCCGTTTACATTTTGTTGCTATTTTCATCCGTTTTAGAGATATTTGCGCTCAAACTCGAAAGTTGTCGTAAATCGCACCAATTTTTGAACGTTTTTTGCCCTCCCAAATTTTAAGGGAAGGGGGTGTCCCCAAAAGTTGTACTTGCGTTAACACCCCAACCTAGAGGCACGTCAAGTGCCAAAGTTTCTTTGGGCTACACCCCCTAAGTCCGAAGTTATAAGCGCTCCTTTACCACATTTTAAGCCAATTTTGGACCCCCCTTTTTTAAAAAAAATTGTAAAGGGGACCCAGGTACCGGGTGAGGGGAGCGCTAGCAAGACTTGGTCATTCTATGGCGCGCGTAAAAATTTGGGGGAGGGAGGGCAGCACCCCCTAGGGGCCGAAATATGGTCTTCCAAAAAAGTTTATTTGGGTGGGTATGATTCCACATCGAGATCTCCGTAGGCTTAATTAGTGGACCAAAGTTCACCGGACTTGTTTCGCCTAACGCGGGAGGAATCGCGGTAGATAAAATATTTATCCGATTTTGAATATCTTCATCCGTTTCAGAGATATTCGCCGCCGAACTTCGAAGTCGTCCGAAATCGAGCCAAATTTTGCATGTTTTTGGCCCCTAAAATTTTTTGGGGTGGGCCCCCGAAATTTTGCACAGGCATTATAAAAATGTGCCTAGTACAGACCACCGTGCAAAATTTTACGCCGGTCGGTCCACGCATCTCGGAGATCTCGCGTTGGAAAAAACATCTGCAGTAAAACTTAAGTCCGCTTGCACAAGCTATCGCTTCCGGGCGTACTAATAATAAACAGCAGTAAAACATAAGGCCTTCCTGGAACTACCGTTCCGGGCGGCCTAATTACACCAAAATACAGAGAAAAAAACAAAGTATTTAAGGAAATGTATTTTGATATAAAGAAATTGTTTATCAAGCATTTTCGTCCACCACCCAACAGTGCCAAAGCTCTAAAAAACTATGAAGAGGCCAGTAACAGGTAATTATGTACTGCCAACTGAGTATAGCAAAATACACCGAATAAATCATACACCGTGTGTAGTTTGATTTATGCAACAATGGATTCACCGTACAAAACAGACATTCGGATTGAGGCGAATTTAGACATGCTAAGCATGTTTAGCCAAACAGAAACCCCACAAAGATGGCCCCACTGGCCAGAAAATGTTGGACAGCACTGCAACATTTACTCGCCGGTGAAGACCATTTTTACGTGCAAAAGCAGCTACTGCTTTCAGCGCATCTTAGCCATCGCAATTCTGTCTGTCTGTCCGTCCATCCGTCTGTCCATCACACGGGTGGATCAGTCAAAAACGGTGCAAGCTAGGATCACCAAATCTTCACCGACGGCTGCCTGGAAGACTCTAGTTTCAGGAACCGTAAAGCTTTTTTCCACAAATTCGAAGGGGTCACCCCGAACGAGGGCGCTAAATGAGAGGGGGTGGGCAAAATTTGCGATTTTTGGCCAATAAGTCATTGTATCTCAGTAACGGTGCGAGACAGGGCCTAGGTTACTATTAATCACTAATAGGAAGTCATACACTGGCTCTCGATTGGCGCCGAATTCAATGACCTTGAATAACCTTGAACGCTAAAATAGGGGGTTTTATGGATTTTTGGCAATTTCAAGCTGCGAGACACATTGCAAGAGCGAATTGTGCCGAAACCAATTGAGATAGACATGGAGAAGCTGCATATGAAATTTTCAGCATTGAACGTAGATTTCGATGGTTCAAGTCTCGATTTTCTAGGTTCAAGGAAACCTGCGCACAAGGGCATCGAAGAGCAGTACCCCCGTAAAAGTCGCGATGAAATGGCTGGAGATAGACTGACAGTTTGCGAACAGGAACTGCTATAGGCTTTCGCGCGTCCCGTGAGCATTAGCTCAAATTTCTTGTATGACACGTTATGACACAAACGTTGACTTGGTGCAGCACAACATTATCTGGCAAGGTTGCAAATTCAAAAAGCCATAAGATAATAACGGCAAAACCGTGCAAAGTTGTAACGCCGAACTGATGGTAGGTTTATGTACATTACTGTTAAAAATATTTTACCACGTAAAGTCCTTCCAGAGTCATAAGACCCATAGGGCAGTGCTGACCTCCGTTTCCTTAGCCCTCAGCCAGACACCAGTTTACACTGCAAGACACGGACACAAGGCTAGTGCATAGCGTGCTGTGCTTGTTTACGTTCCAGCTTTCACTGGTACTCATTGCAACTACCCTAAGCGTATGGCCAGGCTGAGTTGACCTAACCAGGTCTGGCATTGATTAACTTCGCTCATGTGACCAAAAACGTTAGCAACTAGGCCTAAACCAAACCGCCACTGCTAAGCATAAATTTGGTTTAAATCTGGCCCTTTTCCTTGCTTGGTGGAGGTAATATGAAATTAGTGAAGTATTGGTGTGGTCAGTACCAGCGAGGGATGTTGGATTCATCATAGAGAACGGACATCATTCGTTCCTTGCAGCTGCGACCGCGTGAGTCCACATCAACGTTTACTGTTCTCAGCCGCTGCAGACAACTCTTCAACATAGATGCAACCACAGACTCACTGGTGTATTGCAGAAAAAGGGCTTGCAGCAGACTCCTACTAAGGACCAAACATGTTCGTTGTTCAGGACTAAAGTTATAGCACCAGGAGTATACAGTAGCATGCAAAGTTCTGCTTGTCTTTCTGCTTTACCATTCATTTTGATGAAACGTGTGTTTGGCGCTGTAAAAATGTGCTCTTTATCAAACTCATCGTTGGCGTCGCTCTGCTAGATTCAACGGGATCTCACAACGTCGCCCTAAACCCTAGCTAATAAAAGGAAAGAAAATAAGAGTGAAAAAAACAAAAGAAAAAGGAACGGGAAAGAAAATCGAACGAGAAAAAAGAACTGCGAGAAACGGAAAAGGGAGGTAAAAGTTGAACTCCCTCTGCAATATCCCGCACACCATAAGTGATGCATCATTCTACTGAACTGGTGTGCCTCTAAAATAACACCATTTTAGACCACCTAAAGATCAAGATTAAGAACTGGATGGCTTAACGTCATTCAAAAAGTGAGCGCTATTAAATATTAAAAATATCAAATATTAAATTAAATATTAAAATATTATTAATATTAAAAATATTAAAAATCTGACATGCTCAGACACTGATAATAGCAAACTGTTATTGATCAAGGATTGAAATTGATCGAGGTCAAGAAAATTTGTACCCCATCATTTTTCAATATGATTTCACCGAAGCTGACTGAAAATGTAAAAAGAGTCAATTTTAACAAGCAAATCCTACGGGAATACATGTGGACCTAGACTATTATTATTATTATTTTACCTCCAGCGCAGGAGTAAAGATCCTGGACGTTAAAAACAAAAGTTAAAAACACAGCCAGCCATCACATTATTATTACTATATTTTCCTACTATTAATATGACATGCACAGCAAACCTTAACAGCTATAGCAGGGCCCTGCATCAGAGCTATTATAAGTTTATCACAGAACACCAGACGTCCAACGATTCCAAGCTCGCTTGTCCAGCCAGCAAGTGTCTTCGAGTACGATGCTCGAGAGCGCATGTGATCAAAGTGCAGAAGTACAGTTCGACAGCAACGATCAGAGTCTGGAAGGGACTCCAGAGTGACTTGAGCTGACTCGAAATGTTTAGGCCAGTTCTCACGCAGCCAGCCCACCAGCTGTGCACCAAGCATAATGTCAATAATGAGATCGTGGGTCAACATAAGATTTAAACATTCAACAACACAACTACTCAGGGCCAGACTTAAACCCAATTATGCGCTGTTCAGTAAAAATTTGGGAATCCTTACATAGATGCTTGCTTCAGGAAATAAATAAGTAAAGTATATAGTAAGCAAAGTTTCAGGTGATGTAACACATCATAAAGGGGCCGCTGCATCCCAAGAATATCCTCTGTCATTGCTGTGGGGCAGGGCCTAAAAA
>Ga0209367_1012751_pt1 | contig 10928 bp, 6 predicted proteins | sample WorMetLIZISLAND2_FD_187412 | JGI IMG/M metagenome (GOLD analysis project Ga0209367, IMG submission 187412) | Marine gutless worms symbiont microbial communities from Max Planck institute for Marine Microbiology, Germany - Olavius geniculatus... ... | reverse complement strand
AAATAATAGGCCTAATATTCAAACTTACGCTCTGTGTACGTTTACTTTTAGTTTACAAACGTTTACAATCTTTTTCCTAATAAACGCGTTTATTAACGTTTATTATAATTTTTTGACGTTTATCACACCTATGGTTAAGCTTTCATCAGTGTTTTATAAGGTAGTGTAGCGACGCGTTTGTTCTGTGGTGGGATTTTCAGTCATCTCTTTATTGCATTTTACTTGTTGACTTCGTAAGTAAAAAGCAGACTATGAAATCCACTAGGCCTAATATTTGCCAACAGTATGGACAAGTGGCATATTTTTTACGCCAAGTACATTATTGAGCTGTCTGTTGCAGTTATAGTGCTGCCGAAAAAGAGACTATTTTTAGACTGCGCTGGCCATTAAGTGACGACTGACGAGCCTGTTACGACATGATGAAATGCAACAAGAGCTAAAGTGTCAACAGCTGACAACTTGCATACGGGCGCCCTGAAGTCATTCGACGACATAGGCTTAGTACAAGCAAGCGTTGCCTTCTGAAGAACTTGTTAGTGAGCAAACTCATCTAATATGCAGTGCACTGTATAGGCGTAGGCTATGTGCAGATATGCTGCAGTTTTGATTTTTTGCGAAGTGCACAGCACATGGATTGATTATTGTGACCTGTCTTCATAGGCCAGATACAATTTATTTCGATATAACTAGACTAGACTGTGCAATACATACAGTACTGACGAAACACGCTAGTGGGCTCCAGGCGCTTCACGCTGCTAATGAAGATTCGATCCAGTGGCTTCGCAAGAAGAGCTACTTTGGTGATAGTTATTACGAAACACTGCTGGGTTACATGTAAGGTGGAGGCAGATGATAATCATCTCCGAAATGTAATCTACATCAGCCAGTATAATACAATATTGTAATTTCGCATTTGCGGTACGTCAGTTGTTTTACTAGGCTACAGAAATGTGTTATTGGATTTGGGACAAGGAACCAGCAAATAAAACTGAACTTGCACTTTTCAAGTGGCCTAAAATCTATGGCTGAATACAGCAAGCTGATGAACGGATGAAATGAGACCACTTTGTTCTACGAAACAGTGTTCTTTCGTTGTTAACATTAAATCGTATTTTATTTGAAACAACTTTGAAAAATAAAGTAGTGCCATCTATTTGTGTAATTTTGCTATTGCTACCATTCTTTGGTAAACAAAGTATAGGGAAATTAGGTAATGCGAATATTGTTGGTACGACATCAAGTCAACTCAGCCTGGCCATCCCTTTGTGAGCAGTCGCAATGAATGTTGGTGTTGACCACAAGCTGATACTGCTGACAAACTGCAGAACGTTGTTGGTCAATGATGCTGGCTTTTAAAGGAAACAGCCATCAGTTTAAAGCAGGTCGTAACTCAGTTAGCTTAATCCAGTTTACCCGTGAATACAAACTGTCGCAGATTACAATGAGCTCCATGTAACAGACCTTGCTGAGCCAGCGAATACTGTAGTCGTACGGTCTATGTTTCGGGATACCGGTTACTAAATTATTAATTTTAGGTTATTTAGTTATATTTAATTAACCAAGGAAAGACGCATTTCAACTTTTGAAAGAACAGGTGGCTGTGTGAAAGCAGATGTCCATAGATAATCGTATCTAAGCAACAATATGTGCGACGATTATTTACCTGGTCAAATTTGAAGGGGAATTGAAAAGCCCAAAACAGAAAGCACCAACCTGCAAGTCAGCTGCGGTTGAACTGTCGGGAGCAGAATTATCCTAGTCGAAATGGAAACGTCAAATTCGTGACGATTTGGTGCAACGTGCTTTTAATTATTTTATTTGGCTTTTACAGTTTCATTTGCGACATTAAATTGATATTAGATTTTATATAAAGTTTTAAGAATTAAACGAAGAACACGCGATGACTCTGAGTTAAGTGTCCTGTTACTGATACACGTGCTACTTTCATATGTATCACTGACGAAAAGGCAAGGGGTTGTCGCCGGGGATTTTTTCCTAGGTGGAGTTTTGTTCCAAGAATTGTGTCGTGAGGAAGCTTTGTCTTGGGGAGGGGTTGTCTGAACTCCGCCGAGTCGAAGGCGTTGCTCTGGGACTTACTTATCACGGAACAATTCACCGATGTCTTTGACTTTATTGCACACTTATCTCAGTCGGTGTAATCTGTATAATACATGAAACAGGCTGATCTGCGAGTCTGCCGTAGCAGCACGCGGTATTTAATGGATGCAGGAAACTGCGGTCGCCAACGGTCGGTCGGGCGCGTTGCTGATAAATCTGGACGTTGTTCTCGCGAGATAGTCCGAGATTAGACCGCTGTGAGTTTCTCTTCATTAGCTTAGCATCATGCTCGCACGACAATACGCACAGTGTGCTGTGCGTTAGCATCGCTGCACGTACTGATTTGCAAATCGCTCGAACACTCGTCCACCCACTCCGATTACGACAGGAAAAGCCACATTGATGGCATGCAGACAATAAAAAACCGTTTATTGTTCGATAGGTTCAGCAGGTTGTCATAAACAAGTAAGTGAGCAAAAACAGTAATCGGCTCTGAGTGGCACTAAGGACACGACGCAGCCGACAGCTGAGCCTATCAGATTCACACGTGAGAGCAATATGATTAGTTGATCTTTATGGAATAATGTGACCTATAGTGAATATTGCATTTAGTAGAAGCTAAGCTATTTTTTATAGTTAACATAATTATTTATGATTTAAAGCGGTACAGAACAGAGCCATGGTGGCTTGGTGGCGTAACGGCAAGGACGTTGGACTTAATATGATTGAGAGCTCGGGGGTCGACTCCCGGTCGGGTAGCTATCAAGTGCTTAATACTTGAATGGGTGACTATTTGCGAACAGGTAAACTATAACCAACATTCACCAACGTCAACTCGGCCTTCCGTTTTTCCACGGTAGGTAAGTTGAGTACCCCGGCCCGTCTGCAGCTGGAATTAAGGCAGGACGCGCTCACCTGTGCCGGGTGGCAAGTAACACTGTGTGCTCCCATATGGCAGACGACGCTCCGTAGCTCGGCGATATGCGCAATATTTTAACATTTAACGCAGATTATTGATAGGAAGTCGTGTAAAGACATGAAGACGTGACTGTCCAAATGTAAACAATTATTATAGTCAACCCTGAGTGACTTTTCGTGGTCATTTCAACGTTAAGCGGTTGTTTACGGTCATTGACGAATATAAAGAAAAAAAAATCAGTTTAATATATACAGCTTTTCGAGGCTCTAAAATTCTAAATTAAAGCATCATGTAGCGGTTTCTCTACACATCTGAATGACATGTTGCGCGGTGTAGACCACAAAAATTTGTACAATCTATCGTGAATTAGACATGACATTGGCACCCTATCCGTACCTAAATATTTTCTTCTCTAATTACCGGCACCCGTCTATACGTATAGACAGACGACAGACAGAACGTGAGTGGAAGATCGATAAATCTTCGTTGTGTTTTGCGGCCAATGGCTGGACTGCAACGTCAAAAATATTAGGCTAAAACGTACAGTGTAATTCGACCTACCAAAATGAGTTATAGAACAAAGTAGAAACTTAAACGATTTCATGTAATGCGGTCTCTTGCACAAAAGTCGTATGGTACGGTATTGGGCTAGTTTCTTGCAGGTTTCTTTTTGACGCGCTACAGCTATGCTGTATAGCGCGTCTATGGCACTGGTTGTCGCATATCCGTCGGTCCGTCTATCTGTCTGTTACGGATGTACTGTAGCTAACTTTTGGATTTTATGGGGAAACTTTTACACGAAAAGCTTTGCGTCTTGAGCTTGAGCGTGCAAAATTTTAGCGATTTTAGCGCGTCTTTCCTAGCGACAGCTAGGCATTTTGTTTTAAAAATTTCTTGCTACTGGTGGTGTTAAGAGAATTACTCTTTGTTGTAGACACTGCAGCCAGTGACGTACGGCAGATTAAGCAAACAGTTGTAGTCATCGTGTTCGTTCAAAGCGTTCACCGCATGTCATGAAAGCTGCCGATATTCTGTTGAAATTCGCCAATCGGACGTCTCTCCACGGTGTTCCTAAAGTCATCGAAGCGCGGTCGCCCGTCAGTCGCTGTATATGGGCCGTCATTTGTATCACCGCCAGTCTGATATTCGCCGTTCAGATCTCCGAAGTGCTGCGGCGCTTTTTCAACTTCCCGAAGAAGGTGACGATCGAGGTGGTAGCGATCCCGGTGCCGTTTCCCGCCATTTCTCTGTGCAACATGCGCAATCTGGACTTTAACGTTTTGAACACGCTGAACCGCCGATTCCTCGCCGACCCCTTTCCCGAGCACCACATCAACGCGACCGACAACGAGTTCGTGCGTCAGTACATGAGGACCGTGGCCTTGTACGGACCGCTGTTTTACCGTTACCAAGAACAAATGCCGCTCTACGTGTTTCAGGAAGTCTTCTCGCGGACAACGTTCTCGGCTAATATCCCGCACGACGTCATAAAGCAGGCGGCCGTACACACCGATGATTTCATCGTCACGTGCTACTTCGGCGGCAACAAATGTAACCGTTCGACAGACTTCACAACGTTCTTTGATTCGTATTACTTCAACTGTTTTACGTACACAGCACCGCCGCCTGACGGACAACACGGCGATATGATGTCACTCTCTGAAGGTGCGTGTTTCCAAAAAAAGTGTACTTTTGCGATATCTTTGTCAGATTTCGTTCGATTTTTTTCTTTTTGGCAGTAACATACCCCCAAGAAATTTGAAACAAACACAAATGCACAGCCCGCCAAATTTGAGTGAGTGAGTGAGTGAGTACGAGTACTTACAACTGGCGCACTTAGTAAAAAAAGTCACAATGCGCCGCAGCCTAAACATCATATGTTCGACGTGCTGTATCCTGTAAAATCTGGCAACGTTCTGTGGCACACAGTAGGCTTATGTTGTCAAATGTAAGTCCCACGTAAAAAATAATCAGCTAACTATTAAGTAACGTTCAAGTTATCAGAGCAAGTGTTTGAAGTCTCGTCCACCAGTTCTAGCACAGTCGCGTAGACGCCACATGGTCGATTGCCTTGCCGACGACACGTCGCGTCTCTGCAAACCAGACGAGATCATGCAGCGATCAGGCGTTACTGAAGTTCGCATTTTGGTAGAAAATTTATATAAACTTAAAGGTTCAGCAGAGCTAAAAGTTAATTCGTAAATTTTCTATTAAAATGGAATGTCAAAAGTATAAATACGCTCTTAGAGAAGCTGCAAGATTCCATTTCAATAGGAAGTGGCCAACCTCGAAGTGTGCGTTTTGATGCGTCGCTAATTTTTACAAGGTATATATACAGTAAAAACATACAAAACGAGATGTAAATAGACCGTGTATATGTGTTTGTTTAAAATTTCATGGGTTATGTTAGTATCAAAAAGTAGCAAAATTGGATGAAATTTAGCAAAGATATCACAAAAATAAAAAGGTGCACTTTTTGAAACATCATGTCCGCTCATTGCCTATATATGACGAGGCCGTTCGCTTGACCGTTGAGCTGTTAAGCTGAAATTTGGCTTACCGATTGTCTTGTTTTGAGAAACATGTGATATTTCTGCCTTTTTGTATTTAGTTTAAAAAATAGTTTGCAATGCAGCTAAATGTTGTAGCTGTATACAAACAGATACATAACGTAACCCAGAACGAAACTTTGTACATGTTTCGTTCAACACTATGCTACATCTATTTGCTTGTCTGTAACACTTTACTACTACATCACATTTCTTACTTTGTTTAGCAAAGTTATGTTTTAACGACATGTGTCATGTTGCTTTGCATTGTGTGTTGTGAGTGGTCTATTCGGTGTCGTGCAATCTATCTAGCGGTATTCTCTTCAATTTCTCCCGCAATTATACAATAAAAATTGCTTAATATTCGCTTCGTTTCAGAAAGTGTTCGTGTGGCTGCGACCAGGTATCGAGAACGGCTGGTCGGCGATCGTTCTGACCGGAAGTGGAATGTTGGACAAAAACGAGGACATACGGGTACTTCCAGGTCTGCATGAGACTCGCAGTGCGGTCGCCGCTAGCGAGGGTTTCCGTGTGGTCGTCCATCCGCCAGACACCCAGCCGTTCCTGTTCGCCGAGGGCTACGACGTGCCTCCCGGCTACTCGGCATCGCTCGGGGTTCGACCTCGTCGCAACATGCGCATTGGTCAGCCGCACGGCAACTGTTCCTGGAGCAACCCATTCGACGCCGGCAACGGCCGTGACAACGGCGACGCTACAGATGTCGGCGGCGGGGCGAACGGCGGACAGCGACAACGACAGCTAGGACGACGTTACCGCGGCATAACGTGTCAGAAGAGCAAGTACCGGATGGTAACGTGTCAGAAGATGTGCCTGCAGAGTCACGTGGTGGCCGAGTGCCAGTGCTACGACTCGTCGCTGCCGCTGCTGCCTAACATCACCTCACAACGCGTCAAGCCGTGCCGACACAACGACGAGTTCTCAGACTCGTGCATGCACGCGGCCACTGACGACTGTCTGGCCGCACTGATGGCTGTCTTCGACCGCATCCAGTGTGCACGCCGCACCCGCGACCTCGTCACGCGCAACACAACCATGATGTCTGAGTGCCGCTGCCACCCGCCGTGCGACGAGTTCCTCTACGATGTCTCCTACAGCCTATCCAAGTGGCCGGCGACTGGCTACGAGGGCGACGCCGCCTACATGGACATCTTCTACAACGAACTGTTTCGCGAGCGGTTCGCCAACACGTCCAAGAACGAGTCGATGTGGGACTACTTCAGGGACGAGAACCGCGACTCGACGTTGAAGGACTTCGCCCGTCTGAACGTCTACATCGCCGACAGCAACGTCGTTGTGACGCAGGAGACGGCCGACTACGACTTCAACCAACTCGTGTCCGACATTGGCGGCCAGCTCGGCATCTGGGTCGGCATATCGGTGATCACGTTGTCGGAGGTCGTCGAGTTGGGGTACTTGCTGTTCTGTCACTTTGTACGCACGTGGCGTCACGTGCCGCCCGAAACGCGCATCCGACGTCGACGCAACAGTGCTCCGTCGACAGCAATGACAGGCGGGCTTCAAGCCAACGGTCGGTGCTCGGCGGGCAATGGTCGAGGCGGCGACGGCACCGTCGCGACCATGGTGGCCCTGGCGGACATGGACGACGAAGTCGGCTGGATCGAATACGACAAACGTTTCCGCGCGAACGAATACATGACGTACTCGCGGCGACCGAACAGAGACGAAGAGAGTGAGCGACGTTTTCGGTTCGAACCGATCGAGCGCGACCGATCGTCAATGTACCAGAACAAGTTCTGCGAGTCGTTCGCCATGTGAACCGATATCCGTCTCGTCGCTCGACTAATTACACGTAACAACTACAAGGTCACTGGGACAACGCAAACCTCCGCCAACGCTACGCCAGTTTTCCGTTATGTTCGCCAGGTGGCAGCACCACCAAAATCTTACCACCTCTTAGTTGGGCTAAGTCTAAACTCCCTTAAAAATTTCAGCCAAATCTGCCTGTAACTTTTTTTATGTAGGCCTAATCTTGCTAACAAATAAACCAACATACAGATAGCGCCTAAATAGCTAAATAAACGCACGGTGTCACAATCACACAACCTTTGCTGTCGTTAGAGGAGGTAATAATTTCCGATGATTTTAGTTCTTTCTGTTTGGCGGCTAATCTAGGCCTACAGTTCGTCGAGATCGTATAGGCCTTATGCCGACCAGAAAAGTCTATACGTAGGCTAAGCTGATCGTTTGTTGCATTATGTACTGCCGCTATTGCGCTGTTGTGTCAAAACCGTGTATTTTGGTTATGATTTTCCCAGTGTCATAAACTTTTGTTAATAAAAATACTGTTTTATCAGCACAAAACTCATGTGCTTAATTACCTAGCTGTTTGTCGCAGTCAGTGACACAAAAATGCACAAAGTGTGCACTGTTTCCACAGAAGCGACTGGGAACAAGCTTCGCTTAACTTTGCTAAGTATAAGCTCAGTAGAAGTCATCATCATCATCATCATCATCAGCTTTTGTATCACAAAGCAAATTGTTTTGGAGTGCTAATGGAAGTAATAAGTAAATAAAATAATGCAGTAGGACCTGGTGTTTCTGATATTTAATTTCTCTGAAAATATTTTCACGTTTAGGCCTAAATATCAAACGATCTAGACCACCTGTAGGTAGTGAAAGCGACGGACATACCGACATATTAATACTTTTAGACAACTTTTTGAGTACTTGTTCAATACAAATTGTTATTGTGGTTAATGCAACGAGTTTTAGCCTATCATTAACATTATTGTCATTAACAGTTCCAAAGAAATTTTAGTCTCTGAAAAATGATACACACGTCAGACAGCGCATTTTCTTGTCTTCCTCTAGACTTCCCAGGAGACTCCTGTTAGGAGGCTGAGTTGACTTGCGTTGTTGCATGCAAACCAAGCCTACTTACAACACTGTAGCATTCCAATGTCGCGCGTCGCTGTGTCGTAGAAGAAGACGAATATAGCGACGATCGTCAGGAATAAAGACGCCACATGCGTTACCGTCTTCACCCAACCGTCCCAAACTTTAGTCTCAGAGTATGGTACATCATTCTGGCGACTTCTAAACTCAGTCGGTGGCAGACTGCATGGAGTCCTCATAACGTAAGCCTAGGCTTGGTTTGCATGCAACAACGCAAGTCAACTCAGCCTCCTACCCTCAGCGGGATTAGTGAAGCCACTAAACAAATGTCAGGTTGTAGAGATAAACGTATGTGGGTTTAATGAGTACGTTTATTCGCCAACACGGCAGACAAGCAGCACACAAAAAATAACAGTAAACTAAGAAAAAAAACACAAGCACACACAAACACACCAAAAAAGCGATAAAACACATTGACGATTACTACCGGCTATAGCGGCAAAATATCTCTGAACACAGAGTTTCGCGCAATACACACTGTCTCTACTCCCACATCGATATAGAGTCAAAAGTTTCATGTATTCACCACTCAACTTAAAACACTAAAAAACATTACAAAGTCCAGAGAGACGAAGACAACTGGAACAGGAACTGTTATAGACTAGTGACAGCTAGGCACTTTTGCCAAATTAAGTGTTCATCAGAAATAGTGTGTTTGTAACAAAGAGTCAAACACTACTGACTACTTACGTCATTTTTTGGCGTTTACCAGGAGGGGCGAGTGCTCTGTTAATTATACCCATGTCTGTATGGTGTAGGGCTTACTGACAAAAGGCCACCGGACAAAAGGCCACCAAGCCGGTTTTTCAATGAAATTATTTTTTCAAATAACATGCACATTGTTTTGGCAATAAAACTCAAATCGCCACACTATGTGCTATGAAATAAATTGACATTTTTGTTGCATTAGTTTATTAAGCATATTTTGCTGTATTTTTCCTAACTCAGTGGAGCGAGTCATCAAAAGATGCTGCGCTATCGTTGTTGTTGTTGTTGTAATAGCCCACCAACTCCTCTTTTCTCGTTATGCGTCGTCAAGGTTGAGGAAGTGACGCTTGACGATGCTGGAAACGATACGAGAAGAGTGACGGAGGGGGGATACGGAGTCGTTTGCAGCACATGGACTGTCGTCAGGTACAGACGTCGACATGCCATGCCAAGGCTTCTTGTCGACGTTCTTTCGACAGCAGACGAACCAGCCGGCTGTTGGTTCCACCACGAAAAGGCAACTCCACCAGAACTATACTGCACTATACTGACCGCACATCCAGGTGTGTTGCTATGCCTTGCCGCAGTCAGTAACTGCAGCATCATAATATTTTATATCGCAAGGCGCCCGGGTTGGGCGCCGCTGCGACAACGATGGCCGCTGGACGGGCGACATTTTACCTGTTCCGCGCTGTAGGCTGTCGCTATTACGTCAGTGACTGTAAAAATACGTCAGCTGAGTGGAGACATAAAACTTGCTCGGCCGTCCATTTTACCAAACCTTAGCCATAACCTTTAACCTTTTGAACTAAAAAAAATTAACACTTTAGTTGCTTCTGTCCTGGCGAACGTTCGCATCAATGTTGGTCTTTTTACCTTTATTGTTTCCGCGACAGAAACCTACGGTACGGGACGGATAGACAGGCTGACAGCCAAGACCCATTTGGCAGCTCTAATACAGTGCTGCTTGGGGCTACTGTTTGGCGCTATACTCAAGCACAGCTTAAGAAACTTTTTTTACTTTTAAACTTGGATATAGAGGATATAATAATAATAATAATAATAATAATCTGACTTGTAAAGCGCCAGTATGTGCTAAAAAGACTTCAGTGGCGCTGGCGGACAGAACTAGTCGCTGGTAATATACTATTACCGTAACCATTAACCACTGATTACTACGATTATTATCACTTCGTCACTGCAAAAACCTAAGACGAAGCTTTCAAATAATAATAGACTATACTGAGCGTGGGGATCTCGGACAGTAGCCCGCACGGACAGGGCGGATTAACGCCCGTACGGTACTTAGCGGCAATTAGCGTCACGGCGGGCATTAGCCCGTAGACTGCCGACTTAGTCTAGGCCTGCACACAGTCTAGCCGCCTTAGAAATTTGACTTAACGCCGTCGAGTGATTTCTGGACAGAATTTAATCAACTTTATTCATCGAAAAAATTAGAATTTACTTTTTCTGAATGATTATTCTGCTAAATAGAAGATCCGTCGATTATACGACGAAGGCAAAGATGAAGCAAACTTATTCAATATACGTTTGTATGGAGTGGTTAGATTTGGTGAGAATTGTTCAGTTACTGAGTTACATAGGTTAAAGTTTTAAAATAGACTTTTTGACAGTAGGAATCAAGTGATTTGTCAGTGTTTGTCATGGTGTCGGCGGAGCAATGGGTATAGAAAATTGTGCAACGAATATGACATTTTAGATTGTAGCCCATTGCGTTTTGATGTATTTGCTAAGTT
>Ga0209367_1012750_pt1 | contig 10928 bp, 8 predicted proteins | sample WorMetLIZISLAND2_FD_187412 | JGI IMG/M metagenome (GOLD analysis project Ga0209367, IMG submission 187412) | Marine gutless worms symbiont microbial communities from Max Planck institute for Marine Microbiology, Germany - Olavius geniculatus... ... | reverse complement strand
GGTTCAAACAAAAGAGGACGGCCACACCGAGAATGGTCAGATGACATTGAGCAGTGGTGTAGGGCAACCCTGCAGGAGTTAAGCCACGCTGCCCTAGATAGGCAGCGGTGGGCAGCGATAGTAAGAATGGCGTCAGACACCAACGGGCATTGAGCCCACGGTTGTCGATGATGACGATGATGTCGATGGGAAAAGCCGACCGTACGGCCTACGTCCGAAGCCCAGCATGCGATTTACAGTCATGGAGAGAAAGCGATTTGTCAGAGGTGACACAGTTCCATATGCACGCTATGTTAACGGAACGCTGTCTCAAAAGCTACGGTGAACGTTAGTATAACAGACATCGCACGTGGTCATTTTGCCAGACGATATAAATAACTAGAGTTCCATGCACGTGGTCGCCTCGCCAGGTAATATAAATAACTACAGTGTAAATAAACAAGGAGAATATTGGACGCAGGTTTTGCAAGTATTTCTCACAATAAAAACGCCTTGCTAGGGAAGCCACGCTACAGCCAATGCACTTCTTGTTGTAGTACTGACCTTCAAGGTCATTCAAGGTAAATGATTTTCATGTCATTATTTGAAAGCCAATATGTGACTTCCTATTAGAGATGAATAATAACCTAGGCCCGTATCTTCCATTGTTTTTGAGATATGGTCAGTTTTCTGTTCAAAAACGCACATTTTTCTTACCCCTTTCGTTTAATGCCCAATTTGAAAATGTTCCCTTTGAAGTAAATGGCTGAAATTTTGCTTGCTTGAGTTTAATAACCATAGCTAATTACTCGTGTAAAAATGTTCCCCTACGCCCTACTCGTTAGTCCTCGTACATCCGTTACAGACAGACGAACAAACGGATGACAACCATGCCAATAGCTCGACCGTTACTTAAGTACAGTCGGCTAAAAATCGGTGCATTAGTTTAATTAGTTTCTCCTTCTGTAGGGTGGGGAACACTCGCCCGTCTGCATCTATTTTACAAAGCGTCAGCATAGTTTGCAACTGCTATACGGATGCCCTGTCTTGGCTACGACAAAAGCGTCCGTCCGTCCGTCTGTCCGTCACAGATTTATTCGGCATAGACGCTAGTTTATGTCCGTATGATTTTTCATGCGGATACATGCTGGAGTTCGAGAAGAAAAAAGCACGCCATAACTGTTGTGGGTGTTATTCTTGCAAACTCGCAAACTGAACGTCTTCAGTCACATATACAGTCAAAATTTTGTAAAATTCGTCATGGTCCTCATGGACGCCAACGGGCATTGAGCTAATGGAGCACGGAAGTCCAATAACAGTGTTTTAGATGCGGGTGCAATACCCCCACCCCCAGGGAAATGGAAGATTTGAGGTTGAGCTGCAGCCAAAATATGTAATTGTTTCCGACTTAAGAAAAAAAACTATTAATGATTCAACGGATGGCAGCATCGAACAGCGACTCCGATTTTTTTACTACTCGCGCGCTACGTTCCTAACGTAGCGAAGAGGAGTACATGAGATCAGTGCAATATTGAGGACCGACCGACGACCGACCTCTGTTCCTGGAAGAGCCTTCCTGGAAGAATTTCAAACGGCCATATCTCCATAACGATGCTAGATAAACGCATGGTCACAATGGACCACCCATAGAAAGTCCACCCCCGGGAGTCGAATGGTCACGTGACCGATGATGTCACGTGATCCCAAAAAGGTCAAGGTCGTGACCCCATTATCTTTGAGGCGCCATATCTCCATAACGTTGCCAGATAGACGCATGCTTTGAGGTATAACAAGACAAATGGCAACTAGCGTCATCGACCATTATTTTAAATTCTTCCTCTCAGTTCCTAAAATCGAGCAATATTTTATGAACTTTGGAGAGACAATTTCCAATAACGACCTCGACGCCAGTCACTATTAGTATAATATTAAACGGGCCTCAATTAGACGCCGGGTCTCTAATACCAACCGAAAGAAACGAAAAAGCTTTTAGAAGAATACAAAAAAATAATGCGTGCGAGGAGTACATTAGATTGGTCACAATATAATAATATTTCTTGTTATTAAATTACTTTGGTCCTTTTTCGATTTCTCATGAAAATAAATTTTCCATTTTACAGCACGATGTGCATTGTGCACACTGACGCAGCAGGCTTAGAATGTTGTCTTTCACAAAAGCCAAAAAATACATTTAAAGGTTATATTTTGGAGAATTTGTTATAACTTATTAAATCACAAGAACTAGTTGTGAGACTGATACAAACTGGACGACACATTTCTGGGAGCAAGCAGCTCGATGACTTGGCCGTTGTCCACGGCGACCTTCTTGAGCCTTCCACCACTGACAACGATCAGTGACCTGTTCTCGTAGATTACGTCGAACGTCCGCACCCTGCGTACTAAAGTGATCGGTGCAAACGGTTTGCTGGTGACCGTCGGGTCGACAGGCAGACCGTGGATACCACCACTCGTGGCGTATACCAGAAAGTCGGACACGTCTGCACAAACAAATGCACGAGCCACGTCAAGGCCATTATTGGAAATGTTTGCCCCTCAGTTGGTAAAATATTGCCCGAGGTCGAAGACCAACAGCAATATTTTCCACCTCGGGCAATCATGATCGATAACGCCGGTCACTATTTGTTGTATTAGCGTCCATGCAAAATGTGTGATATTTTACGCTCCCTTCGAATAAAGTAAACAAACTGATAACTGATAACGTACGATGTACGGTTTAGCCATAATACATGAATTCGGCGTCGGCATGGTCATAAACGTCTTAAATATTAATGAGGCGTGACCACTTAAAAATCACTTTAATATTGCCCAAAGGGCACTATTGAAGTGATTTTTGACCAACTGGTGACCGGTTTGTGACTTGGACCAATCGCGTGCCTGGTATTTTGTGTTGAAGTATAACAAAATAATGTTCATATAACTAAAAACTATATCAGTTAGTGACGACATATTGTCCTTTTCAACAGAAAATCGACGCTTTGGCTACGAGAAACGTTAATTCGCACCAATTTTGTTTTTTTTCTGCTCCGTTAGTTTCAAATTTACGAGCCAGCACTGGACGGACAGACGGACGATATGCCTATACGTTACAAAACACGCGAAACAAGTGTCCTCAGCGATGCCGCGCTATATGAACACGAGTTTAAATTTTAAAAAAAACGAAACAGTTAGACAATGAGTTCGTTATAAAACTCCAGCAGTGTTACCAGTGCACGAGCGTCCATCGGAACCCAGTAGACCAATAGTGCACGCACAGCGAGGCAGCTCGGAGTCCGGCATCGGAAAACACAACTGACTGCAGCCTCCGTTATTCACGCGACAAGGACTCAAAACTAATGCACAATCGCACAGTACAACTTATGTAAAACTTCAACCCAAAGACAAATGCACTGACAGAATGCACCGTGTTCCAGAAAAGTAGTACATACACCAAACTCATAATATCGATAACTTTTCGATTATTCTCAACGGATTTTAATAGTTCTTCCACTTGCACACTTTGCAAAAAATGCGATAAAATGTTATTTAAATCCTATCACATCTTAAACACCGAGCTTTCCGGTCGCCGCTGCTTGTGTCTGGAACAGCACCCCGCATCCTTCGTGGCTGTCTTCCGGTCCCGTCTCAAGACCCATCTGTTCCATATCTCATATCCCACCCTCAGTGGCTGTACAGTGCCCGCGCAGTGACGATCACGTGGACACTTTAATCGCTTTTTACTTAATTTGGGCCTAATTCCTAAGCAACAAGGGCGAAGCATCAAAGTCAAATAATGACAAACAGCTGATCACAATGTTTTCCTGTTGGTGGTGAATTATAATCCATCTATCCTGCACGGTTATGGGGATAAAAAGCCTAAAAATTTGGGGGTCACGACCTTAACCTTTTGGGGTCACGCTACGTCATCGGTCACGTGACCACTGGACTCGCCGTGGCCACTTTCCTATTGGTGGTTCATTGCAACCATCATGTGTCTATTGTGCACTGTTACGGAGATACGGGACCTCAAAAATTTTGGGCTCCCGACTTTGACATTTTGCTGTTGAATAATAATTATCACCTTTTCACGATTTTTGCTGTTTTCGACGTGTCAGTCATTGTACGTCGCCGTTAGCAAGTGTATAAACTGATGTTTTGTACATTTATGACATAAATCAACCGCCATCAGTCGCATCAAAAGCCATTCATAAAAAAACGAGAACTCAGGCTGCCTACCCGCTGGCTGGAGAGAACGGTCATAGACCAGAAGCCGCTGAAGTCCGTCGACGCCTTGTATAATTGCGTCGTCCATGTAGCTACTGGAAGCCGTTGTAGCTTTGTCTGACTTAAATATCTGTCAAACAAATACAACACGGCGCATGCACAAACAGAATCAGTGTAAAAATACACAATTACGGCAATAACTCTGATTATTACCCACCCCAAAGAGTGTCTCAATAAGTATGCTGTTAACAGCATCAAGTTTTATGATTTTGCTGTTGTCGCCGTGTTAAATACATAGTTTTAGAAAGCGATGTGCTTTCTCAAAAGAGAAGTCACTTTCTGGCAGCGATTTTAATAAATTAATATTTAACATGCAATTTTGCTTTACTGTAATTCTCATCTTAAAACCCAAGACACGCTACACATAGACGATGGTCACAAACACTGCACGTGTTTTTACAGAAAGATCTGTAATCAAACGACAGCGCAACAGCTTGCCTTCTGAAGGTTTGCGTCAGCCCAGTAGAGCTCGGAGCCGAACACTGACAGACCGATCGGTCTCGGCAGATTGGTCAACACATATCTGCGGTTCTCTCCTGTGTACGATACGCACTGAAACCATACAGAGAGAGCTATTCCATCACTATTCACATACGAGGAAACTGTTCACCGTTGATTGCTGCATATAGCCAGAAATGTGAATTGAAGGGTTTTTCTTCCTTCTCTTCCTCCTTTCGCCTCTCGTCTCCCCCCCTCCGTTCCCTTCACTTCCCCTCACCCATCCAGCTAGAAGATATGGGGGCGCTGTGGGCTCTCCCAGCGGGGTCTGAGACGGAGTCGAAGCCGAAATCGAATTTGATGCACTGCACTGCATTATGGCTTTAAAATATGAGATCCGGTGCCAAAAGGTTTAATTATTTTTCTGGGAATTAACCGATCAAAATCAGTGCGGTTTAAACGTGTGCTTATGTCTTGTCTGGGAATTGGGGAGACTGGGCCCTCACTTTTTTTACGCCACTAAAGCAGTATAGTAGAAAGAAAGACAGAGAGAGAGAGAGAGAGTAGGACAGACGTACTTGAATGGCATCGACGCTGTCGTCAGTCCAGTAGATGTCGCCAGTGCTCAAGTCAACTGATAGCGCCGTCGGAGAAGTTATACCACTGGAGACGATTGTTGTCTGATTGGTGCCATCCAACAACGCGCGCACTATATTTGTGACACTGATATGACGACATGACCAGTACACGTACCTACAACACGCACGTCGTTCTTCTTGCAAACAGCTTTGAACAGCTTCTTCAGCCTCTGCTAGTACGACCAGCGCATCACAGACTTCACGTTATCGCAATTTACCCTTTACTGGCTTGCTTACTTATATATTACTTACTCAATCACACAAAACAACACTGTCCATATTTACGCAGCCAAAAATTGAAACTGAGACTAGGGTAAGCGTCGGTGGGGGCGGTTTCACCTCCTCACCGGATAAAAAGTCTATAAGCTCCATACACCGAAGCAGAGCCATCACCGCAAACGAATTTTGGCATAAAAACCCTACATATATTGGGTATAAATTTCGTTAGTTTTACTGCACAAACTCACATTTTTAACTGAAGCCGGGGGTCGCCCCCTCATCACCCTTCTGGCTACGCCGCTGACAGTCCATAACAATGTTAACGATAATCACAATGTGCTATTATTTTTACTGGAAATAATAATTATATATCTCTTAAGCAGTTAGCTGTCCTTACATATGCCTGCGAGACATGGACAATGTCAGCTGCTTACACAAAGTGTCTGGAGGCATTTCATATGAAATGCCAATGCCAGATAGCCAGAATCCGCTGGCAGAACAACACACGCAACACCGACGTTGCTACCTTAATAGGGTGTTTACACGATCGAGCAAACAGCCAGCAAACATCGAACTTTCTCAAGCAGGCCTATCGGAACCCCGCCCCTGGCTCAAATGTAGGCCTAGGCTTAGGCTCTTAGCCCACAACTGATCACGTGTTATATAAGCCTTCCAATTACAACCCGCCCGCCCTCCTAATTGGCATGCTAATTACCATAGAACGAACTAGCTGTTCGATGTTTGCTCGATCGTGTAAACACCCTATAACTGGCCTCAGTCCTGTGTCAGAGTCCATCATCCAACGCCAAAACTCGCTCTTCGGGCACGTAACCAGACTCGTCGAGGACACTCTGGCCCATCAAACTCTGCGGTGTCACGTCAACGTGACCCTCGGTCGTCCCCCTGACCGTAGCTGAAGACGTCCAGGCCGACCCACGAACAGATGACTCGATCAACTTCGTGGGACAACAACACTCCGCCTGCTGACCTCTGGAGACAAGCCTTGTCACGTGGACACTCGGGGGTGACGCTACGGTCCTCGCCGACTACGCGCTAATGACGACCATGAATTAACAATATCACAACAACGGCGTGATGATGAACAAGTAACTTAGTCCTTGAAAGCTAAGGGGGCACTGTAAACTTTTCTCAAATCTGACAATAACAGACAGGTACAAGAAATAACTAGTAGCATTTGTTCACTATAAACAGCATCCATGGACGAACCTTTTTACTGGGTCGATGACCAGATTAATTTTTGACGGCCCTGACATGCTGAAATCAATGCCCGTTGCATTCAATACCAGCAGACTTTCAGCACAGCTGTTCAGCTTACATACTTCCAGGAAGTTGTTGCGTATATACAGGTGATCTGTCCAAAAATAAACAGCGCATTGGCTAAGATTAATAGTTAACTGTAGAAACATTAAGCATTAATTAACTGTTAATTTTGACTAGAAGCCATAAATGCCACAAAGAAATCGCATTTTCTCGTTTTCTTACCTATGCTGTAAGACACTTGTAGACAGGCTAGTCCAAAACCAAAATGTTGACTTTTTCTAAAAAAAAAAACAGATAAACTCGCAATAAAAAAAAACCAATAGTAAACAAGAAATCTGAGCTAATATTCATAAGACGCGCGACGCACGACCTGTTCGCAGGTTGTTTTAGTCTATCTCCAACCATTTCGTCGCAAGTCACTCGAGTGTGCGACGCATCCAAAAATCGCCAAAAAATCACTAAAACCCCCAATTTTAAAAATTCAAGGTCGTTCCAGGTCATCAATGTTGATACTCTTCAAAAGCCACTCAACAGTTCTTGTTACGGTAAGCAGCAAGTCTACGTCTATCTGCAACTGTTTTCATGCTTGACGAGACGACAGCGGTAAAATAACGAATTTTTTGACAAGGACTCCTCTTTGACGCCCGCGAGCGCAGGTCTTCTTGAACATAGGGTGTCCGGACTTGGACGGCTGAAATCTACGTTTAATACTAAAAATTTTCTACTGCAGGTTCTCTTGGTCTTTTCTCACTAGAGCTTGAATCGGTACCGGGTCGTAAAAGACGGACGGACGGACAAACAAAATTACCACAGCTAATACGCGCTATAGCAGTATCTGCTGTCGCGCGTAAATATTAACCATTTTCAGTTTTAAAAAATTCAGTGATATTGGCACGACGTACCTTCAACCCAGTTAATCGCCAGAGCAGAATTGTTGCGAACGTTTGAGCCTGCTGAAATGGAAACAAGTTGAGCGTAGCCGGTGCCGTTTAGTTTGATTCTGTGGACTCCCAGCCTTCTATCCTGATAATATCTACTGCTGAAGTCCAACCAGTAAATGTACTCAGTCGACACGTGGAAGTCAAAGTCTACGATGACCCTACCTGCAACCGCAAAAACCGCACGTACCAATGTCCACGACATTTGCAGCAGGAAACTACGCATAACGTAAATACTACTACTACTAATAATAATCAGCCAAGTTATTTATGCACGGCGCCTAAAAGCAAGTCACTAGGCGCTGCAGCCTCAGTCAAACAGATGGGTCTTCAGTTGCGCTTGAAACTGTTCGTAGTCCTAATAAGTTATAATAAGTTTATCAAATTACAACCTTTTATTATTGTTTTTGTTGACGTTTCGGCAACCGCTGCTGCCTTCGTCGGAACGACTGTTCACCAGGTGTAGCTGCGGCGGACAGTAAGTAAGCATAGATGTGTGGAAGTTGGTAGGACCCCTCGTCTCGGTTCATCGACTTGTCTTGTTCTTTTCTAATGTGTATCGCTTCCCTGACCGAGAACCGAGACGAGGGGTCCTACCAACTTCCACACATCTATGCTTACTTACTGTCCGCCGCAGCTACACCTGGTGGACAGTCGTTCCGACGAAGGCAACAGCGGTTGCCAAAACGTCAACAAAAACAATAATAAAAAGTTGTAATGTAATGAATTTATTATAACTTATTAAGTTATGTTTCAACCTATGAGTCTGTTCAAAGATGTTCGTAGTCCTGTTCCAGACTCGTGAGCCGGCGACTGCGAACGATCTGTTACCGAGCCTTGTCCTTGTCCTTGTCCTCGTCCTCGCTACAACACACGTGAGGGAGGCGGCTGAACGTAGTCGGCGAGTGTCGTCGCTGATTAAGTTGCAATCGTCGCCGAGATATAGAGGCGCCAAATTGTTTAATGCGTTGAACACCAGTGTGGCTACCTTGAACTCGACCCGGCGTCGCACCGGCAGCCAGTGTAATTCGCGTAGAAAAGGTGCGATATGTTCGCATCGTCCTGCGCAAGTGACCAGCCTCGCGACGGCAATCTGGACAGACTGCTGCCGTTGTAGAAGATTGTCAGTGATGCCGTGCGTCGCAGTAGTTCAGACGACTGGCACTGCACGCCTGGACCAGCGTCCTGCAAGTGACTGCACTACTGATAATAAGCCTGACACTGATGTCGTGTTGTGTGACATCAGTGCAAGAGTATACACTCATAACGTTCTGCACAGTACATCTGTACTCCTGTACCTTCAAAACAAATGTTCATGACTTTTAAGACACAGACGAGCTCATCACTGAAATCGTTCACCTAGTTTTTTTAACTGGCGTAAATATGACAAAGTAACTTTTTAAATGTTTATTATCAGAGCTTGTACGCTATTCGTAAGAAATACTGCTCCAGCAATCAAAATCAGAATCGCAACAGTTTAGTGCGCTATTGCAGCCAGAAAACCGGATTACAACAGTACAAAATATGCAGAGATAAAAGCCATTCGATAAAATGTTTTGCTGAATGTCTCCAAAGACCACCTGCGGCATTGTAGGTTTTGCTTCGGTCAAGATCTGTAGGCCTAATAATCGTAGCAACAGCCACCCCAGCGTCTGCATACGGTTCAACCCTTTCATATCCTTGAAGTGCGCCATGCCGTAACGTGACTGTGAGTGACTCCACCCCTACGCACCACAAACCAGCACGCAAGCAGTTTTACCGGCACACTAACTGACAGTCTGTGTAAAACAGCTTAGTAATAGGGTGTTAACACGATCGAGCAAACATCGAACAGCTAGCTCGACGTCCTATGGTAATTAGCATGCCAATTAGGAGGGCGGGTGGATTGTAATTGGAAGGCCTATATAACACGTGATCAGCTGTGGGCTAAGAGCCTAAGCCTAAACCTACATTTGAGCCAAGGCGGGGTTCCAATAGGCCTGCTTGAGCCAGCTCGATGTTTGCTCGATCGTGTGAACACCCTATAACGAAGCGTCTACTAACAGTTGGACTAGAAGTCTAAGAAGAAGCTGACTAAAGCACAGATGTTAATACTGCGGCATGCTGCAAAATGCACAGCATTATTTTGTACACAAACAACCAAAGTAATTGCAACTGTAAACAGGATATTTAGACGTATGAAATTTGAAATGGTTTCTAATCTTTCATGGGTGCAGTGCCCGTTTCAGTTTCCGCCCTTGACTGGCGGGTACAATAAATATATACGAAAAGTAACAATAACATAATTACCAAATTTACTGGAAAATCAAAACCAAAAAAAATCTAAAGCAGGTTAGCTGATTTGATGCTGTAGTTGTTGCTCGTGTAACACTTGCCAAAGTTCACCAACATTTATTAGACAAAGACTTGGATTCCCATGGAAAAAGGCCAGATTTGGGAAGTCGAAATACCGCCGTCAAAAGTCGAAAAGTTGCACTGCAAACTCTGACAAGCAATGCCGGCTATCACACCACTGCTTTTGCGCTTGTTTTGAACCATGATTAAAACAGAGTCCAATCTTCTATGCATGTTTTAAGCCACGTTTTAAAAGATGCGATAATCCGATATGTTAAGACGGCGTGGACCAGAGTACATTCTGACCGAACATCTAGAGCCTACAGAGTGGACCAAAACGCACCATTTTCATACGCCTTAACTTCATCAAATACTAGTCAATTATCAAAATTCTTTCAATCACAATCTTCAGAAAATGTGTAATTATGCTGTCATTAAAAATCCCAGCACACGTCAAGTGCGTAGTTACACTATCTTGTGATATGTCAATGTCTTAAAAGCAGATTCCAAATCAGACTACGATCGTCACAAATTAAGCGTTCCGCATTCATAGTCACAAACTTCTTTATTAAAATAAAAATTTTGAAAAACACTAACCAAATGCCAATGACATCAGTGATGATGTCACTAGGCACTAGCAAACACAAACGTATGAGTAACCAAGATGTTATATACTGTACGGACTCGAAGTCTGCTCCCTAATAAAAGCTGACCAGCGTTCACTTGACTTTGCAGTCATACGTTTTTTAATGAAACTATTCTGCACTTCGAACATGGTAATAATTAATGCATGTCTAAGTTACTTTGACTTTAGACTTCC
>Ga0209367_1012748_pt1 | contig 10928 bp, 7 predicted proteins | sample WorMetLIZISLAND2_FD_187412 | JGI IMG/M metagenome (GOLD analysis project Ga0209367, IMG submission 187412) | Marine gutless worms symbiont microbial communities from Max Planck institute for Marine Microbiology, Germany - Olavius geniculatus... ... | reverse complement strand
ACGGGAATTGCAACCGGAAACACACAGTTAATCTAGTTATTAGGATAGTAAGCGTTATATGGCTTTTGCCTGTGCTTACTTAGGCCACCAGTAGTTCTGGTGGCTTCGGTGAATTCGGTGAATAATTGATTTACACAACACTATTTTACAGGTGATAGATCGTATCTGGTTTGTGAAAACGTGTAAACAACAAGTAAACATGGAGGATATGAAAGCCAATGTTTCGGAGTTATTAAAGGGAATTGACAGGTTACTATCGTGCTATATTACGAAAATCGTTAGCGAATTTGAACCTTTTTAAAAATTTTATTTAACCAATTAAAATATTTATAGAAATTACGTGGACAATAGTTGTTTGTAAGTGCAACGTGCAAGAACTGGTAAAATGCGGATGCGCACAATGCAGGTCTGCGGATGTAAGGGGTAACGCTGTAATTATTGCTTTAGCTGTAATTTATAAGATTAACCATTTCTTGATATTAGCCTTAGCCCTGGCTTAGCCTTAACCCTGATGCAGCAGGACGATGGTAAAAAGCGGATCGGCGGATATCGTAGCAGGGTTAGCGCTAGTATTAGGGATAGAGTTAAGATTAGGGTTAGGAGTAGGATTAGGGATAAGGTTAGGGTTAGGAATAGTGTTAGGAGGTGGTTAAACTTAGGGTTGTTAACAGTTATCCAGTTAACCATTGGACCGGTCCTGCCTTCAGGAAACAATGATCGTAAACTTCAAAATATCACTAACTTTATTGATAACTTCTTGAACAGCAGATATATTTGTGATTGTGATGTTCCACCTGAATGTGTCAGTCTGGTTAACTGCAATAATTCTCAGTGTTATTTTCCGTTCGCGGAAATGTTCAGGATGCTTTTTTGGGACTCAATGTACTTTGTTATTACACAGTTTCTGGCTGCAGTGCAACAGAAACACACATTTTAAAGGAATTAATACCATCATGGTTAGTGCAACAATCAGGCATTGAGTTCCAATTATCGATAACCCTGTTAGAAAACGTATATTTTCTTATATCTAGTCTGATTTTTTTTCTTAATTAGATTTCATTCGTGGCCTGTCTGACTTGCAATATCAAACCTGCAATTTCTAGTAGATTTTAGTGATTTAATCACAAATATCTCTGCTGTTCAAGAAGTTATCAATAAAGTTACCGGTAATGATATTTTGAAGCTTATGATCATTGTTTTTAGCTTTTAGTTCTGTATTTGTTGCCATCTGGCAATATACTGACTGGGTACTGACCAGGTGATGTAAGACAAATGTTACATCAATTAATTAATTAGCACAAGTTAGTAAAAGTGCTGTTAAGTCACTATCATTGTTGCATTAATTTGGCTGCTGCAACTAAATGGACACAGACATTTTGTGTCTTTGTTATTTGATGGAACATTAACCTTTATTGACATTTTTAAAACATTTAGCTGTTTTGTATATTGAACTAGTTTGTTGTTAATGTGTGAAAAGCAACATTTTGTTCTTGCAGGTATAACCCTGAAAATCTGAAAATATTGGAACAGTATGTTTATGCACAAGCATCTGAAAATACATATGACTTGGAGGCCAATTTGGCAGTGCTGAAGTTGTAAGTAATTAGTGTTATTAAGGATAGTTATTAAGGATAGTTAGTTGTATCTTTCCTTCTCATGATGTTCATGAAGTAATACTTCAGTTGCCTTTGTTTTGCTTGGCTTGACCTGCACTTTGTGACTTTGTTATGTAAAACATATATTAGTGTCAGTCACAAATCACAATGCCTAAAATTGAGGTGTCAAACTTCCACTCTGATGCAAATTTTGTGTTTTGTAATTTATTTCAGGGCCACAGCATCTGATTTGCCTCTTAACCGGAAGTAACTGCATATACTTTGCATGTATAAAGGGCTGGCAATGTAATACCAGGTGGCGCTAAAAACGTCTTGAAATTTGCGTAACTATAAGGGTGAATATACTTTATGGAGATAAATTTCTTTTCGCACATTTGTAGACTAATATGTATTCTTACTTACTTGTAAACTTCAATGACCTCACTAATGACATCACTGAATGCTGCTTAATGACGTAAGACGAGTTAAAAATCCAATTATGTGAAGACAGCGTTCCATCACACCACATAAAAGCAACTCAAATTTCCTTCATAAGCCATTTTTTAAACCTCAAAAAGTTCTTCAGATTGTTATCAAACGGCATGATGTCGACATCAGACAACCAGAATTACTGCATAAAAGCCATATAGCAGTGGAAAAAGCATCTAGAAGCAGTAGTAAAGGAGAATGGAGAACCTATTCGGCACATTTTCTGCTAATTACTTGACTGATGATGATTCGGCCTACTGTGATGAACCGCTTGCATCACGTTCACGTGTGACGCTATTTTGTTTATATCACGGTTAACACAGAAGTGTTTTAAGTGAAAATTTCTACACATATTTGAAGATGTATGGTCATTACATATATGCTTTTGCACTGATTCATTTCGACTGTTCGGGTGAATAATGCATGCAAATGTTCGGGACATTTTTTGTGCCACCCGGTATTTACACATTGCATATTTGTAGTACTTTACCATACACTAACTGAAGGTTTATTTGATGATTTGCAGATATCTGTACTGATCTGCAGTATTCATGCGAAGACATTTATACTGTTGTAGCAAGAATTTATGCAATACAATTTGTTGTGCATTTTTAGCTTATAATTCTTGACGATGGTATCACTGCAGTTGTTTATGCACTAGTTCGGTTTTGTGCTTTAGATACCAGTTCAATCCCGTTCACTTTCAGCTGCCGGTTGTGTCGGTTATTCTACTGAAAGCTCTGACCAACCTTCCGCATTCGGACTACACGATGTGCAAGTGCCTGATCGATTCTTTACATGTGAGTGTCTTATGAATCTCAGTGTGATATGACTTGTGTGTCAGCCAGTCATTTGTTATGACAAAAGGCAGCACACAGTGAGTGCAACGAAATGGTATGTAGGATTGTAGGTACTATAAAATTCTATACAAAGTCTATAAAAATTGAACAAACTAGGAATATAACGTAAAATATTGAGAAAAACATGGTATGGATTAATGGATGAACACATGATGTGACTAAGTTGACATTTGTGTTTGTTCTTAAATATTTATGTGAAATGTCACAATACAGTTACTAACTGTTACTGTATTATTAGTGTTGTGGTTTTCAAACTATTTTAGTTGGATGATGATCCGCTACGTCGAATCGATGCTCTTGCCGATATGCTTGAGATGTGCCAGTTTCAGCAGTTCTGGGTATGTTCACTTAATTGTCACCAGTGAGCATTTTGTCACACTTCTGAGTTCACTCATATGTTTGTTTTTAAACTATTACTGGTAAAATTTTAAACAGTGGTAAGATTAATAATTTTGCAGAACACACACATTTTTGTGGTATCTGTGAGCATACATAAGGATATACGAGAAGTTTGTGTTTTGTTTTCTTGTTTGTTGACCAGTACAGTTTGTAATGGATACAACTTGATAGCTTTTCTGTGGGGCTGACTGTTTAATAATTAGACTGGGCAAGTATCTGTGCAAAGCGTGAATGCTCAACTTTTTTACATGCGCTTTGTGTTGCGCCATTCTCCTTTGCTTATCCATTAAAATGCCAGTGATAGTGTCCACCATATGAAATTTCACACGTTTTAAAAAAAATGTAATTTTAAAGTAACTTTAGTTGAGAGCATTTTTGACAGCCTGAATCTTATGTATTTGTGATGACATTGTACATACATTGACATTTCTGTAAAGTATTCAACTTTTAGCTGTGTGGTTAATTGCTAGCAGTTTGTGTGATTCAGGCACATATGACTGACGTTGCTGATCTTACTCAGAGCATAACTGGCTTTGAAGACTCCATTCGGAAATGTAAGCTTGTGTTGTCTTTTCTCACACTTTTGTGTATGGTGTAATCCAGAAATGCAGCCGTTTATTTTTAGTGCTTTTTCTACCATTATCTTAAAGTCCAAGTTGCACCATTTTATGTAACTGTTATAAAGCGCTAATTGGCTTAATCAAGTGCTAATTTGTCAATATTCATTAATCTTCTGGTTGCTAGTACATCTTAATACCCTAAAAATCAGGTTTAAGATACTCAGTTTTTTCTTTTCACGGTTTTGGCCATTATCGGAACTGTGACGTCATCTGCAGGAGGGTTGCTAACTAGCTTTATTGCCTTGTGGTCAAATGCAGCTTTATTTACGGCCAAATAGCCTTAAAAAGACCAAATTTTCCATCAATAGTTAACCTACTAAAACCACAATATTCCAACACATCGTTAATTTTACAAACCGCACACCTCTAGTAGTGAACAGATAAACAATGACGTAATTTCTGATGTCACCTATGCATTATTACTTGTACTCTAAATTGGATGTTATTTTGAGTAAAACCGACGGATTTGATGTGTTCTTAATGCAGATGTCAGTTGGTTAACCAAGCGTCTTGTGAGTGATGTCAACGGTATTTGTGGTCCGTTCGGGTGCATTCGGCTGGCACAACATATTTGTGATAAAATTACTTCAAAGCGATGTTTTTATTTCAATTGATCAGCGTATTATTAATTAGTGTTACATTTTACACATATTTAGCCGATATCGTTTTGTGTGCAACTTGGCCTTTAACCTAGGTTTGTGCTACCAGAACTTAATTCTGAACACAGTTATTATGTTGTCCATTTTATTTAGCATAATATGCTGAAATTTTTGCATCTTGCCTGTGGCTATATTGTGTTGTGGTGTTCTGTGTATTTTCTTGTTTCATTCAGTTCTTGAGTGTTGGTAAAGAGGTGCATGGTCAAATGAGGCCTGCAAACAAAAACAAATAGGTCACTAACGTTAATCCATAGCAATTTGTCAGGTCACTTTCAAGATAAGGCTAAGTGTTTGCATTGTTCTACATTAGCTGTGACAACCAGTAATCTGTCTTACAAGCTTCGATGGATTAACCAGTGTTTGATTTGCAGCCATTGACTCAAAACATGGCTCATGAGGTTGTTTTGTCAGTTTGATCATGGCGTTGAGTCATGCTGTTGCTTCAATGTTGATTTGTGGCGTGTACAGTTGTATGTCATGTCATCGGAATCACATATCAGCACGTCCGCAAGTCAGTGCTACAAGAGCTGCTCGGTAGTGTTTCAGGCTAGTATTGCATTTTTTTAAATTAGTACAGCTGTCGAGCTTAATGATTAGTCACATGATTAAGTGTTGAAAATTTTATTGAGGATTAATACAAATTTTAATCGTTAAAATTTTGATTGAAGTGATGTCAGTAAAACAGTATAAAGTTGATACGGTGACATCGTGACAAGCAACTGAAATATTTCAGTGCTATGTGATTTGCGCATATTTCAGAAAGTCTTAATTTCAGTTTGTCTACAATGCTGGGTTAAGAACACTCAGTAATTCTGTGTTAATGCATTTGTAAAAGCGTATAGCTCAATAAGTGAAAACTTTGCCAAACAAGAAAGTGCATTTTCTTTGGCATTTACCACTGTTAGGTTCTAATCGAAATTAATGATATATTAATGAATCATTAATTTTTGTAAAGTTAACGATGTTAAAAAAATCAGTTATTACCGATTCTGTTAATTAATGCCGTTATTTTGCTTGAGTAAACTACACATTGTATGTACTGCCAAAAAGGGAAATGAATAAAAATATTCAAAACTTGGGTTAAACAATCTGCGAGGGACAGTTGGATGTGTTCGAGCGTGTATTGTTGAATTTTGTGGACATTTTAATCGGCCTTTGGTTGTTCGTGACCTATAAGTTATGACACTGTGTAAATGTGTTTGGTTGATTGCTTGCGCATCGCAGTGGCTGAGACAAACAACTGGATCTCATTGAACGGCTGGAAGGACGAGGCTGATGGATATGTTTGTGTTGCAAACCAAGAAGACAGCATCAAGACAAAGAACATTACAGAAAAAATCACATTCGATGGTAAACTTACCCAGCTTGTTGGTGTTATTTTTGATTTACCTGTTTTACTGAATTAGCATTACATTGTGTCATTTGTTGACTAATTAAAATGCGAACATTTATGGTGTTCAGCTAAAATTGTTTTGCGTGACATAGTACATTATCTTGCTGCTTATGTTATTTTACAATTTTTTAAATAATTATTATCATATTATGGAATAATGCAGTGCTGCCAGCAATAGCAAAGAGTTTTGCATGCTTTTACAGTCTGATTCTATGTTATTTTCTAGCGTTAGGTTTTTTTTGTCGTAAATGCATCAAATGTTGGTCTACTTTAGAATTCTTTTAGTGATATACTCTGCAGTAATTTTGCAATGAGGTAATTACTAGAGAGCTCATCGCACCTCAAACTTGTCGTTACAGTACCTTGTGAAATTACTTTAGCTTTCATTATCCTCAAGGTGGCTATACTGTGTGATTTGTTGGTTAATAATGTTTTCACTTTTCAAGTTTTCAACTGATTTGAATAGTAAAATAATGTTGATGAGTAATTAGCATTTGCTGCAGTTATGAATGCATAAAGCTCACATTTTATTGGATCACCCACTACACGTGTTGCTTTAGGAAGAAATTAGTATGAGTTCCACAAAGAGGGATCATCAGACGAAAGTGGGGTTGTCGAGAATTGTGATTTTTTGTACTTGTGGTCATCATATCTCAATCTCACGTGATGACTGTGGTTGCAGGTGTAGCAGCGATCATGGCATCTGTTGTGCCTCCGACTGCACCAGTTGCACATCCTGCATCCGCCACTGGTGGTCCTGTCATGCGGTAGAGAGAACTCGCTGATCTTCGTAGTTCTCATTCTGGGCTCAAACTCTAGATCATTTGCATTGTTGTGTGCTGAAGATCTTTTCAGCTGGATGGTCTTTGTCATGTTGCATTCATGGATGTCTGAATAAACTCTTAGGCTGAAACAGTAACTTATAAACTGTAGGAGGTTTTTTGTCAAATTGCAACCTTTATATATTGATTTGTTGACATCAGTGTCAACCGCTGTTGCCTTTCCTAGAACTTCACGGCGAACAGTTTGTCATAGATGTCCAGCAGCAAACAGAAATCGTCTCGAAGCAGGTAACAGAGTTGCCAAAGTGTCATGAAATCTGTAAATAAAGGCTGCGCTTTGATGAATTCTCGTATTTTGTGCACCATGGCAGAACGGCAAAACATTATCTATTGTTGATCGCGTTTTGAGAAAATTAAAACAAAATTTCTCCATGATACATTTTGCCAATATTTTAGAGTTTATTAATTAATAACATACACATTTGCCTTTTATATTGCCTGCTATATTTTGTTCTGTAATACCGTAAAACTTCTAATAAACATCTCCGGCGTTTATTTGTACACTTGACAACCCTCCCCCTCCCGTTTAAAAGAGACCCGCTTATTGGAGACCCGGTGTTTATTTGCATCTTGCACAAGTGTCAAAATACTGCTACCCGTCCGTCAGGGAAATTAATGCATATACAACAAAGTTTTATCATCAACATGATTATCATTAATCAATAGCTGGAAGCAGGCCAACTTTAAATCTTGCCAACGGGCAGCAGCATTCATTATTGCACGCCTATCGAATGTCCATTAATATACTAACGACTGCCAATCGCCGTGCATAAGACCCATGCACACTGGGCTTGTTCTAGCGCAACTTATGATACTGTCGAACACTAACAACACCCACATGTCATTGTGAAGTGACCTCTCACGAGTACAACTGGTCTCGTTTGTCTCAACCATAAGTTATCCGATTATTCCAAGGTCCAACTTATGACCTCATGCATATACCCGGTACAGTATAGTGTCAAGATGTTAACAAAAAGTTAACAGGTCTTTTATTTGTAGTACGTGTAATTTAGAAATGGATTTTATTTTTATCATTACGGAAGTATGCACGTGGTAGGCCTAATATCGGACTGGCTTTGCATTGTTTGATTACCGGCGTTATTGAAAATTATTGTATGCTGAACATGATTAGGCCTACGTACTGTGCAGTCTTAGTAGAGACAGTTTTTTTGTTAGTGTTTTTTGATTTTTAACTGTACTACTATAGGGCCTAGGATTTTATAATAAATACCAAACAGAGGCCTATACAACATATTATTATATATTATTATTGTTATGTATATTGTTGGTATATTGCGGCTGTACCCAACGGTCTATATATGGGACCGGCGTTTATTGGAGACCCAGCGTTTATTTGTACATTTGACAAAAACCCCCTAGCGTTTAATGGAGACCCAGCGCTTATTGGGGACTCAGCCTTTATTGTTAGTTTTACGGTAAGATGAATATGTATCACTTTCACGTTTTGCATTAAATTACTTTTTGATTAACTTTGTACTTAGCACATTTGCTAGAAAAGCGATACAGATATGACGTTTTGCGATTCTGCTCTTGATATGATTCAGAAACTGTTTCAGCAAGTTGCAGTATGATATTTATGATAGAACTCTTGAAGGGTTATGGCATATATTTTGCATTGCTTGTTATGGCTGATAACACCATACAAGTTTTCACAGATTTATTATCATATTATTATGGCAATGATTTTGACTCACAGTACGCCATTTTGGTATTCAGTATTCAGTGCAACATGAGATAGTTTGTTGGCTCCTGACACACTTCTTCACTTGTTAAGTGCATTACACAGAACACCAACCTATCTCATGTTGCTATGCGGCTGTCAGTCAGGGTGGGCCAAAAAAATGACAGAACTGGTTTTTGTCAGAACTTCGTCAAATCTCCACCAAATTTAATAATTTTTGGCACACAGATAGCCAAGGCGATAGAATTATGTAAGGTACACTCATTGTCCACCTCACTTAATTTATGTCACCACACTACCGTGTAAAACGCAGATGCTCCTAATTGTTGCATAATGCTGTGTTGTTGTCTCTGTAAAAGTTCTAACGACTTGATTAAACACACAGTGAACTAAAATGTGATTTGTCCAGCGTAATTATAAAGTCGCGTAAGAACTTGCTTCTAAATTATCAGAATTTATCCCCGAAGTGTACACAATGGCTTAGGCGTGATGCCACGGCTAATAGCGGCATTAACGATCAACTGATCAACATCACGGCACTCATTCGTGGATTGAATGTGTTTTTAGCTCATCAGTCAGCTTTTTTGTTGTCTGCTATTTTCAGTGTAAAATATTTAATACCACAAAAATTGCGTTAGGTGGACAGTGATACATATTACATAATTCTATTCTGTTGGCTATCAGTGTGCCAAAAATTATCAAATTTGGTGGAGGTTTGACAAAGTTCCCACACATTCAGTCCACAAAGGAGTGCTGTGATATTGATCAGTTGATCGTTAATGCCGCTATTAGCCGTGGCATCACGTCTAAACCATTGTGTACACTTCGGGCATAAGGTCATTTTTTGGCCCACCCTGTACATTGCATTGCACAACCCTGGCCGTTGCCCTTTTAAATTGCAAACTGCAACAATGGTTAGTCCTGCCCCCACGGAATCCTAACACCAATTTTTTCCCATGCAGCTTTGTTTTCGAGTAAAGAGTATTCCACTTCAGACAGGCTGACAGAGAGCCAAGACCTGTAATTTGGCCTGTTAGAATGGCCACATAATAATGAGTAATGCTACTAAATTAACCTTGTTTTTAGACACACATGCAAATTGCAGTCAGACTGTCACTAAGGCACAATATGTGATCACAATGACAAGGCTAAACAAATCATCACAGAACACTCAAAGAAACCGGAATTATTGCTGAAGCTTACCCTGGTACTTAAGCAAAGTCGAATGGAAATGATAGACACTGAGTTCGCGCCGAACGCACATTGTAGTTACATGATCCACAGTTCGATTCATATGTGCACACTAAATAAAATACACGTAGCAAAATGATGTATCCACACGTATGACTCAAAACGCTAGACCTCTTGACACAACTGGTCTTTGACAGTGGTCTAAAATAGACCTACGTAACACGGGTTTTTGGTAAAATTGATGCGCCTCTTCCGTAGAAAGAAAGTGGAGATACGGCGTCCCTCTTGCGAATGATTCGTACCTCACTTTATCCGTGCAATAAGCAAAAAGTTATCAGCTCAACTTAGACGCCACTTTCGCCGTTGGTTACAGTAATGTCAGTTGACGACTGCCTGCGAATGCGAACTGTTGCTGCGGCTGCTGCTTCCAACGATTGCTCAGATGAATCGTGTGGTCTTGACTGATTGACAGTCGCTGACATGCTGCTGCAGCCTTGAAACTCAAACGGCTTCAGTGCATAGACCTGCATATTTCACACCAACACAGTTGTTCTCTATGCACATGCGCACACTTGTCCATTTTCCACGTTAACCTCGGGTGCGTATTTAGGGGGTCTCGGCCTTGCACTTGCACCCCCAACCCTTTGAAAGTGAAAAGGTGAAACCAACACAGGAAAAACTGATCACAAAATTAATGTGATTAATTAAAAGCGTCAACGCACCGTATGCTCAATAAATGTCAGAAATATAGTAATTAAGCTAATGCATCATGTGGTCATTTTTGAAGCGTATGGAATCCATCTGGACAGTCTTGATTTCATTTTATTACATCTCAGCTTTCAGTTTCAAAATAAGCTTACCAAAACTGAGGGCAACAGTCAAACGCGAAGCTAGGGGGCGTTACAGTACATTATTTAATAATAAATTGTACACCAGGTGGCCGTCAGAAGATTTTAAATAAAAAAAAATTAAAATGTTTGAAAAATGAAAAGTGAAGAAAAAACAAGTTTAAACTACGGAATGATTTAGTAAAATCATTATCGGCTGCTCTGTTACCTTGTCAGATGGCAGGAGTCGAAACGAAAAGGGTGGGTTTGTGATGATATAACGCATCTGATGCGACTGACTGGAGTCGTTTGGCAGAAGTCGGTAAAGACCAAGGCAAAGTAGACCGAACG
>Ga0209367_1012743_pt1 | contig 10931 bp, 8 predicted proteins | sample WorMetLIZISLAND2_FD_187412 | JGI IMG/M metagenome (GOLD analysis project Ga0209367, IMG submission 187412) | Marine gutless worms symbiont microbial communities from Max Planck institute for Marine Microbiology, Germany - Olavius geniculatus... ... | reverse complement strand
GCAACATTGGTTATGAATTCGAACCTAGTGCTGCCAGGCTTGACTGGCCGACTGGTATGAAGGCGTGATACCTTGGCATTGTACCTTGCTAAGGTTGATCTCATCAGTTGCTAGCTGCCGTGATCACGGCCGCCGTAAGAGGCTGCCTACGACAGGGTAAGGCATGCCTCCTGCCGTAGGCAGGCTCTTACGACAGCCGATGTATTCGGGGGCATAGGAAATCGCCGAAATGAGCGCCCCCGAAATTCGGGGGCATAGCACCGGTCTTATTATTATTATTATTATTATTCCGTTAGGCAAATTTGCACTAATATAATATGTGACACAGCAGGATGCATTTACAAACTAATCACCTTTACTCGGATTTCCGGAAGGAAGAACTTTAGATCGCGGCTGTGACGATCCCAGATGACCGGGTATTGTCTTCGGCCGCATTCCACTCGAACCCTCTTTAGCCATGTTTAAGTCGTTACTGTTATTGTGACATAAAACTCACATGACAAGTTTCAGACGAACTAATTATAAACACGAGAAAACATTTATTCCCTCGCACATAAAGCTAATAAAATACAATTACCCGTTAATTACATAAAATTATCAAATAAACAAAAAAAGTGGGAGTGTCAAGCCAAAGAATATTTATGCTAGTTGATTCAAAAAATAAGTAAAATGAACAATCTGAAATGTCACTGTCAGTGAACGTATTGCGTCACCTTTGCATGATTGGTCAGACAGTGCCCACGTGACATAGTTTAGCGCACTAGCCACGCCTACCAGACAGAGCGTACAAGCAGCGGATGGTTAGGATGTTTACTCGAGTGTGTTGTGTGGTCCACTTTCTGTGCTAGAAGTAAATAAGTCGTTATGGCGTTTGTCAGCTATGACCGATAGAAGGAGGAAACAGGAGTTGAAGCGTTTACTTGTCGTTGCTCTTTAGTTGAATAAGTCATGGCGCCTATCGTCGTAAATGGTGTAGAAACTGGTGGGTATTCTGGCGCCAGTTAGTAATTACACTCGCGTCGCACCTGTCAGTTGAGTTGGGAACGTGGGTGGCCCGTGTGATGATTGCCCACTGGACGGTGTCCCGGCAAGAACATGAGCGTCGAGTCAGGAGTTAGGGTCTGTTCAAGGATATGTTAATGGTTGTGGTCATTGTTCTTGTGGAGAACGGCCGTAGCGGCCACATCACATATCCATATAAAATGGCCTTGACCCAAGCTTCACGCGGCCGTTTGAATGCAGCCACATTGGACTATGGGTAATAAGCGGATGTGAAGATCTGCCGATGTGCGTTATAGGCGGCAGTCGTTTGAAGTCTGCCACTGTGAATTTCTTCACAGTTCTCACTCTGCATAGGTATCGACAGTAGCTTAATTTGTGATTGCGAATTCATCTAGGCATTTACTCAGAAAACAATGGTCTACTTTGTCACTTGACGACGACAACGCACAATGGCAAGATACAACGACGATGACGCGCAATAACACATGAAGGAGTGCGACGTCGACTACGCAATGTGTGATAAGATGCACAGAGACGATATACAACGACGACGCGGGACGATGACGTATGATGACAACGACATGCGACAATGCACGACGATGACGTAGGCTTCCAGTGACGTCATGCGACGATGAACGACAATGATGACTACTGACTACTAAGTGCAGCAGGAACTTAGGCTTACTATTGTAAACTCAGATTTGCCAACTTACTTATTTTGCCAACTTACGATTTTAACTTGCGATATGCAAAGCATGATAAATTCAATAACGTGCCATGGTGCCTGTCACAAAGCATGGCGCCCAAACGTTTGGCGCGCAAAGGCACTAAATTATTACACGGTTATACACCGCTTGTTGGTCCAGAGGCCTGGCTGAGTACGATGAGTAAAAGGCAGATGTCCTTCGCATCGACATCCATCTTTTACCCATTGCCACATCCGCAGATCCGCACATCTACTTTTTACCATCATCCGCCACATTGAAACCCCAAAAGATATTTTGTTAAGCTATACGACCAAGAGCTTAGTACAGCAATCTTGTCAGCTGCATGTGACAAGACTGGAATGATGGTTGCCAAAAATTTGATACACAGCATTTTACCATTTTTGCTACAGAGCCTGATAATGCACATGCCAGGATTATCATGGTTGTGGTTGTCAAGTTTACCATACTTCAGGACAGTGTGCTGAGTTATATGAGAACTGGGATTGGAACTCTTCTCATATTGGCCAAGGACTGATGAAAGACATGGAGCACGTAGTAGAAGTTTGATATGACTAATTATTGCACTGGATCACATCAGACCACGTTGGATAGATTACTAGTGTTGTTACGGTTGTCGAAACTGGCACCGAAACCATGGTTAACCATATCAAAACTGTGGTTTCAGGCTCGGTATTGACAGTTTCGTTTTTTTCAGTTTTGGAACAGAGCAGCTCCAGTGTCTTAAGCCTGATTTCCTCCATCACGTTCCACACCGTAACGCAACGCAATGTTCCGCAAGGATTTTTACGCAACCAAATTGATGATGCGTGAAGAAGTGTGTTTCGTACCATTCAGTACACTACGCAACAGCGCCGCAGGCTGTTGCGCGCCGTTCCGCAGGAGATAGAAACTGTATTTTTGGCCATTGCACCATTGTGGTCAACCAATCACAGCGAAGCCATAGCTACATAGCCCGCAACAGTAGGCTGCTACAGCACATGCGGACAATGGTGCACAAAAGCAAAATGATGAAATTTGAAATAGATGCAGATATAGGGAGCTTACGGATACGGATTTAATTTAATAACTTAAACAAAACAAAAAAATTGCATTTTTCTGTTACTCTTTGCTGCGACGCCCCGCCTCCAAATGGAAAGTTAACATGTCATTGCTGCGCAAACGGCAAAAAAGTACGCAGCACTAAAGTGCTTGCATACTTTTTTCCATTCGTGCTTGCGTTGCATTACGGTACGGAATGGTACGTTGCATTGCAGAACATGATGCTGGAAATTAGGTTTTAACTGCACGATTAACATTAATAGCACATGTACACCATAAGTGGTGCCGCTACTCGTCTTGCCCGCGCCGCAGGTGTTATCGGCAGTGATCAAAGCTGAAATAGGTGGTGGCGCTGTACTCGTGTGTGATGGGAAAGGGAGGCTTGTGACATTTGAATGAATGTAGGAGTTCAAAAAGACTACACCAAAAGATATTGTTACCAAAAAGTTATTACTACATGGCATATCAGCTATGTAGTCGAGTGGTTGACATGTTGAATAGTAGTGAATAAGCCTACATCTGACTTGTATTTTTTTAGCTGACCGTACTTTAGTAAGGGTCGAGCTGTTGGCATGAGTTGTCGTTCGTTCGTCTGTCTGTTCGTCTTTCCATCACGGATGTACTGTGGCTAAACGGTGCAAGATAGAGCCTCGGTTGCTATTGATCGCTAATAGGAAGTAGCATACTGGCTTTCAAATGACATATAAATCATTGACCTTGGGTGACCTTGAAGGGTAATAACACATTATGGTAAGCCAATCATGCGTTATTGTTGGTGAACGGTAAGTCGTAGAGGGTTGGCGATGGTACTAGCGGATAAGGCAGTGGCAACTTCCTATAGGCTGTCAATAGTAACCCTGTGTCCATCTGCAGCAGTTTGGCTGCAATTGCGAATGGAATGTTCAAAGCTATCAGTGGCCATATCTCGCAAATGGTGAGAGATACGGCCTAGGTTATAATAAGAAGTGGCACACACCCTGACAGATTAGATGGAAATCATTGACCTTTGTGACCTTGAAAAACGTTACGCGCTATTGCGGCTAAACGGTGTGAGATAGGGCTTAAGTTGCTATTGATCACTAATAGTAAGTTGCATATTGGCTTTCAAATGACATGAAAATCATTCACCTTGAATGACCTTGAAGGTTAGTACGACAACCTCCAACTGCATAGGTTGTAGTATGTCTTTCTGAGAAAGGCGCAGTGTGCATGGAACAGAACTGTCTCATTTCTGACAAACTGGCGCAGCGTGCATGGAACAGAACTGTCTCATTTCTGACAAACTGCTACTCTCCATGACTGGAAATCGGAGACTGGGCTTCGGATGTAGGCGGTATGCTCGGCTTTTCCTAGCGATGGCTGGGCTTCTTGTTTATGTTGATTTGAATTATTTAAGAGAAAGTACCTGGTTAGAAAGGTAATTTTGTTGTATCACTGTGTACTATGATAATCATACATAGCACATGCTTGCATTTTTTGCGGTGTTTGATGTGTTGTGGTTTTGGTTGCAGAGGATGCTGTTCGTTTGTGCTTCATGCCGGCACAGGAAAGTGAGCCTTGCCAGGCGTGTGCCTGGTCTGATGATGGCTGCTACTTTGCTTGGTACCATGACTGGTGCAAGGTTACTATCATCGGCCCGGACTGCCTCAAGTAAGCACACTGATAATGCAATCTCGTAATGATTGGGGGAATAAATGCAAGTATGTTTGTATACTATATATTCAAGTTTTGTTAATTAGTTACCGGTACTGCTTTTTCATCGTTTATTTTTCTAAAAGCAAACTTCTGGTCATTGTTGAATCACATTTGAGATACAGACCCGATGTAACACTAAATGGCTGATTATTTGACACAGCTTTGATGATGAAACATTGCATTCATGTTTTTATAGTTTTTTTATTCTCTGAACTGCCACTGGTTTTGGTGGTGTATTTTTTATGCTGCTTTGTACTTATAACATTAATATATTCATGCTCACCAGTCACCACTCATGCTTGCTGCACTTGTTTACGCCCTTTAGAGTACTAGTTGTTGTTGACATCAGCATTGTTTACAGCACATAGTATGAAGACTGCTTATTGCTAGTTTCAACTTTCAAGCTGCAAGCTGGTTTGTTTTTTCATGAGGTCAATGTCTGCTCAAAGTGCTGTAGCATGTAGCTTGCAGACACCTGCAGAAGCTTGATAAATGGTGAAGACAACATCTGCACACTGAACTCTCAGTAGTATAGTTGAAATGTTAAATAGTAGCGAATATTTTTCACTGTTAGCTCTTTACTGTTATCTAATGCTAATCTGATGTTGTCCACAGCTCAGTGCGGCTTGGCTGTGGCATGTTGAATGAGGACATGTTGACAGTCAACGTTGGATCGTTTGTGCATGCGATGGAGTTCTGTCGCATAACAACTCCACTCGTGAAGCGACGTGCGTCAACGTCCGTGAGATACCGACGTATTGGCACACACGATGTGGTCATTATGACCGGACATGGCAATGGCCGTATCCGTGCTTGGGATATTAAGACCGGTAAGAGATTGATTCTTTCTTGGTAGGTCGATCAGTAGTGTGCCTGTTCGTTAGTCTGCCCATTAATGGTAGTTTTATAGATTTTAAAAATCTTTTAGGCAATTGGAGCTCCAAGCCCGACTACCACGTCAAAGTGGCCGACCATGGTGGGGTGCAAGGAGGGGAATTTCAACTCCCTAAATTTTCCCCCAGTTGGATTTACGGCGCCAGGCGGATTTACATTGGGCTCTGTCCCAAGTTTCTAATATAGATTCTTTTTTGAATTTTTATTTTCCAGTAACTGTGACTGTCACATGTTTTTATGTTTGTACCCATAGGTGGCATAGAGAATGCAGTCAACTGTGGCATAGTTGCAAAGTATAGCTTGGTATTGTCGATGCTGAGTCATTGTTCTGCATGAGTCCTGAAATTTGCATTACTGCTGCAGTGCTGCTGCTTATGAATGACCCGGTATCATCTGTTGTGTAGGAGTTCTGAAGTTGGAGCTGTGTGATCACATAGCCACAATCAGCAGCTTAAGTTTCGCACCTCGTCCATCGGTGCTTCTTGTATCAGCGTCCATGGACGGAACACTCAAGCTGTGGGACATGAGTGATGACGGCAACATGATAAAAACGTTGAGAACCAACTGCACAGCATTCTATGGCTGCCGCTGGTCCCCTGATGCAAATGCACTTGCAACTGTTGGCAATTATCATTCAGTCAGTACTATCGTCTTCTTCTCCATTGGTCTTCTGCTGAGCTGTAACTCACGTTTTTGCATAACTCAGTTCTTTGTTGTATACTGTACTTTTATTAGTTCCTAAATTGCATTTATGTAACACATTAGACATTTTATGTTACCGGTATTTTATTGCAAGTGATTCTTTTTCGATTTCCATTGGTAATTTTTGTGTTTATGTGGATATTTGTGTTATGATATGCCTCGGTGCTGTTACAACTTGTCACTCTGGTCTGCATTTTTGAAACTTACTAGAAAGATCTTAAGTTGTTTTTGTATTTGAGAAAACATAGGAAAGAGTTCACATTCTGCAAATATTTTAGGAAAAAATTTTAATAAAATATCTTGGGAAAGTATTGAAGAAAGCACAGACTTGAGAACTTTTTAAGAAATGTAAAGAATGTCATTAGCAATTCAGATAGAAAATATTTTTAGGAAATTTTGAGTGATCTTTAGTCGGCAAGGTTTTAGGAAAGAGTTAGGAAAATTCTTAGTAGTGTTTGGAGAATGTCGATCTTGGTTTACGTGTTACAGAACTAAGACTTAGAATTGTTCACTAGAACATGCTTCACCAAGGACAGATCGGCACCATCACAATGCTTTGATTCTAAGTGACATTGTGATAATGCTAGTGCTATATTGAATTGTTTTTATATTAGATTAGATTGGCTGTGTAATGGAGTGGCCGATTGTGTGGATGTTATTGTTAGGTTCACATCTGGGACGTGAAGACGTGGTCGGTCCAGCATCGACTGACTGGTCATCGCAATAATGTCACGTCTTGTGACTTTTCACCAGATGGAGCTCTGCTTGCCACAGCGTCATATGACTCTCGCGTAATCATCTGGGACACTTACTCCGGAGCTGCTCTGTTCCGTCTCGAGTTAGTGACACAGTGACATCGTACTGTTTATTCATTAATGCGCTTTGCTGCTTGCTTATTGTACAGGGTGCAGCAAAAAAGTGGACCCTTAAAGTTTTTCTCTGTTTCTCAGCAACTGTTTGGAATTTTAATTTGAAATTTTACTGATTTATTTCATAAAATCTTCTACATCTAACTGCTAAGTAAAATTTGATTCCGTTGAAAAACGACGAAGTTACAGACTTTTTAACATGACCGCCTACCGATTTTTCAGCATTCAAAAATGTTCCGGCTACAACACCAATTTAATAACATCTTTGAAACGACACAGTTAAATAATGATCAAATGCCAGAAATCCATTGTCACTGCAAATGTTCGAAGTGTTCACCACCAGCTCCAAGCAACAAAACCGGCCTCCAGTCGCCTTATTTAAGAAATCTTTTACAGCCTTGTCGATCAGTTCCTGTGGCAGGTTGCCCAAGATAACCTGAAGCACTTCCTTGCGTTCGGCGCTTGTTTTCAGCTTTGTTTTAAGCTTGCAGTAAGCCACTAAGCCTCCAACATTGCACCCCATATGTGTCCATTGGGTTTATGTTCAACAAATTTGGGAACCATTGGTCTTTTGTGATGATATCTGGACAGCTGGCCTGCAGCCAGTTCTGTGCTCTGCGCGGCGTTGCGCGCTGTGTGTGCTGACGCACCCTGCACGCTGTCCTGCTGGAAGATGAATCTGGTGAGCAGCCGGCGATTGCTTTAAAGGAACGATAATATAGTGATAATTTATAAACAACAAAAATTGTGGTTTATCAAAAACGTCACTGTGACGTCATCGGCAGTAACGTGTAACCAGTTTTTAAAAATTAGATAGCATCTCTAGCATGAACATTTTTGAATGCTAAAAAATCGGTAGGCAGTTATGTTAAAAAGTCTATAACTTCATCGTTTTTCAACAGAATCACATTTTACTTGGCAGTTAGATGTAGAAAGTTTCAGTAAATAAAGCTGTAAAATTTCATATTAAAATCCCAAACGGTTGCTGAGAAAATGGTGAAAAAATTTAGGAGTTCACTTTTTTCTGCCGCACTCTGTATGGTGACAGTCAGTCACACTTGGCTGTGTAGTCTACTAGTGTCACCTTTCTTTGCTGTTGTCGTGTTTTACCTAACACTTCAGGCTCTCCACAGTTATAGATCTTGTTCTCTTTGGTGTTGACGTGTACAATATGTTGTTGCATTTCTTACGATATGTGACTACTGCCTATGTTGATTTTCTGCTTTCTGTTTTGTTTTATTTTTCAATTTTTTATTTCTCAGTTCCTTTACTTTTTTGCCGTCATTTTGAAGGTGTTTTTTTTTATTATTTTTACACTTATGCTGCGATATTTCGGAGTCACAGTGTGCATCTGGATTATGTGTGGTTCGGCTTGCATGGTTAACAAGAAGTGACACGGTTGATGTGTACAGACACTGCTCGCCCCCATTGTCACTGATATTCTCCGGTGGCGCCAACGGCAGCTATGTTCGCTCCGTGTCATTCTGTCGAGACGGACGTCACGTCACCACTGTCTGTGATGATGGGTCAGTATTTTGTTGGGCTTTTCTTTAGTCAGTGCGGCTGTCATGGTTTTTAATATGGTTCTGGTGCTTTTAGAATGGTTATGATAAGATGTGTATAGTTCTTCAGTGGAAACCATTTCAGGGTTTTGGAGAGTCCACTGTCATATGTATGGAGTTTGGCACTTTGAATGAAAAAAAAAACAAAATTTGGCACTGTGGGTGAAATATTGTCAAATTCTTTCACATTCATTGGCGTTGCCATAATGCTTTTACAGTTTTGCAACAGGGTAGATAGAACATAAGCCTAGTATTATTGCTGGTTGCACAAATAAAGTATTAGTACAGACACTACGAGGGTCATTCAGAAAGTTTGTAGACCGATGCAGTTAGGCGAAAGATATTCAGATTGTATTTTGCCACTTTTCAACGTATGCCCTCATAACTAAAATGCACTTCGTCCAGCATTTCCCAAAAGCTCTGATTCCACTGTATTTGACCTTGGTCTTCTGGCCAGCAATTTGCCGTGCAGATTACGAGGGACACTCAGCAAGTTTGTAGTCTGATATAGATGGACACTAGTATAAATATCAACAAGAGGGTGCGGCCGTTGAGGGGCCGCCCGCTATGGGGCCGTCATTGCAGTTGAGTACGTGAGTGCTGTTTTGGGGCTTTTTAGGTCTGTTTGTTCCTGCGGTAGAGGGCACGAAACCAAGGTCTAGTTCAGTCAGTAGTCAGGCGAATGTGATACTTAGTCGTAACAATGTGACATTACTGGCTTTATTAGATATTTTTTGGCGCAAAGTAAAGCGACTGGTTGATCGGACAACAGGCCGCGAAGTTATGGAGATTTTTCGCCAACACCGCAATTAGCCGCCGTGACCTTGACCCCTTGACCTTGAAATTGGTCCACGGGGTGCTGGTGTCCCAGGGACCCTTCCTACCAAGTTTGGTATTCATAAGCCTTTTCGTTTTCTCTCTAGGTGGAGGCATGGAACAGGATCAATACATGATGGGGCCTCCTTCTAGGAAGGATGGCCCTATACTAACACTGTGTTACTCGTTAGTACCATCTAGCACTGCAATATTGCACAACTTATTATTGGGCTATAATTAGATATCAAAAGCAGACACATTTGCTGACAAGGAGGACATAGACTGCAGGGTAAATCGCTGGCTGGAAGACCGACGTCAAAAGTTATTCTACAACAAAATCAGAGCATTGGGGAGACACTAGACCAAGTGTATTTTAGTTCCGGAAAAGTCACAAAGTGTGTTAAAAATTAGCAAAATATAATGCACACCTTTTTGTATAACCATATAGGTCTATAAACTTTTTGAACGCCCCTCGTAAAAACATTTAAACTTTTAATGAAGCATGTGCACTATGGAAATCAGTACATATTTGTCCATATGCAAATCACTGGCCTTTCAATACCTGGACTAAATTTGAGTGAAAGTTAGAAATTTTCTGCATTTGGGGCAAAATCAGTGATTTTGGATAGACAAAAATGATATTCTGGACCACATTTGTTGTATCCCTAATCATACGGATCATCTGCCACTTGACTTGGGTGCACGTGCCCCACTTTAAATTCTACCAGATGGGCCAGTACTTGATTTACCCGCTCCATATGGATGGAAGGCTGAGTTGAGATGGTTGGTTCACATGTTCACTAGTCATGCATATATTGCTGTGGTGCAGATATGTTCGGTTCTGGGATGCATTTGATTCGCATGTCGTGCAAGCGACTGCCGTGACTGAAGGCTTAATGTGCAGCTACTCGTCGGATGGTGCTCTGCTAGCCGTGGGGTTAGTTGAGTTTTTCCTTCACCGTCATACCATATACTTGTGGAAATGATTGCTGTGAAATTATGCTAATAGCAAGTAACAGTGATATGATGAATGCAGAATTTAGCAGCTTTCATAGTTTGAGTTTTGTCATTCACATATCATTCGTTTTGCGTCTAGTGGCAGATTGTATCATTTTTTGTTGTTGTTATCAAAGTAGTGTCTGAACGTAGGAAAAAACAAAATTAAATTTTAGTAAGTGCTCTAACAATTCGAGAAAGAATGACAAAGTTAGGTTGTTGTGTGACTTTCAACAGTTGATGATAGTTTACCTAATTATTTGACTTTTTGAATGTTGGTCCCAACAAATTGTTTCACTGTTGGGTTACTTTGCCGCCAGAGTGCCCAAAATGTGATTATTTGATTTCTAATCTATGGATACACATTCAACTATCGATAGTGAAAAGATTTGAAACTAGCGGCTTCAGCTCAAAGACTGTGCTGCAGTATGATAACATGATAAATGTGATAACGTGGCTTGTTGGTTGCTGCAATGCTCAATGAGGCTTGCAGCTCGGCAGCAACTGCTGCATTGCTATACACTGTGTCTCAAAAAAAAGCATGTGACTACATTTTTTGCAATAACTTGAACAATGAATGTCCGATTATAATAATTTTTGGCACACTTATTAATGAGACTATATGTCAT
>Ga0209367_1012740_pt1 | contig 10932 bp, 8 predicted proteins | sample WorMetLIZISLAND2_FD_187412 | JGI IMG/M metagenome (GOLD analysis project Ga0209367, IMG submission 187412) | Marine gutless worms symbiont microbial communities from Max Planck institute for Marine Microbiology, Germany - Olavius geniculatus... ... | reverse complement strand
GACCAATACAGGTCCTACCGGTCACTTCTTGACGTTACAAACATTCTTAAACTTCTTCTGGTAGACACACTGCTGCAAGACAGTCAAACCTTGTAATAGACCTGCTGTTGGGGCCCACAAATTAGGACAGATAGAACTTATTGACGTTTTTCCATTCATTTCAACACGTATTATGCTTTCCCTAGGTAGTGCAGAAGCATACACTGGGTGAGGTGGGAAACTAAACAGTCATTTGATGGCAAGTTGTGTCAGGAATATTTGTCCCAAAAATTATTAAAATTTGATAATTGGTTTTCAAGATACAGTTGAAAATGTCGGGGATGTTTTTTGGGACACAGTGTATGTACAAAATAAACAATCCAACTCTGCAACATAAATGGAATGACAAATGTAGTAAGTAGAAATAATGTTAACAAATAAAAAAATGTGAATCACTTATCTGCGATTGTCCCATAATCACACATAACTCATAACAACATTTAAGCTACTGCTGATTAGTCAGCTTGGCAAATTATTGTCGGTTACTCAAGTGTTACACACACTGTAAAAACAGACAAATCAACTCATACAGGCGTGGCTATGCAACCCTACAGGGTGCTGCAAAAAGTATCCCCTAAAGTTGTTTGTCATTTTCTCAGCAACCTCTTGGAATTTCAACACTTATTGTCAGTTCTTACGTACTGTACATAAGAAGTCCAAGTGGCATTCGGTATTCTTTTACTGTTGTAAAAGTGACAAATTTTATTGTAAGACAGCATCGTGATTTTGCACATTCAGAAACTTAATGCTGTAATGAGTAACGCATGTTGAAAACAACTGCAAGCCTCTTGCTGCCCCCTAGTGACATCAAAGTGAAGTAAATTTTATAAACAAAATCTGTATTGTCTTTTCTGCAAATTTTCTATTGCATTTACTGACATTCTTTTACAACAACTGAAAATCATTGCTAAACTCAAACGTGTGCTACAGATGACCTGGGCAACTTGCCATTGACAAGCTGTTAAAAACTTCACTAAAAAGTCAACAGCAAATGTGAAAGCTGGTGGTGGATGCTTCAAATTCACGTGGTCGCTACCAGGTTGTTTATTTTGTTGTTTGAATGACAATGTGTTTTTCTGCAGTGCAAACATGGTGCCTCTTCTGCACACATTCCGCTGTACGTAAACGTGAAAAATAATGACATAGTTGCACAAAAAATTCAACAACTTTGTCTTAGTTAAAAATAATCAAATGCCCTTCGAAAGTGAGCATGAATAGGCAATAAATGTGTAAAGTTTCACTTGAAAATTCTCAGCAGTTGTTAAGAAAATGACAAAAAAATTTGGGGATACTTTTTTGTTGCAACCTGTAGGTGAAATGTTCAGTGAAGTTACACAGCAACCTGAGCAAACAGTATTTGATTAATTTCCTTTGTTTTTTGGTAGTCAATCAAAAGACTGAAAACTGCAGAATTCAACTACTGTTGCTGTTATCTTTCACAAATGAAAGCAAAAGTGATGATGATGATGCAGCACACCAACTATGTAGTTAAACCAGACAAAGTGCAGACTGATAACTAAAAACTAAACAAGTACAAATCTTGATTACATGTCTTGTTCTAAATAATTGCTGCCTGCTGCAGTTTACAATTGACTGGAAATGCACAGATTAGTGATGTTAGTGATGTTTTAGTGCAAAATTTAATCAATTAAAAATTAATTTCACTACAATTAATCAATTAATTAATCGTTAATTTCAGCAGCCCTAAAAATTCACAAAACCCAGGTGCATGCTGGGACAGTGCTGGAACTAACTAGTGGAAATTCTGACTGATTAAAAGCAGAATTAGTTCACTGAAAATGAAAACTCAATTATAATTGGCTAAGGAAAGAGACCACTTAATTAAACTGTGCAAGAAAATGGAAATAGCTAATTAATTAAAATTAAAATTTGCTGGGTCTTAAAGACAATCTGCTAAAAACATACAATATAGCAGTAAGCACATAATATCGAGTAACATAGATTAGACTACAATAGTACTGACTGTACAACATGATGTAGGTGTAATAAACGTTTTCTTTGAAAAGAGCCTTTAAATGTTCCTTTATGTTCACAATTTTATATAAATGTAAAAAAACGTTGCAAGTCAATGTAAAAAGATGGTGATTTAGAATATTTAAATAAAAGAACTAAAGCATCACGGATAGAATAATAAGAAAAATTTTATCACTAAATTTACGCACTTTTGAATGATGACAAAAATACAATGACTATAGATAAAACTGTATCCAGAGGTGATTAAATTTTGATCTGAAATAGCGGCCAATTGAAAACAATGCCCCAATGTTTTTCATTTTGTCAGTAAAATTTTTTTTCTCCTACCGTTTATTACATCCATGCAGCATAAGATCAATGACACTGGAGAAACAACAGCAGATAGTGATCATGAGCAAGGCACACGGCCTGAAGCCACTGACAGTGGATGCCACTTGGCATTCATTGGAGACCAAGAAATGAATCAATTGATCAACTGATCAATAATTGATCGATTATTCACTTGATAAACCAATCCATGGACCAATCAATTGATTCATTAGTCAGACAAGTTACTGACTGATCAATCAACTGATTCATCAATGAATCAATGGATCGATATATCCATTCATCAATCAGCAATTCTTCCGATCGATCGATCAAGCAAACTACAACAATGAGAATCGCCAAGCAGACATATTGCCACAGAGCACTGTACAACACAAAACATCCACTTCGTACGAGAATCAGTGTAGTTACAGATGAATACAGATACAGATTGTATAGTTTATAGCTCACATGCTGTCTCATACACCATAAGCCAAAAAAAACATGGCACTAAACTGTTATCAATATCTTCTCCAAATGCTGACCAATAGTCACAATTCTGATATTTTACTGACAGACTCATGTGCTGGGAAGTTTTATGCTAATTTTGTTGCAAATTGTCCATCAAATCTCTCGATGAAAGAATCTTAAAAATCAGTTTATGTAAGGCAAAGATATGGACAAGAGTTAGTGTCATGCTTTTTTGATTCACAACACAGCTAGTTCGCAAAAGTATCTGCACTATCCACATGTTTTCAACAACTGACTGAATTTTTACATTTTACTCAACACCCAGAAAAAAACTTGAAAGACACTAAATAATAACAGTGAGGTCTGCTTTATGACTTAGAGCTGTACAGTAATTACAAGGTACTGTTCAATGTGAAAAAAACAATCTTCTGCAGAATAACGTGGAAAAATAAGGCAAAACAATAACACAACATCAAACAAATATCCACCCATAAACTTGGAATTCATACAAACAGAAACATGTGTCATACACAAGTAGTTCTACAAGGTGCACGTGAAATAAAAATGGGACAAAAGTGGAACATGTGCTTTATGTAAACATCGGCTTAATTCTGGTTTCTGATATAATTAGCCTCAGTCATTGCAGTGAAAAGGTAAAAGGTAAAGGTCGTCAATTTGTATAGCGCATAGTCGCGAGCATGCGCACGCCTCTGCTGCCTGCCGCACGGCCACCGTGTGCAGCCTGCAGATACAGACTGGCACAGCGGCCGGCTAGGCAACCCCAGTCAGCTGTACCAAGGTCCCCACCTTCCGTAACCCATATAAATGAGTTACTACTCATTTTACCGTCCCACGGAGGGTAGAAGGCTATGTCAACCTAGCTGGCAGGCTTTGCACAGAGATGGTTTACCTGCTCGCAGGCAGTCACCCATCGCAGTACTAACTGGGCCCGGCATAGAGTAACTTCGTTTCAGCTGAAACGCGCTACCAACTACGCCACGCCACCAGTGGACAGATGTGGTCAAGTTGAACACTTGTTTGTTTAACTGTATATGTGTGTCGTCAACATGTAGCATTAGCTTTACACAAGAGGGGACTCAATTCCACACCTTGGGCCTTTAAACTGCCCTCCATTTCTCCAGATAAGGGGGCCTAGAAAAGTGCTGTAAGCTCCTTCAGCGGGGTGTGGGGCAAAGCCCAAGCCGCAAATGCACTTCTGTGGATTTTAAGTTCAAAAATTGCATCCGGTGAAGTACAGTGGTGTTTTTAGTTATTTCATGCAATGCCTGAACCTAGCTCTGGCTGACAAAAGAGAAACTGTGAAGGTTTAATCAAACAAATCCTGTAATGCAGATGGTACAAAAAATGAAAGTAAAATATTTCTCCACATTATGCGCCAAACCCGCATATAGACACCTCACCCATCACAGCAGTGTTGAAACAGAATAGCTATAACAGCCACAGCTCAATTACGATTGCTGATGAACTGCCGTACTTTACAAATAACTGCTATACACGAAACGTTATGAGACAGCAACAGTATACTGGCTTAACATCACTAATATCATTAACAAAGGCAAAATATACAATTATATTCACATTAGGAACAAGAGACCACAGTCGTAGATCCTTCACTGTCCAACATATTGACTGGATCATCAGTGGATGCCACTGCTTATGCTGCTACGTGGTCTGTATAACAAATGTTTACTTACTTAAACAGAATGTAGACGAAGTGCTTAAACTGATGTCATACGATCAGTAGAATTGGCTAACTCTGTCAGCTGAAAAAATCTGTCACGTTACAGGAAACATTGGCCAAGAAAAAAGGCATTTTCCGATGCAGTTCAAGTTTCTGCACCACAAGTATATAATTATGTTCCTTTTCATATTTGCCAAGCTCAAACAATGCCTCTTTCAAGCATCATCTTGAGACTTATTATTTTCAGTTTGCTTTTCGTGCCCCCTAGCACCCCTCTCCAATGCACCCTGATTCTCTTGTAAGATTATGGCACTATATAAATTGGTACTTACTTACTTACAGACTAACAATAAAATTTGCCAATTTTTTTCCACATGCTGGCCAACCGCAATTACAGCATATCGAATATAGCACTGGTCCAAATTTGGGCAACAGAGGATTTATTTGCAATAACAACAATAATAACATGTCTTTGCACATGTCTGTAAAATGTTTAATTTAGTTATTCATTGACTTAATTAAGTAACCATTTTGTTTAAACATATTATGGCATTCATCGTAGTTTGTTAGATGCAGAAAAATAGTGCAGGCATCATCATATTTGTGATCTGTCACATATGTTTTCGAGAAGCTGACATCAGCCACGTGATATCGTTCACCAATTATGCTGGCCAAGTTTACTGATCAACTGAAGCACACTGACAAAAATTTGACAATTTTGTGGATCATATAATATTACCTTAACACATGTAGTATTGCACTAACAATGTAATGAAATCAGCAGAAAAAGACAGGGATCAGACAGGGTTCAGACATAAGGGTACATATACAAAAATCCAGTGGTTTTTATTAAATCAAAGCACCTAAAATCTCACCCCAAACTTCAGGTAATCTTAGATTCTTGTTCCACCAATAACGAAACACTTTATCACTGTCAAAGCTTTTAAACCTTTTAACCGGGAATTTGCAAATTTTTAGACGTTTACTTAACGTGGACAGTGTCTAGCAAGCAGTGCTCGTTCTAATCATTCAAAACCCACTAAAATGCCAAAACCCATCGAGTTGGGCCTTTAAAAAACCCGGATTTAACCCTCCAAAAAACCCAAACATAATAAAATCCAAAACTCCCAAACCAGATGAAACCCAAAAATTAAACAAAATAAAACGCATCAAAACCCACTGCATTGGGCATTTTATAAACAACAGATAACAGGTAAATAGACCTCATTATCATCATCAACATCATCAATAGGCCTTCAGCTAGGCATAGAACTCCTGGTCCGCCATCAGAGCCTTGGAGTAGCCGGACGCGGAACGTTTCTGGTCGGGAATAAGGGCGGTCGGGTCGTCAAGTACATACGAGCCTTCGTCACGCTTGCGCATCCGGTAGACAATAAACATGATGAGCATGACGATCAGTGTCAGCACCAACAGACCTCCAATGGCTGTTGCTGCAACAGATACAAACTAGTACTACTTAGACTTAAGATTAGTTCCTGACTGCACTTGTGATAGAACTTTGTTAGCTGAGTATAACATTACAGAGCAAAAAAACATACACTTTTCTGGAAAATAATCAGAGTTTAACTTTTGATTGAAATCAGCGATCAAATTAACCATTCTTCACTGTGTCCCAAAATAACATCCCCGACATTTTCGACTGTAACTTGAAAATCAGTTATCAGATTTTTTCGTACAAACAATTCTGACACAACTTGCCATCAAATAGCTGTTCAGTTTCCCACCTCACCCAATATATGCTTCTGCACTACCTAGGGAAATCAGATCAAGCGAATTATGTGTTGAAATAAACAGAAAACCTGAAAAAACATCCCCGACATTATTGATTGTAACTTGAACTACCTTTGTACTACCTACGGAAAGCAGACCAAGCATAATACGTGTTAAAAAGAATGAAAAACGTCAATAAATTCCATCTATCCTAATTTGTGGGCCCCAACAGCAGGTCTATTACAAGGTTTGACTGTCTTGCAGCAGTGTGTCTACCAGATGAAGTTTAGGAATGTTTGCGAAGTCAAGAAGCGACTGGTACAGCCTGGATTTGACTGGAGCAGAACATTATCGATACTGCTGTCAATGAATGGAGAAAGCATCTCCTTGCCTGTGTTCGCATATTGGGCCAACACTTCAAGCAGTTTTATTGCAGGCAGTTGAAAAATGGACAATTAGATGAATTGTCAGCCTCAGTGTCAGAAATGTAAAGAAAATGTGTTTTTACGTGGTATGTTAATTAAGCAATCCTATTGCATTGGATAAAAAGTGATATTTCGCTGGTTGTGCTTTCCCCAGGTAGTGCAGACACAAACATTGAGTGCGGTGGAAAGTTAAATGATCATTTATTGGCAGGTTGTGTCAGAAGTATTCTTACCAAAAGTTATCAAAATCTGATAATTGGTTTTCAAGTTACATTCGAAAATGTTGGGGATGTTTTTTGGAACAGTGTATATTTATGACATATTTATCGTTTATAATATGCCACACATGCAAAACAAAAAGAAACAACAAAATTTTTGCTTTTTTTGCTTTTGGTTGCTTAATTTCTGCATACAATCAAAATAATAGTCAAACTCTAATACAAAAAAGTAAAGTAAACGCGGTATTATGCAAAACAGACCAGTGAGGAATGCCGGATGTGTAAAAGTAATGATGTTCACATTATCGCCTTCATCACGAATCTTTCTGATGTCCACACCTAACACATAATGCAAACAAATGCCCTTCAAGACGCCAGCAATAAAAAAAAGTGGAGAAGATGCATAAAACATGTTTTTATCTTACAAAAGCCGACAGCATATTAGCACCACTCTGGCACATTAGAGACATTTGTAGATGCACTTTATTAATGAAATTTAATTTTTTTACTACCAGTACGGCAAAGTTGATAAAATACAATACTCAAACTATATCATATAATGCATATTGTACACATTTATAGGGGAATGCTGTAGTGGAAAACATGTTGGTCTGGATCAACAAAGTTACTCTATGCTCGGCCCAGTTAGTACTTGGATGACTGACTGTCAACAAACTCAACATATGCACCATTGTAAGATAGAGCAAAAACGTTTGATAGCAGGATTACAGAAAAGTTACAGAGAGCTTTTTGCTAAATTTCTGAGAAAAGACTACATTTGATCCAGTCTATAGTTGATTAGATTTTTTGGGGAAAGATGGTGCTACTGTCTAGCAAATACGAATAAAATTGTTATTGACATGGCATTGTCGGATTTATGCTATACCAGTGCCCTTCTAGTTAACCTGGTGAGAGCAAAGGCTAAAGAAGAGACATACTGGCAGTTGGAATGTCCGACAAATGACTGAAGTCATCAGGAGTCGTGGATGTCACAATAGGAACCTTAGCAGGTTCCTCCAAACCATCTAGAAGCAAACAATCAGAACATCGTCAGGCATATGCAAAATTTATGCAACAACTAGATAGCAGTCGTAGTCTGCAGGTACCTCCGCCAAGGCAATGCTATTCACCAGGTGGCATCACCATCTTCGGTTTTGCAGTGGTTCCACTTATGCCCCCTTTAACGCAATGGTAACAAAAATTTCAAAGTGATCCAGAATCCAGGATTCCTGCCGGATCACCCCCAAAATTTAATCACTTGTAGCTTATGCCATGCCCGACATACCCTCAAAATTTCAGAAAGATCCGTGCATAACTATTTGAGTTATCTTGTACACACATACACACACAGACAGACAAACAAACAAAAACCGGCAAAAACATAACCTCCTTGGCGGAGGTAATTACCATTAAATAGCATAAGCTATACCATAGCAAAACTTTGGGAACTGAGCAAAAATCACATTCCAACTATCATTCAGCCTATGAGATATCAAGTACTGGCTTGTATACCAAGTACCAAATATTTGGTAGATTTTCAATTCTTCACGTAATAAACTGCTGGTTTCCACAGCAACAATGTTCACATATGCATGTTCTTGTCCATAGTGACCATGCACCTATCTGGCACTGTTACGGAGATATGGCACCTCAAAGATAATGGGGTCACGAGTTTGACCTCTTGGGGTCACGTGACGTCATCGGTCACGTGACCATTCGACTCCCGGGGTCGACTTCCTATCGGTGGTCTATAGTGACCTTGTGTCTATCTAGCACCGTTATGGAGATATGGCCATTCGAAGTTCTTCCAGGAAGGCTCTTCCAGGAACAGAGGTTGGTCGTTGGTCGGTCATCGGTCAGCCGGTCGGTCAGTCGGTTCTCAATATTACACTGATCTTATATACTCCTCTTCACTACGTTAGAAACGTCACGCTCGAAGAGTAAAAATGTGTTAGACTAGTTTTTCTACTGACTGACTGTATAATAATGCATACAATAATACAACAGTCTGCCAATAAGGAATTAAGAACTTGTGAAAACACTAAGAAACAAAAACAACCTCCAGAGTATTCATCATATGCTGAACCAAAATCATCATAATAATCTTCATTATCTTCGTCATCCCAGTCATCCCATCCACCACTGCCATAGTAGTCATCATTGAAGTGACTGTAATTGTTACTGGTACCGAAATCACTCTTCTGTCAATACACATACAAACATATAAAACTTTCAGCAACTGTTGTGTAGCATCACCTGAAGGGTAGAGGTTATAGCAACCGATCTCAAAGCTCTACATTAGCCATATGGGATCACATACACTGTGTCTCAAAAAAACATCCCCAACATTTTCGACTGTAACTTGAAAAGCAATTATCAAATTTTGATAATTTTTGGTACAAATATTCTTGACACAACTTGCGATCAAATGACTAATCAGCTTCTCATTTCACCAAACATTTGTTTCTGCACTACCTGGGAAAAACACAACCAGCGAAATATCACTTTTTTATCCAATGCGATATGATTGTTTAATTAACATAACGCGTAAAACACATTTTGTTCACATTTCTGACACTTTGGCCAACATTTTATTAAGTTGATCATTTTTCAGCTGGCAGATATTTAGCATCGGCAACTGCACAGTGTTTAATCCTACCCCTGAAGTTGTTTGTAACATCGACAAGTTGAGAACATCTGGATCTAGATAGTTAGTCGGCAGGGTGTCTGGCTTTTTTGCCCCTTTGTCGGTTTGCCCCCTGGCTTGTTCGCCCCCTGGCTCTTTTGCCCCCTGGTTCGTTCGCCCCGTGGCTTGTTCACCCCCTGGCTGATTCGCCCTCTAGCTCTTTCACCCTCTGGCTTGTTCACCCCATGTGCCTGGCTGATTCGCCCTCTGGCTTGTTCGCCCCTGGTTCTTTCGCTCCCTCATCTGGACGTTTTGCCCCTGTTGAATACCGATAATTCGACATTAAGGTTTAGACAGTTTATAAATGGTGATGAAAATAAACAATTGTGTGAATGTTTAATGCTTTATTTAATTCTGAAATAAAATCATTAGGCCTACATATGTATTTTATTATACAGAGTTTTAGTTCGCTTTCTCGCCTTAGAATGTTTGCAATAATGTCTGATGCCGTCTATAGATACATGTATAGGCGTTCGTCGAGCAGTTATTAGGCCTAGACCCAAGTTACAGTTACACTGTTACAGGGTTTCACTCTTCAACGTTCTCAGAGGAATCATGCAGTGTAGACTTATCTGAAAAGATAGGTTTTCAGCTTAGATCGGAACTGTTTGTGACTGTTAATTATATAAATATGTAAATAATAAGTATGATGCCAATTTCGTGTTACAGTTGCAGTATAAATCTGTGTTAAAAAAAGATATGATACTAGGGGTCATAGATATAAATTAGTGCCTCAGTTATGTAAATATGATCTTCGTAAACATTTTTTTTGTAAATAGATTAGTTAAGATATATATAATTCTCTACCTGATGATGTTGTTTCAGCATGCAGTGTTAATAATTTTAAGAGTCGTTTTGATTTGATTTGGCGTGGTTTTAGTTTGTATTATAACTATAAATACAACATCTAGTACCGGAAGTCAATGTGAAAATAGTATTAGTTTAGTTTTGATAGATATTTGTGTAAATGTATCTACTTCGGACGGAAACAGAGGCCCCTGGCCTGCTTTCGGATATTCATTGATGATGACGATGATGATGATGATGTTGTGCGGTGAACGCAGATCAGGTGGAAGCAAGTTCCAGACGACAGGAGCCGCGATGAAGAAACTTCGCTGGCCAATGGACGTGTTAGCCCGTGAAACGAACAGGTTGCCGCGGCCAGCTGAACGAAGTGATCGACGTGACAAGTCCGAGACTGGGCAGATGACTTGCTTGAGGTAGACGGGACCAGTACCTCGGACACAGTCGAAGGTCAAAGCAGCAATCTTGAACAGTATCCTGGCCGTGACTGGTAGCCAGTGAAGAATGTCGCGAAGCACCGGTGTAATGTGTTCATATACATGTAAGAATTCATTT
>Ga0209367_1012739_pt1 | contig 10932 bp, 8 predicted proteins | sample WorMetLIZISLAND2_FD_187412 | JGI IMG/M metagenome (GOLD analysis project Ga0209367, IMG submission 187412) | Marine gutless worms symbiont microbial communities from Max Planck institute for Marine Microbiology, Germany - Olavius geniculatus... ... | reverse complement strand
AAACAGTGTTCTACCTCCAGTAATTGTCTTGTTCAGTACTTGTCTCAGCTTATGTCATATGCTGGTTTTTAATGCATTTCTTAGTGTTCATACTACATTCTGTTTCTTTTATGTGTATTTCTTTTATGTCTGTGTTTTTTGTGTTTTTATGTGTTGTTTGCTGTGTGTGTCAATGGTTCTTTGTGGACTGATTTTCAGATAAATGGAATGGAATTCTGCGGTCTAGCTGTTATGTGAAATTTATGTCAAAGGGGTTCCATACTTTCACCGAACAGGGTTTGATGGGGTTTAAATCCGGCCCTGCTATTGTACGGTTGTTTAATTGATTGATCGACGATGGATCAACGGATGGTGTGCAGGATCTCCAATGCGAGTGATCGTGGACAGCAGCGATGGCAAGTACTTGACAGCGTACGGCGCTGGACTGGGTCAAGGTGCCAGCGGCGAGGAACTGGAGTTCTTCATTACCGGCAACGCAAGTCAGTCATTGGCTTCTTACATAGGGTTATAGTTAAATGGCATAGCTCTTCGTAAGAAACCCATCTCAGAGGTATACGGAGCGTCACCTGACATATGGCATCACGCAGTGTTACCTGCCACCCGACACAGGCGAACGCACCCCGCCTCAATCCAGTCAGAGTCGATTTACCTACCCGGAGGGACAGAATGCTGAGTTGACCTTGGTATGCCGAAATAATTTTCCACAAATATCTGTACACAGTCACCCGTCTAAGTCTTAACCACTTGATAGCGACCCAAACCGTGTTTGAATCCACGACCTCGGGATCGCAATTCGCAAGCCCTACGTGGCATTAAGTAGAGACATAAGGCGCGTACAAAGCAACGTAACTGAACTGAACTGATGGGGTTTAGTTTATGACGAACTGATCAATGGGCAATCAGGACGAGCCCATTGGTCATTAGCTGAGGCGTACGTGCGCTTGGTCACATAGTCACAGACGCCGTTAGACGGCGTCTACTGTAATGCGTTACTGCTTGCCCATTGGTCAGTTTGTTAAAAACTGAGCTATGTCAGTTCAGTTCAGTTCATTTGGGTTTTTACGTCGCTCTGTACGCGTTTTTACGTTGTAGATTCAGTGTACAAGGTAGGTTGAAAAACAGAGCCACATTGTTCTACGGTTTTAGCATTAGAAGTAAACGTGAGAGAAGAGAAAGAAGAAGGAAAAGACAAAAAAAGAGAAGGGGAGGGGAAGGGAAGGGAAGGGAGATGATGCCCTTAATTGATATTTCTAGCTATGTATGTTGATTGGGTGTGCAGAGGATATCGACGTGAAGATAGACGGACCAGGACAGGCTGAGGTTCTCAAGAAGGAACAGAAGGAAGGCAAGGTGGATGTCGTCTACCGCACTTTGTCACCCGGCGAGTATGACATCCATATCAAGAACAAAGGAAAAGCCATCCACGGCTCTCCTTTCAGCGCCAAGATTTCCGGTACGTCACATGTCCTGCTTTCGTGAGTCGATATTTAAAAGAAAATAAATAATTTGCGATTACGTGGTTTGGTGGCGTAGTGAGTGGCGACCTTGAGGAAATATAGTTTTATTTCCGGCAGCGACTCCGTCAGTGGCAACTCTAGACAAGTTGTTTGCGCTTTTGTTCATTTGTCACCAAGCAGTGTAATAGGGTGTTTACACGATCAAGCAAACATCGAGCAGCTAGCTCGATCTTCTATGGTAATTAGCACGCTAATTAGGAGGCCGGGCGGGTTGTAATTGGAAGGCCTATATAACACGTAATCAGCTGTGGGCTAAGAGCCTAGGCCTTGGTCTACATTTGTGCCAGGGGGCGGGGTTCCAATAGGCCTGCTTGAGCCAGCTCGATGTTAGCTCGATCGTGTAAACACCCTATAATTTAGCTCTTACCGTGATGTTCTCATCTCGGTCTAAAAATGCAGTCCTGTGACTTTTAGTTTGAGTGCAGCGTGTGTCAGTGCTGCATGCATTTATCTTGATATCAATGTTAATACAAAAAATGTTCAACAGATGAAGACTATTAATCAGATTCATCACGTGTTTGCTGAACTCCGTTGCCTGTGATGTAAAGGCATCACTCAGTTCTTGTCGTCTAGGTATCAGGTAAGTAAACTTAGCAAAAATTATATAACTTAAATATTTGTACATGCATTTGATATCCGAGAGTCTACTTGTTTCGTATTCGAAAATTTATTACGGTTATTAACGAGGCATAATAATTTGGCTAAGTTTCGGACGAAGACAAAACACGAACATTTTGCTACACAGCTGAATTTTCTACTCATCTGGGGATTTTTAGTAATGGCCTATTTGAAGAGCTAAATTCTAAAACCCGGTTAGGGCCATTTTTTATTTTGTGAAGAAAGGAGTTGAATTTCATAACTCGGTCATTCCATGTGTTATTTTCTGCAGATAACAAAAAATGGGAAGGACCGGGTCTTGGAATTTATGTCTTCAATTATTTATATTTTTTTTCTAAATTGTGCTACTGTTTCATTTATGGTGAATGAAGTTGTATATATAGTTATATAGTATTGTTTGATTGTGATGGTTCAGGCGAGGGTCGCAAGAGGTCGCAGATGTCGGTGCCAGCGACGAGCGAGTACACACTCGGCGGCAAGGATATCGACCTTACCAACATGGTCGGCGTCATCAAAACACCAGCCGGCGCCACCGAACCGTGTCTGCTCAAAAAACTCTCCGATGGCAAACTCGGTATACACGTCACATAATTCTGTCGTCTTGGCCATCTTTGTGCCAAAAATATCATATTTGGTGAAGAAAGCTGAAAGTCAATACACTGATTACTCCTGCAGTAAGATACGTTTACACCAATGTTGATTGTCTGGGCGTTTTTGTTTTTGATATACACTGTGTCTCAAAAAAATATTCCAAACATTTTTGACTGTAACTTTAAAAAGGCTTATCAGATATTAATAATTGTTGGTACTAATATTTCTGAGACAACTTGCCATTGAATAAATGTTTAACTTTTCACCTCATTTAAAGTCTGTTTGTGCACTACCTGGGGAAAACAGAACCAATGAAATATTGTTTTTTACCCAATGCAGTATTATTGCTTAATTTAAATAATGCACAAAAACATATTTTGTTAACCTTCTTATACTCTGGCTAACATTTAATTCAGTTGTTTTGTTTTTCAACTGCCTACAGCAAAATTGTTTGAAATATGGGCGCATTGTGTGAACGTGCGAACACAGGCATGGAGACGCTTTCCGCATTTATTGACGGCAGTATCGATAATGTTCTGCTCCAGACTAATCCAAGCTTTACCAGTCGCTTCTTGAATTCATAAACATTTCTAAACGTTGTCTGGTAAACATACTGCTTTATGACAGTCAAACTTCGTAATCGACTGGCTGTTTGGAGCCAGAGATCTGGATAGATAGAATTTATTAAAGTTTTTTTCATTTATTTCAACACATGACTTACTTGGTCAGTTTTCCCCAGGTAGTGCAACAGCAGAAGTTAGGTAAAATGAGAACTTAAACAATTTTTCAATAGCCAGTGGTGTCAAAAATATTTAGACCAAAAATTACTAAAATCTGATGATGTTTCTTCAAGTTATCATGGATAATGTTGGACATGTTTTTTTTTACATTTTTGCGTATTTCAACGCATATTTCGTCTGGTCTGCATTCGCTAGGTAGTGCAGAAGCAGGCAGTGGGTGAGGTGGGAAGCTGAACGGTCTTTTGATGGCAAGTTGTGTCAAAAATATTTACACCAGAAATTATTAGGATCTGATAACTTTTCTTGAAGTTACAATCAAAAATGTCGGGGATGTTTTTTGAGACACCGCGTAGTAGCATACGGGAGAGACGGCCGGACGGACCGACGGACGGGCAAAAGGCTAAGGTGTATTGCGGCCCAATAACAATAAGAATGAATGCTATATGTTAAGGAGTTGCGTCGTTCCAGCCCAAGTCGAAAGGCACGTACACGGTCGAAGTGACGCAGGACGGCAAAGCGATCCAAGGCAGTCCATTCAAGATCAACATCGACGATCATCACGTGACCAGTGGTCAGAAGGTCAAGGTCGCGGGTCACATCAAGGACGGCATGGCCAATCAATGGAACGATGTCACGGTCAACATCGCCGAAGCAGGTACGCCATTGCTATCCCGTCTGGCTGTCAGCGTCCGCGTTTAGAAAAGAAATTATCATTTTATGCTGTGTCTATCCTATTTAGTATGACTGAACAGTTGTGCAGTTTGTCGGTATAGCTCGTAACAGATTTGAGGTTCTGTTATTGTTCAGTTTATTATGCATTTTCTATAGAAACTGAAAAGTTATTACAAAAAAGTCCAGAAATCGGTGCACGTGCACTGGCGTGTGTGGGTGTTTTGGGCTTACGGTATAGGCTACAAAATTAATTGTTTGTCATGTAGAGATGCAGGGCCAATCGGCGGCCTAGTTCCAACTACACATTAAAGGCAATCCTTTCTCCTTTTATTTTTTTATCTGTTCCTTTCTTTTCTTTTTCTCTTCTCCCTTTCTTTTTTCTCTTTCTTTATCCTTTAAAACCAGCTAAGATGTCTGGGAAGCGTTGTAAGCTTCTCCGGCGGGATCCACAGCAGAGACATGGCCGCAGTCGCATTTTATTGCCTTGTATGCTTTCAAACTGCATCTGGTTGATGAGACATTTTCGGTTCTTTGGTCAGTAGTGCAATCTATTCTTAGGGTCTAAAACGGCGGTCCTGTTCGACTGAACGCCTCTAACATGATGTTATTGTTATTAGAGGTTTTTCCACGATAATGCGCTATATAAATCTACATTTTACGTTTAAATTTTTATTTACATATTGCGCTGCTGAATACAGGATACGGCAGCCTTGGTCTATCGGTGGAAGGTGCTCATCGCTCTGACCTGGAGATGAAGAGTAAGGGTGCTACTGAGTACACTCTACAGTACAAGCCTCACGAGCCTGGCGTCTACCTGCTCAACATCAAGTTTGCTGACGAACACGTCGCTGGTGAGTTTATACCATTGGTATTAAGTGAAATCCGACTATTGCTACACATTTCTCGGTAGCGTGGTCTGTCAGTCTGTATGTCTGTTTGTCACAATCGTGCACCCTGCTTAAACTATTTAACGGATTTAGATGTTATTTGACAGGTACCTCTATAAGGTCAAATGACGCATTGTGTCAAATGGGGGGGTTCCTGACCACACAGGGGACCAGGAGATTTGGGGGTTTATTCCTTTCGGCCAAGACATGCAATTTCAAACTGCAGCAAACCGTCAGTTTTGCGCTGCCAACTTCGGAATGCAAACGAGGAGAGCGATTCCGCTTTCTACCGAATTACTCTGCTTTTTTGTTATTATTATTACGTATTGGAGAATGCAGGGGGAGAGAAGGATTGGTGGCGCCATCTAACGTACTCTGTCGATGCTGCAATTCGGTGCAGAAATAATGTCTGCACTTAGATTTAGCTCATCATTATTAGAGTCGCATTTGTTCGATTTGGGCTTATTCTTACCTTTGATTAGACTTGTGCATATAGTGACCTGAGTTTTTTGTATAATTTTTTGTACAACGTACTCTACAGGAAGTCCGTTCATCGTGAGCGTTGGTGGTCAGCCGTCGGGCCGTGTGCGAGAAACGGCCACCACGATCGTTCAGGCGCCGGAATTGATCGTGCCTGGACAGAAGGCTCATATTATGCTCAAAATTCCCGGTCAGTAATCTGTTCTGTAGGTCAAGCTATTTGAAACCAACAGCGTATAGAAATTGCCGTAAAATGTCAGCAGTTTAAAAAATTATCTGCCAAGTGTTCAATCAATCAATCAATCAATCAAAAAAATAACCACTTACAAAAGTGACCAGTGGTGTACACACCTAAAAACTAAAATAAAATCTAAGGATAATGTACAAAAAGTAAAAAAAACTACTCGGAGATAAAAAACTCGCTGAAACAGTAAAGTTTTTAAGTTTCAGTTGACGACTCGTTGTGAAAATGACGTTTAATAGGCCTACCATGAAGCATATTCTGTTCAACTTTTTTCGAGGTGGAATAATCGACAGTTAATTTGCGTGTGCGTGTATTTCTGTATTTGCTTCTGCATGCGTTTGTGCACTGTATAGGCTATTATATTCGTATGGTTACTAAGTCCTAGGCCTTGACCTTGAACGCCACGTTCTTGTTCTTGGCCTTGGTCTTGGTCTTGCTTTTTGTAAGTTTTTGGCCTTGTCCTTGAACTCCAAGTTTTCGATCTTGGCCTTGACCTTGCTTTTTGTAAGTCCTTGGCCTTGGCCTTGAACACGAAATCCTTGATATCATCACTGGTTGCATGCAGGTACCGACCCGCTGGACATGGAAGCGACGCTAACGTCACCTAGCGGCAAGGTTGAGACGTGTGAGATCCGTGACCTCGACGAGTGGTTGTGTCAGATCAACTTCACCCCCGCCGAGGAGGGCGTTCACACCATCAGCCTCAAGTTCAAAGGAATACACTTCGCCGGTAAGTCGTAAAAATAGTTCGTGTGGTCACCGCCTAAAACCTTGCTCGGTTTCATATTATGACGATGTGTTTTAAATAAAGCTGTCAAATTAACGCATTATTTAACGCATTAATGCGTTAATGAATTAACGCGCGTTAAAAAAATTAACGCGCGTTAAAAAAATTAACGCACATTCCGTGAAGCAAAAGTTTCAATATTCCGTTAAACTGCGGAATCGAATGAATTCAAGTAACTAAACTGACACGTAGGCCTAGATGCCGTTCCATCACTACTGTAAAATAATTATTTCGACGACAGGCTAATAGATTTCTATGTTAGTTATGACGGCAGTTATTGTTGATTATACGTTTAACACGTGTTTCTAACTTGCTATATTCTACAGGCGGGGCCCCCAAACGTTGCGGCACCCGGGGTAACTTACCCCCTACTCTCCCTCTCGACGGGCCTGGCTGCATTTATAACGCGTTAATTAATGCATTAAAAAATTAACGCTTCAACAGCTTTGGTTTTAAGGCGTGTACAGAGCGATGGAAATAAACTGAAATAAACTTTAATGAGTTACCAGTTCGTTCGCTTTGTACAGTCCGGACAATGCAACTGGACTGAACTTCAGTTCAGTTTATTTCAATGCATTTCACTTGTGTCATCTTGTACTATTTCAGTGCTTAGTTTTATTGCGTCTAGGGTTTGTTTGCGTCACGCTCTACTCCGGTTTTTCATAGAAAACGATCCTTTTTTCATAATTCACTCAAGCGACAAACAATTTACACAAAAGTTTTACTAGTTGTAGCTGAAAAAAAACTAATTTAATGCATAGCAACAAAATGTGGCTGTTAGTTAAGTATTCTTTGTATAGAGCGGTGTTCATTGAATGTTACAGGTAGTCCGTATCAGTTCACAGTCGGAAAAGTTCCATCAGGCGGTACCCACAAGGTGGAATTTGGTGGGCCCGGAGTAGAGAAGGGAGAGGTTGGCGCCAAAAGTACGTACTATAGGCTTCCTGTCGCTGTCGTTTAATTACTAGTCGAGTTCTGACATTTATGACTGTAATTGCAAAGACATTATTTGAAGTTAGTTAACTTATTATTGTTTCCTGTTAGACCGCGGGCGCGTTAAGTTATTCAGCGCTTTCTTGCTGCAATTTCTTGCAACATGAAAGCGCTGAGTAACTTAACGCCTCAAAAACGACAATGCTTTCGCTAGTACAAAAAGCGCTATCAAAAGCGCTCAGTAATTGTACGCGCCCGCGTTACATTGTCTCATTTGCTTTCATTGTCGCTTACATACTGCATATTGTATGTTTTTACTTTTTGCTTTTTTTAGTGTCGTGTATTTTAATTATGTTGTATTTTTTGTGTTTTATTAACTTTGTGTTAACTGTCAGCTTTGGGTTAATAAAGTTGCCGTATCAAGCCGCAGCTGTGTCCAGCAAGTCAGAGCAAAAATTTGCAATAGGCCTATTTAGACACACTCTGCAAATAATTTGCCCATACTGGTAATTACTGTTACTCGTAACTTCAAGTTTGCCCCAAAATTTCCCAAAAATGGGGATTTAGCATTTTTGGACAAAAGATATTCCGAGAACAAGACAATTTTGCGACAATTTACCAACAACCCAAAATTACAAGAAATTGAAAACAACGTATTGAGCAGAACGTCAAAACCAAAAAAAATACACCACACCGATAGCTTGATTGTCAATATTAACTAATGCCATGTACGCTGTAAAATTCTGAGGCCATGAGGCCATTTCTGTGGCACTGAGGCCAAATGCCATGAGGCCAAGATTGAGGCCAAAGCCGAGGCCGAATATTTCGGCCTCGAGGCCACAGCATTGTCTTGACATTGTATTGTGTGTGCAGACGAGTTTAACGTCTATACTCGTGAAGCTGGAGCGGGAACAGTTAGCGTGTCAATCGAGGGTCCTTCCAAAGCACAGATTGAGATGGTCGACCGAAAGTGCGGTTACGTCACCGTTGGATACGTCGTCTCGAAAGCGGGTAAAGAAAATATGTCGCTCGCTACTGGCTGACTTTGACAGTAATGGTGGCGTGGCGTAGCGGTAACGGGTTGTGTCCGATCAAAAAAGTTGCTCTACGCCGGTCCGGGTTAGTAGTTGGATGGGTGACTGTCAGCACACAGGTAAACCATCTCGGTATGTAACCAGCCTTTTAGGTAAACTCAGCTTTCCATCCCTCCGGGGTAAGTAAATCGAGTTTATCTGACTAGAGTTAAGGCAGGGCACGTTTACCTGTGTTGGGTGGCACTGTGTGATCCCATACGGCAGGTGACGCTCCGTAGCTCTGAAATGGGTTTCTTATAAAGAACCACCTTTGACTTTTAATATACTCCGTTTACGCGATGAAGCTGGCTTGACGAGCGCAAGACGAGCGCTTGTCGAGCCAGTTTGATCATGTAAATGGGGTATAACTTTTTTAATCCTCTGAGACTACCTTCTTTCAGACAGTGACAGTTGAACCACGTGCATAGCCTCCACAGTGTGTTATGCCTTCATACATCGTAAACGTCTTTACGATCTACATCGCTACCGTCCAGTAAGCTTATCATTAATCAGCAATCGCCGTAGAATGTAATGTACTTCAGACGGTTTCAAACTTAGTGTAAAACCTATTTCCTCTCGCTCCCATTTTTGCGCGCGAAAGCAGCTACTGCTTTCAGCGCGTCTTAGCCATCGCAATTCTGTCTGTCTGTCCGTCTGTCCGTCACACGGGTGGATCAGTTAAACGCGGTGCAAGCTAAAATCACCAAATCTTCACGTCGGCTGAGTGGAAGACTCTAGTTTCAGGAACCGTAAAGCTTTTCCATAAATTCGAAAGAAGTCACCCCGAACGAGAGCGCTAAATGAGAGGGGGTAAATAAAATTTGCGATTTTTGGCCAATAAGTCGTTGTATCTCAGTAACGGTGCGAGATAAGGCCTAGGTTACTATCAATCACTAATAGGAAGTCGTACACTGGCTCTCGATTGGCGCCAAATTCAATGACCTTGAATAACCGTGAACGCCAAAATAGAGGGTTTTATGGATTTTTTTGGCGATTTCTGGCTGCGACACAAGTCTATATCATTCACAAGGTGACGCCACGGAACTATCGTTATGCGATCCAGATAGAGAATTTGGTATTTGTATATTAACTTAGCGTGAACACCCCAATTTTCAACTAAACTACTGAACCGGAACTGCTATAGGCTTTCGCGCGTCTCGTGGGCATTAGCTCAAATTTCTTGTCATTCTTTTTCACACCGAATTTGACTTGAATCGTAAACCTACCGAAAACACCCCGGTGTTTAATATGAGTGATTCATTTGTCGATGAAGAAGCGAAAGAATAAACTCAGGCATTTCAGGTCCTGCATTTTCCAGCAGCTGTTGCCATTTTGCAGTCTTGTATTTTGTTCTGATCGTCCAAATTCAGCACCCCAAATTTGCGGATTGTCTAAAAACCAAACAATTCTCTTTTCTTAAGGAATATTCAAGAGCTGTCAAAAACGAAACTTAATTAGGACATCCGGTGCAAAGACAGTAGTTGAAACTAGTAGCTGCAGCTACGAGCTCGTATAAGTTGCAACTAATAGCTGCAACTAATAGCTGCAGTAGTTGCGGCCAGTATTAAACAAATAAATAGCCTGCTTTAAGCCTCGTTTTCGATTTATGTAAACAGCAACAGTAAGGCTAATTAAGAAAAGAAAACAATTGCGTTTTATTCAGGTGAGTACGGTGTTCATGTAAAGTTCAATGACGAACATGTACCCGAGTCACCGGCCACGCTGTACATAGCACCTGAGAGTGGAGACGCTAAGAAGATCACCCTCGTCGGACTACGTGACCGTGGACTCGAGGTCAGATTATCATACTTATCTGTCAAGACTGTCAGGACTTGCGCAAATCTAAATTTGTCCGCGGTGGCCGCCGTGGCATGCTGCAATAGCTATAGCAATGACGCAGCCTAAGCGTCAGCCAATATAACTAACGGCATAGCTATTTATTGGCAGCATGGTTCTAACTCGCAGTGGTAAAATATCCGAGAATCCGGCCGTGTGACTCAAGCTTTGATCAATGACTTTGGAATTCAAAGGCGCTCTTGCAGTTGCCGAGGTTGCCGAGGTTTATCGTGTTGACATAAAAACACACAACAAATATATACTTAGCGACGATGCTGAAAACAATACTGTCGTCGCTACTGTACAGTAATGAACTGCGCTGCCAGTTCGTTCGCTTTGTTCAGTCCGTGCAACGCAACTGAAATGGCACTTCATTCCAGTTCTGTTTTGTTCCGCCGCTTTGTACAGGCTTTAACGCAACAAAAGGTGATATTGCCCGCATCACACTGACTGTGCGTCAATGTGCTGCTGAATAATATCACCTTTTGTAATTTTTGCTGTTTTCGATGTGCAAGTCCTTAAATGTTGCCGTTAACAAGTGTATAAACTGATGT
>Ga0209367_1012738_pt1 | contig 10934 bp, 5 predicted proteins | sample WorMetLIZISLAND2_FD_187412 | JGI IMG/M metagenome (GOLD analysis project Ga0209367, IMG submission 187412) | Marine gutless worms symbiont microbial communities from Max Planck institute for Marine Microbiology, Germany - Olavius geniculatus... ... | reverse complement strand
ATCCGGTGCGCAGACGGCAATTGCTTTAAAGGAACGATAGTTTAGTGATAATTTATAAACAATACAAATTGCTGTTTATCAAAACGTCACTGTGACGTCATCGGCAGTAACGTGTAACCAGTTTTTTGAAAATTAAATAGCATTTTTAGCATGATCATTTTTAAATGCCAAAAAATCGGTAGGCGGTCATGTTAAAAAATCTATAACTTCGTCGTTTTTCAACAGAATCACATTTTATTTGGCTGTTAGATGTAGAAGGTTTCAGTAAATAAAGCTGTAAAATTTCGTATTAAAATCCCAAACGGTTGCTGAGAAAACAGCGAAAAAATTTAGGGGTCCACTTTTTTCTGCCGCACCCTGTAAATTTCAAGCCACAAAATGTCGTTCAGCGGCAAACGAACTTCAAAATGTCGCAACGTGCCGTAAAGAGCTCTCACCGACCGGATAATACCGCGCTGTGCTGTCCGACATGTTCGGGCTTGTGGGGCGCCTTTCTTGTGGGGCCCCTGTTCAGCCAAACATGCTGAGCATGCCTGAATCCGCTTCTACTTGTAGGCCGTATTACGCGTCTTGCCTGTTCGTCTATACGTCTGTCACGCACAGGCTTTTAGCTCGAGAGCATGCAGGCGTAAAACAAATATATCATTGGTTCGAACGTTCGCCATGACTCAATGTGATTATTTTCAGTTAAGTATAGGTCGCGTGTTAAGATCACTTAACCTCAAAAACGACTCATATTATGGTTTTTGGTGTGGTTCAATACATGCACCGTGCATATTTCTAAAGCCTTCGATACAGTCATCATGTAGCCTATGGATAGATAAAATTTTCAAATAAAATTGATAGGCTTAAAAATCCTATTATTGTTGTTACAACGGATGGCAGAATGCAAAGTGCAGACGGACTGACAAACCACGCAGCAGTAATATATGTTGCAATACGTGGCATCGATGATGCTTTCTGCGATGCCGCCTAAAAGCAGACATTATTGTATCTGTGCCGCTGACGTTACGACCTTTATGGCGCCATAGAAATGTTTTCGTTAGAATAGTAATGTCACCAAATATTAGTCTCCATTAGTCATGCATTGAATGAACGACAGTCAGATGAATGTCCAGCCGAATAAAGGTATTCATAAAAACGCGCACATGTTTTATGCCCATAGATAGAGTATAGGTCTAATCGTTCTGTTGTGTGCAATACAGTAGTTATGCAGGCTTAACGTAACTATACAGGTACTGCCAAACTGCGTTTGGCGCTGAATCTGGCGCATGTGGTACGTGAGTCTAAATGGCAGTAAACGTGTCTGGTTCCAGCTATGTCGTGTACGTTATAGCAGCCAGACATGCGTTGATTGGCAGAATTAGTTGCACGTCGGCAGATAACTGCCATGCTGATAATTAAGCTTATTGCGCGGGTTGTATGCTGCAGCCAGCAGTGATTTATACGATCAGCCAGTGTTCTGTCTAATGATAGCCTATGTCATAAAGCACAGAATATAATAATCCTAATGGACTAGTGGTTCTATTCAGGCAACGTTTAACGGGTAATATATCCCCCAATGCATCCAGTGCCTGCCATAAAGCACTGATTGGCAGATTATGATCCAAAACGTTATGGTAGCCTACCAGTAAAGGCCAACTAACTCTCAGCTGAAAACAGCATAGTTACTTTTCGAGAGATAGGAGCTTCGGCTTAAACCCAGCGCTCTTTCAGCCCCTATGGAAAGAGCTCGAAGCTGCATCCCCAAGAACCTCATCCCCTGCTTTCGGCCATCGTCTTTGATTTTCGTTTTTTTTAAATTTCAAGCTGTAGTCACGAGGGGCCCTTGCATCGGCACTCAACTGTCTTGACTTAAATCCCCCTCCCTCCTCCAGTGCTTCGGGGAACCTGCAATTGATGAAACGTGTCTTTGCTCCGTCGTAGAACTGCAGTGTTGACATCGTCTCTGCATTTATTGGCGTCGCAGGCTATGGGGCACTATGGGGCACTTGTCCGCCTCGACTTCGGACTGTGATTTTTTAGGTCGCTTTAGAGCCGCACCGTCTCATTGACATGACATTTGACTTCATGTGGTTGCCTACAAGAAGCCCAGCTGTCTCTAGGATGGACCGACCGTAGACCGTACCGTCTGTGTCCAAAGGTTAGCGTCCGACTTCCCCGGTCGCGGAAAGAAAGCGATTTCTCAGAGGTGACTGCAGTCCATATACGCTATGTTAACGCCGTTGATAAACGCTATAATCAACGCTTGGATACGGTAATTCGTCGCACGTAGATGATGGATGCGAACAGCAACTTTGCGTTGAAAATTGAGGCCAAACCGCTGATTGCCATTGACAGCCTAAGACACTCTTCATCGCCTTCTCCAACGGTACCGTAGCTGGCCTTTAAATTATGTTCTCTTACTTTCGTAGTTTCGCGCACTTCGTGCCAAATTCTGGCGACGCCGCTGACTTTCTTTACGTACCCGAGAAACTACTAGTCAATCCGGCGTGTTGTGGAATTAGCTGAAGGCGCTAATAGCTTGATGCAGACTGACGCGCTACAGGATGAAGTATGTACAGGCGGTAAGTACTTCGTCTTCGTCGCCAATCAGTGACGCCTCACTTGGGTGGCCCGCTGCATTTTCCGCTGACGAAACGAGAAGTTACTGGCAGCAAATTGCGCGTGGGAGTCAAGAGAGTCAGGAAAGATGATTAATGTGCGCTCAAACTATGCACAAGTTCAGCTTAGTGGCGTCGTGCGTTAAATAGTGGGGGCTTAGTTGCAATTTTTGACCGACAGCTGCAAATTTTTGTCAAAGAAGATAATAGGTATTAAATATTTTAAATTTGGTTTTAAATGTTCTCAAAATAGGAGAATTGCAGCCCCATATTTTGCATTTTCGACGAAATTTACTGACAGATTAAAATTTAGCGGGTGAGGAGGCAATTGTCACGACTTCATTAGTTCTGCTGTGAATCGTCGGTCATTGTTGCGATAGAAAGATTGACATCTCCGTTGCACCGGACTGCAGCTTTCCTAGATTCTCAGCCACCTCTCCAGCAAGGGCGCATTTACTAGAAATCTGAAAAAGCAGGTGTGCATTTCAGACGTACATCTTCAAAAGCATTGCAGTCATTATTTGCCTCAAAATAATGTGATTCAAACTTCGAATAGCGTTCCGTTATTTTTTCATCTTTTGAGAGTTAGAATCAACCTCATTTCATGTACGCTCTGCTTTCCAGAATGACAAAATTTAAAGTCTGACGTGTCAGACTTCAAATATCAGCTATTATCAAAGAGTGTTACGATATTTCTAAATACTGCAAAATGAACAAGACTGAATCAGATTGGCAGTGCAGTAGCTTATATAATTTAGTAAAACTCGTTCGTTCAACTCCGCAATCTCGTCGGCAGGCTACTAACTGTCTTCTCTTTCAGATATTTTGTGTTTTGGGTTAAACATTTTGATCATCACCGCTAATAGGCCCACTCTCTCACATCTACTTCGTTCGCGTTAAATGTTCGAAAACGCAAAATGACACGGACAGTAAGGCTTATATAATTCGGCGATTTCATCTGGTCGAAAAAAACGGACAACAGACTTTGGGAGATTGGAAAATAATGTTTTGTTTCGCCTAGATACACGCCGTATAAGTCTATCGATTTACTGTTTTTAGGTGCAATGCCAGTATTGATACGGACCACACTTATTTACATCGTCGAATGTGTGTTTCGCTGTATCAAACTATTACTACAATCAAGACGTAGTATAGTTCTGTCGAAAAACGGTGGCAGCTCGCAGCCTGCATGGGGCTGTTATCTGGAGCAGCTTCTTATCGTAAATCCGGCATTATCCGTGCCTGCCTAAAACATCGAGTGCTGTGGATCAGTGGAGGTGTCAATCTTAGGGGGCTCCTATATTTGGACATGTTTAAATATAGGAGTCCTGAATGAATGTCGCAATTCTTTTGCTGAAAGTGATATCAACGGAAAAGCAGAAAAACGCCAAGAATTTCCTCGCTTGCCAGAAAGGTTATTTGAGGCTAATATGCATTAAATTTATTTCGGCCAGCACTGGGGTAGTTAACTACGCTCCCAGACCACCCAGTCTGCTGTAGAGGGGTCCCTTTCCCCCATTCTCAAAGCGTCTCGTTTTCGGCGTCTATGGCGTCCAGCGTTCGAGCCCCCAATATTGACGACGGATCGCGCCACTGCAGTGGGTGGCTAGGTCTCTAGTAGTCAAGGTCAGGCAGTGCTGCGAGCTCAAGTATAGGCTAGTTCTACTGCAAATATGTTTACCAGGAAAAGATAATACAGAACTGATACAGATAGAACGACTGAGCAGGCGGACTGCCAGTCAAGTATAGCCGTCTACATCAAGTCCACAAAGGTGTTTGCTGTTTACTTCAGACCCAGCGCCAATATTGACCGGCCACATCAGACACAACATGTAACATGAGCTACCTGCATGCGTCAACGTTAAACTAGAAACATTCACCGCTCCAGCATGCCGACATAATGCGGTCATCGAATATCGATCCGCAACCGTAACGCCGACCCTGATCTTTCACGCTTTCAACTGCACTCGAAGAACTCGCGGATCGTACACAAATGCCAGTTTTGGTTTCTCCAAAATTCTCGTCCTCGAGTTATAGAACTTAAAAGCCCGTTTTTAGGCGGATAGACAGACACACGAAGAGACAAAACCCGTAATGCGACCTATGGCCGGGGAGGCCTGCCGGCTGCATTTTTAAATACCGGTACGTTTTAAGTTAGTAGGTTTAGTAAGAAAACTTGAAAGGCGCAAATTTAGCAGATATTCATGGTGCATGCATCACGATCTTTAACAACCTGTTCAAATTTTTACAGCTACCGGTAGGTTAATGCCGAATTGTCCCAAATGGACTGGTAGAGTTTTTCGTTTAACCGCAAAACGCCTGTCTGACTCTGACTTAATTAGATTATCGCGTACCGTAAAGCCCTGTTTAAACTGACTGATCCGACTCCACTCAATCCAACCAAACAGTTGAGTTAAGTCGAATCGGTTGCTGTATGAACGCGGTTTAAGAGGGAACTTGAATGGATTCGAAGGTAAAGCGACCTGAAATACGTCGTATAAGCTGGCCACTCTGGGGCTGTCCCACTAACAAAAAGCTCTATGTCTGTCTCGGCCATAAAATGAGAACACGGGTGAAGGGTGATTGACAGCAGAAGACGACGTTGTATTAATATGGACGAACAGCGTCAGCTTGGCTTGACACTCGCTTCTGATTGCTTTGCTATAGGTCCAGTTCAGCATGCTATTTCCGTGGATTCGCGGAAACATCATTTTCTGGCTCGGCGCGCCACAATCCACTAAAGTAAATCAGTGATCAGCGGCGTCATGGCAGGACAGGGCAGAAAGTAGGGCAATTGTTCCCCTTCCTAAATTTTAACCTCTGAAAAAAAATCTTTTCTAAAATCGGGGCTGAAAATCCTTATTTTGGAAAACTTCAGCTTTCATCATCTCTGTCAAAAATTTGCAGCTCTCCGTCAGAAAATGTTCGAACTAGCAACACCGATTTTGCAAGACTCGAATATTCAGGTGATTGCAATTTACGTTCGGTCTTCGGTTCACTGGTCGGTGAAATGAGGTATTTTTGCACGTGCTGTCCGCCAGCTGCAATGCATGGATATCATAACGGGATTCTGCGTTCGTTGTCTGTAGATTCTCCGGCCGGTACACGACACGTTTTTAGCTTGAGTGCAACAGATTTCTATCACACGTTGGTCGTTGACTCGCAAGATGCAAACATTCTGTTTCTTGGAGCCGTGTGAGTATAGCTCGTAATAACATTAATATCTTGATAAAACGTTTACGTTCATTTTTGCTATAAAAGTTTTTAGTATTTTAAACGAATGTTGCGTCGAGTCATGTGCTAGGTATTTATGTTTTTCTTCTATCGTTTTCGGTTTATTTGTTTACATTTTAAAAAAAACAGAACTAATTGTCCAATGTGGCTGACTCATACAGCTTACATGTTTTGGGTGGTATCGATCGGGAGAACGCACGAAGTCAACGACTTATTTCCTCAGGGAAATATTTCCAACTGTTACCCTGACAGCGTGGTCAAATGTGATCGTTGGTCGTTTGTAGCCTGTATTGCACGCCACAGTCCAGAGTCGCGCATAAAGCGTGGAACGTTCGTGTTTTACGTAGGCCTAGACCGAACAGTGAGAATAAGGTTATTCATACTTCGAGCAATCGGCCGGATTTGGAAACGATCGATTAGCTTCAATCATTGCAGTTAAAGGTAGTCATGTTCAACACTTTGGTTTAACATAACGTCTAGCCAGTAGTCACTTTTGAAGAACGTATTAGGTGCTTTGGCTTTTAATCTGCCTCAGTAACCACTGCCGGCGACGTAAAAGAGGGTACACTTGCCTCCTCTAAATTTTACCATGTCATAGAAAAATTGCGTTTCAAATTTTTTTCCGAAAAATAAAAATTTGACGCTGCTAATTTTCTAATTTAAGGGAATTTAGAGCCAAATTGGAGCTGTGAGCATCTGTAATTTTTCACTGTAGGAAGTTTGCAGTTATCTGTCGAAAAAGTGAAACTTTTTGTACCCTACCGCGGCCCTACTTTCTCACGGCGCCGCATACTCAGGCTACATGCATATTACTCTTTTTATGCATCATCCTATATTATTTGACTGATCATGTTATTGGAATATATAAGACATTGGTTAAAATGTTATTATTCTGCTGATGTATTGCAGCGATCGTGTGTATCAATTGAATGCCAGGGACATCAGCGTTTACGTAAGAGGCTTTTAGTCGGTTATTTATAAACTGTAGGTTTATGTAGGCCTACCTTTCGTCTGGTAAAATTAATTTCTTGCAACAGATAAGTATTAAATAAGTAAGAACACAGCGAACGAAATTGGACCGAACTGGAGTAAAGCGCCAGTTTTTTCGCTTTGACATTTTAGTTTGGTTCAGTTCTGCCGCTTTGAACCTGCATGCAAAACGCGATGTTATGCATTATGCATGCAAAACAACTCAGTCCTCAAGGCGATGTCAACGTGCAACGCTTGCTGCTACACTATTATATAAGCGACAGTGGCGGATTCAACGGGGCGCCCCCCTCTATTGACTGAATGCATCTTAAAACAAGTGAAAATTTTGCCCAAAATGCACTATTTTGGCATAAGATTTTTTTAAAAAAAAATTTTGAGAAGGGGGCACAGACCCCATCCTCACCCTTCCGCCGCCGTATTTCAAACTTCTAAATCCGCCACTGATGGACGAAAATATAACATTGCTACGATGTGTAATATTCGCGAAATTGCGTTAATTTACGCGGGATAATTACGCCGGACTGCACGACAGCGTTGCGCTGCGGCCTATAGGAGAAGCAATAGAGAGGAAGGAGAGATACATCACTATATGCCTCTACTTGATGAGATCACACGAGGTCCCCGAACCGCTGCAATCGTATGGTCAGGCGGCGTTAATTGAAAATATCCATTCACTTAATGAGTCATTTTTCATTGCTTTTATTTCACGAAACAAGGCCAATTTCCACACTCGAAACATATTCATAGGACTCGGGAATTCTACGCTGTAGGCTATCCAAAAAACCACCAAGCTTATATTGTCGATAACTTTGTCAGTTATTTTCAACGTATTTTCGAAAAATCTTTCCCCGGCAAACTCTGTGAAAAATGCGATAAACCTATTGTTGATGTTGTGTTTTTCTGAATGGTTTGCAGTATGTTGCGTCAGAGAATCTGACTTCCGACAATCGATTTGTCGCCGAGTTTAGCAAGAACAGAAAGATGTGCTGGCAATATCAAAGTCTACAAAATAAGGTTAGAGCTTATGTATACAGTGTGTCTCAAAAGGATCCCAGTTCCACAGCATTATCTATAATAAATGTAGAACAACGATTAAGATTGTAATAATTTTTGGGTGTGAATATTCCTGACATAGCTGCAGGGCATCAAATGACCAGCCACGTTTCCACCTTACCTAAAGTCTGCTTTTGCACAAGGCCCCTACGCAGCAAAAAGACAAGAACCGAAAAATTACATTTTTTAATTGAAGGCAGTAATTTGGGCATACACGTATAAATATTGGTGGAGTTTGGGGGTGTCGTGAGCTCCCAACGGGTAGCGGCGTCTGGGGTTGAAAAATTGAGCAATTTTTTGACAAACACTGCAAATTTCCGACAGAGGAGGCAGGTGATCACATTTGCAATTTTGGTCCTAAATTTTCTTAAGATGCTAGATTTTTCCTCCCGAAAATGAATTCGGCGCAGTTTAGCCTCACAAAGCACTTTTTGCGTATGAGCAAGCGAAAAAAGGATCAAAAACCATTTTGGCAATTGCCACTGTTAGGCCATAGCGTTTAATCAAAATAGACGATTAATTAATCGTAGTTTAAGAATCAAACCAAGTGACATTGGAACTGCACTGCGACGAATGATGCTGCGTTTGCGTCATCGTGGATTGATGTCAGATGGTGCGCTGTCGCAATCACGTGAGAACGATATATCGAGTGGTCGACAGTGATGAAATCTACGTTTGTGCAACCGGAGCCAATAACCCGCAGGAGTTCTATCTTAACGTAAGACAGATCTTAAGATGTCTTTTTAATGTGAAATGGGCTTTTGAAAATATTTGTACATTCTGGCAAAAAATACCAGTAGAGACACGAGAATATGTTATAATAGTTTTTATTCTATGACATTTTGTGTAATATTACACTCCAGCTCATAAGAACAAAATCGCATACTGAGTAGTAGGATAGACAAAAAAAAACAAAAGAAAAATACTGCAGCACAACAGACTATAGATGTAAATAGTTATGTTTCAGTAAAACGTTGAAAGGAAAACAAAAAACTGCACCAATATTTGTGCAAGTTGAATAAAAATTGTATGAACAGGAGTTTTATTACGCCTGAAGTTAGAGATGCTTAATTCGCTATTGATTTTGTAATTTTATATATTTGTTTCTACTTTTGGCTTTGTTCTGTGCTGCTTATTTTTATCTAATTATATTTGCGAATCAGATTTGTATAGACATATTGTTTCGCAGTTTCTCAATTATAGGCCTATACAATGTCAGTCACTTGATTCCAGTTTGCATGCCTAATATTGTGCCACGTATCAATAGAAGGACCGACAAAACATTGTGCAGGATAAACTTGAAGTGATAGCAGTTCCAACGGCTGGCGATCGTGGTCGTGCTAAGTGTCCGTATAACCCCAGTGCAGAGTTTGTCTTCACTTACGTCAGTAAGTCCATGTCGCTGATCCGTCTGTTTGTCAGTACAAATAAAGAATGGCTACATGTACGATAAGAAGTCGCAGGACACAAAAACGCGGCGGAGCTACGTGCAGTGCAGCTGTCAGTGCACTTGGGTTTAGCAGCGCTATCGCATGAGTCGCTACTAGTAGTGTCTCGTGCGATGGCGCTGCCAAACCCAAGTTGATTGACAGCTGCACTGTATGTAGGTCCTCTCTGTTTCTCTGTTGCGATGTTTTGTCGCACATGCGGCACCCCATAATCCATCTATCTATCTTATCTGTTGCTCTGCAGCGTGGTCGAGAGCCCGATATTAAGGTTTGTCAATATTGCTGTCTACCTTTGTGGAGGTTAATTATGTGAAGTTCAGCGGACTTATGCGTATTTTGTGTGAAATCTTGAACGAGAGTAAAAACAGCATTACACTGATGGTAATTATTCTTGCTGAGATCAGGATGTAATAAAAGTTTATATGGGGCCAACTAGGAAGTCTTTTATAGGCTACAAATGCTGCACAGCCGTCGTAGCTTCTGCTAGGATTTTTGTATTCAGACAGTCCCTACGTAGAAGTAGGCTTTCGTTTCATACAGAATGTGGACTTAGTTTGAGATTCTATGGCGTCGATGCCTGCAGTAATTTGATGACAACCTGCTACGTAAATTAAGTAAGCCTACCACCCCGTTCACACGATGAAGCTGGCTCGACGAGCCATTTCGTCGAGCACTCATCAAGCACACATCAAGCACTCATTAGAACAGCTCTAAGCGTGCTTTATGTGTGCTTGATGAATGCCTGATAAATGCTCGACGAGCTTTGCCATTGCAATCTGTACACTTGAATCGTCTTGATGAGTGCTTGATTTTTTTTTGTATTTTGAACTAAAATAATACGCGTACGTGGCTTTAACAACGAAAATTTTCATGGCAAATAGCCGCACAGTAAGTAATCGCCGGTGTTACTTGTAGCTGGTGGAAACCCGCACAACGTGTCGTCGTTGTACACGGCCGTTGCTACGGACAGCAACTCGGCAGACATGTGTCTGGTGCGGCCGGCGCTACTCTATAACAGAACCTCCACGACTGAACTCGTCAACATTCTCAGGACGGATCCAGACGCCAAGTGGATCAACAGTGCGTAACTTAGTAGGCCTATCTCGTGACTTCACCTACAGCGTCTGCATTCTGTCAGTGTTGTAATCGTTAAGTTACAGGTTTCAGCGATATCTGCAGACATGCTGTCGGTTTTCGTTTTAGTTTTTTTTCTAGTTTCAGTTTTCGTTAGTTAGTCCGCCCGAAAACGATAGTTTTCGGAAGGACTTATGTTTTACGCATGATGTTTTTTTGAATTTTTTTTCCGAGCATGAGATCTCCGAGATGCGTGGGCCGACCGGCTTGAATTTTGCACGATGGTCAGTAGTAGGCCGAATTTTATAATGCCGGTCCAAAATTTTTTTTTGGGGGGGGGCGCACCCCAAAAAAATTTCGGGGGCGAAAAACATGCAAAATTAGGCCCGATTTCGGTCGACTTCGAAGTTCGGCGGCGAATATCTCCGAAACGGATGAAGATATTCAAAATCGGATTTTTATTCCGTCTACCGCGATTCCTCCTGCGTTAGGCGAAGCAAGTCCGGTGAAGTTTGGTCCAGTGACCTTGGAG
>Ga0209367_1012736_pt1 | contig 10935 bp, 7 predicted proteins | sample WorMetLIZISLAND2_FD_187412 | JGI IMG/M metagenome (GOLD analysis project Ga0209367, IMG submission 187412) | Marine gutless worms symbiont microbial communities from Max Planck institute for Marine Microbiology, Germany - Olavius geniculatus... ... | reverse complement strand
CATACATGCTGCTTATCATAACAAGCACTGGTGACAGGCTTTTTGGATTTATTAACATCGATGACCTTGAACGACCTTGAACCCCTCAAAAAGAGGTTTTTAGTGAATTTTTCGCAATTTTTGGATGCAGCGCACATTTCAACACCGAATTGCGACGAAATGGCTGGAGATAGACCAAGACAACCTGCGTATGAAATTTTCAGCATTCAACGTAGATTTTAGCAGTCCAAGTCCTGACCTCCTAGGATTAAGGAGGCCGGCGCAGGCGGGCGTCAAAGATAGCTACCCCCCTAAAAAGTGGTTATTTTACCGCAATTATCTCGTGTAGCGTAAACACGGTTGCAGATAGGCACATACATGCTGCTTATCATAACAAGCACTGGTGACAGGCTTTTTAAATTTATCAACATCGATGACCTTGAATGACCTTGAACCCTGAAAATATTGATTTAACGTGACTTTTTGGCGATTTTTGGCTGCAAAAGAGTGAATTACGACGAAATGGGTGGAGATAGACTACGATCACCTGCGAACAGGAACTGCTATAGGCTTTCGCGCGTCTCGTGAGCTTTTCTCAAATTACTTGTTGAGTTTGACTTTAGCTAAAGTAATTCATTCGGATCGACTTTGACTTTGACTTAAATAAAATATCACTGGAGTTTAAAGTTTAAAGGTGATATTTCGGTCGATTTACAACTTTACCTGCTCAATTCATTTACCCCGCCCCAGCGTCGCTAAACAATCGAGACGCACAACACGCCCCGCCCCCTAACCCACCTATCGATAGAACCCAGAGATGAAAGAAAACCCACCTAACGATACAAGACCAAGTCTTTCCGGACGCGGACGCTCACTGAGAAAAACAAATTTCTTAACCGCAACGCTCCTACTTTCTTGTAACAATAATACTACAAAATTCGAGTTGCATTTGCAGTTTTTCTGGCACGCGAATATTGTTAAAAGCTGGCTTTGGGTTGCATTAGGTCTATATTTGAAACATTATCACTGTTGCTAACAGTGCAGACGCAACGCAAACGCAAAATTCCAAGATCCGCACATCTCTGCCCTCAGTTCTTCGACCATTAGCACTCGGACTCAGACTCGGACTCAGACTCAGACCCTCAGCACTTGGACTTGAACTTAGATTCTCCGAACTCGGACTATGATTCAAATTCGGACTCATGACAACCGGACTTTAACTTAGACTCGTACCCAAATTGTTTTAAATCAAGCGATGACTACTAAGTAAACCTGATTTTTCTTTTACATTTTTATATAATATTTCTGATTAAATTAATGAATCGATTACTCTACTAGATATAGCTAGTGTCACAGTTAAGTTGTTTGCTGATGCTGATGACGTGAATTTTACTTGCGCATTGTAAAAGTGTAAATAGTGTCTATCTGTAGATGTTTGAATGCTCAAAGATGCATAAACTGCCCTTGCAAACTGAGCACAAGATTGACCGTTAGCTATATCAGTATAGAAATGTAGGGATCGGTTTTTCCTTCAATCATGTTGCTATGTTACGCCTCATCTCTGGTTTTAATGATCCGTTTTCAAATAATTATGATATAGAAGCAATCATTGGGTTCAATTCCGGTTTACAAAGCGAATACATGAATTTGATAGGGCCTAGTCACACATAGGCTTACAGTGAAAGAGTTTGGTATACGTATATGTGCTATAGACTTGGCAAGAAGATCCATACCCATGGGATCATATACACAAAATATACCAAATATGTTTGTTATACTTTTCAGAGAACATGTTCTTAGCCTATATTTAGAACAGTCTTTTTGTCGATACTAATTTTTCGTTTTTTTGCATGTTTTACTCAGCAGATAGATCGTTTGGACTTTTTAGAGTTTCTCTATATCAAGTGTTTGTTGTTTTATCACGTTTGGCCTAATTTTGTGCTTTGTTGTTGTTCCTTACTGACCGGCTTTAGTGTCTAATTTACTGGGTTTTTTGGCTGTTTTAAATCCTGATGATGTTAATGATAATACTGATCACTAAATTTACTAGACAGTGGATTTTTCTGTCTGTTTCGTACGTACACCGTGGTCCATAAAAACGGGCCACTTTTATTTTTTTTTTGAATAGCTTCGTGAAACATTGGCCGATTTTAATAATTTTTAGCATGCGACATCAGAAAGGAACCGGACGCAAGTGACTGTAGTTTTGACCACCTCACTTTAATACTGTCGCTACACTACTTTGTGAAATGCAGAAGTCATAGTTTGGCCATTCACAACAATGTATTCATACTGGATAGCGCACGCGTCGGTTCAGAAATGATTGACTGAATAGCGACAAACACAATTGGCAACTACTGTATCTCAAGAAGTCACACGTGTCACATCACATCCTCTTTATTACAGCATGTGCTCAAAATGTCCTCCTCCGGTGCTAATGCAAGCGGCAAACGTTGACACCGCTCGCAAACAGCAGGCTCAACAACTTGCATTTCACAAAGTAGTGTAGCAACAGTATTGAAGTTAGATGGCCAAAACTACAATCATTTGCGTCGAGTTTCTTTCTGATGTCGCATGCCAAAAATTATTAAAATTGGCTCATGCTATACGGAGCTACTCAAAAAATAACAGTGGCACGTTTTTATGGACCACGGTGTATGGTTTTATGGTTGGTAGAGTGTAACGTTTAATTCGACTAGAAAGACGGATGCGGCTGCATGCAGCCATGATGTTGATTTGATGACACCTGGTAAAATTAGAGATAGCCTATGCAGTGGACAGTTTTACACGCAATGTTTTAGTGCCATTCTATTTAGTATATTTCAGTGTATTGCATATTTTACCTTGTGTATTTTATGCTTGTATATGTTTGTATACGTTTTATATTGTATGCGTCATGTCCTGCCTTGCTGGCGTAACAATAAACGCTATTAGGTTAGCAACGTACTGAAGAAATGAGACAAAGTGACATCTGACTTTGGTAGCGATATATTTACTGTAACAGAGTAAACTTAATACATTGTTGTGTCACATAATAATAATATGATAGTATATTTACGTTAAGTGTTATAACTGTTTTGTATACATTTAATCAACATTACTGATCAATGATACTACGTATTTGCAACGGTCATAAACTGTTTTACTGCATACTATTTGAAGTCTGTTTAATTACATGTCTAAACCAAAAGTAGTTTATCAAATTAATATTGTTGTGTTGTTGTCATTATAGGTCCGTAGACTCAATCTCTTTCTACTTGCAGTACACCGTGTCTCAAAAAACGTCGCCCTTTCAGACGTCATCCAATTTTGCCAATTCTTTGCAAAAAAAAATACCCCCAAGTTATCGATGTTGATAAATCCAAAAAGCCTGTCACCAGTGCTTGTTATGGTAAGCAGCATGCATGTACCTATCTGCAACCGTTTTCACATTATTCGAGCCAATAACGGCAAATTGACGTCTTTTTAAGGGGGTACCCCTCTTTGACGCCCTCGTTCGAGGAGACCCCCTGCACCCAGTGGCGCGAAATTTTGTCACGATAAACTAGACACCTTGGGGCAACCCATAGTAAAGATTTCGTGATCCTAGCTTGCACCGTTTTGATACAGATCACGAGTGTGACAGACGGAGAGACGGACGGACGGACAGACAGACGAAAAGACGCCCAGACGATAGCTAAGACGCGCGAAGCATTCTGCTTTCGCGCGTAAAAACAAACACAAATGCACAACCCACACCACATTTCACTTTTACATGTTTTAAAATTTCTTGTACATGTTTGTTTTGTACTTGGCAATATACAGCAACGATTTTTTACGCGCGACAGCATGTAATGCTTCGAGCGTCATAGCGTCTGGGCGTCCGTCCGTCCGTCTCTCAGTCTGTCCGTCACAATACGGTATTGTGTCAAAACAACGCAGCCTAAGATTACGAAATTTTTACTGTGAGCTGCCACAAGGACCTTAGTCTTTCGTGACAAAATTTCATGCCCCTGAGTGAGAGGTTCCTTTCGAACGAGAGCGTCAAAGACGGGTATCCCCTAAAAGACGTTATTTTGCTGCTACTGGCACGCCCACTATGAAAACTGTTGCAGATAGGTACAAACATGCTGCACACCACAACAAGCACTGGTGACGAGCTATTTAGATTTATTAATATCAATGACCTTAAATGACCTTGAATACCCAAAAGATGGGTCTTTGGTAAATCTTTCGCGATTTCGGCCTGCGACACACAATTTAAGAGTAATTTTCACCAAAATAGCTGAAGATAGACCCAGACAATCTGCGTATGAAATTCTTTTAGCATTGAAGGCAGATTTCAGCAGTCCAAGTCACGGTGTCGGCCCGCTATCGCCAAGGTTCGCTATCCCCAAGGTCCGCTATCCCCAAAGGAAAATAACAAACCAAGGTCCTAGAGTTAGGGTTAGGGTTAGGGTTAGGCTTAGGCTTAGGCTTAGGCTTAGGGTTAGGGTTAGGGTTAGGGTTAGCGTTAGGCTTAGGGTTAGGGTTAGAATTAGGCTTAGGGTTAGAGTTAGGGTTGAAGGCCTTGGAACATACAAGACAACAGACATTTAGTTTGTTATTTCCCTTAGTTTGTTATTTCCCTTTGGGGATAGCGGACCTTGGGGATAGCGACCTGCAATCCAAGTCACGACTTCTTAGATTCAAGAAGGCCTGCGCAGGCGCGAGTCGAAAACGGCTATCCCCTTAAAAGAGGCTATTTTACCGCTATTGGCTCGTTTAGCGTGAAAACAGTTGCAGATAGACACAGACATACTGCTTATGTGACTAGTGACGAGCTTTTTTAATGGTATCAATATCGATGATCTCAAATGACCTTGAACTCCCAAAATAGGAGGTTTTAGTGTTTTTTTCTTCAATTTTCGACTGTGGCGCACATTTCAAGAGTGAATTGCACTGACATAGCTGGAAATAGACCTGGACAACCTGCAAACGGGATTACAGGAACTGCTAGGGCTGTCGCGCGTCTGGCTACTAGGCTACTGGTAATAACAAACGCGGCATACTTTGGTTACACCTGCTGTACGGGTATGTGTTTTCGAAACAATAACAGTGCTACCAAACGTTTTATTACTAGTAGACCCTACTTGTTTTAACGAAAGACGTGTTTTCCATTAGGCCTAGTTACTTTTTAGGCTAATAGCATCAACGACTAGTGACTTGACAAAATCACAGAAAACCAGGCAAACGTTGGCAAATAATAAGTGAGTAAAACCGAAATTAGTTTATGAAACGTATGCGGTAACAGTGAAGGTGATATTTGATCGACGCTGTAATATCTAGATTTATTGCAGCGACGGTGCCTGACCCGTTCCATTTGGCTGGTGAAACGTAAGAAAAGGCGCGTATTTTAAAGCCGCAGCCATTCAGTTTGTTTCCCGGAAGGGCCGGCCACACGTGGGCCGGCCTACAAATTCGGGATGGGTCAAACAAACGTTACGCCGGTATAAACACTGAACAGTTAACATCGGCTTTGTGTAAATCAATCGTGTTATATAATTATGTCAGTAAATAAAAGTGACCAGCGGTCTTCAATAACATGAAAAAACGTAAATAATAAAACTATTGAACAGTTGTCAAGTAATGAATAGCCTAAATAAAAGCTAACATTCCGTCTACAAAGACAATGTACTCGTAGTTTTCTGCGCCGTTTGAATAATACAGCGTTTGCGATTATTTTGTCGCAGTGACTACCAGTGGCCGACTGTTGCAGACCACCAGTGCAAAATGTGGTCAAATTTCATTGCATTCATCGTAAATCAGATAAGATTCGTTGCGTAGCCAGGATCTCGATGTGGGGAACGCACTTTAGGGGTCGGAAGGGTGTCTGCTGAGTCTGCTCACATTAGGGAAGGGATCTAGAATTTTTGTTGTGAAAAAATTAAGTAGTTTTGTGCGTTTTGGCTCTATTTTGAATAACTGAGTAGGTTCTATACATACTATGTGGTTTCCTAGGAAAGCACGTGCCCCAATGCCCACTCTATGGCTACGTTAGTGAATCACTTATCTTATTGTGCCGGGCGTGAACAGCTCCACAAGCGAGAAGGAGATCCTACATTTAGACGACTGGGCGGCCGACAACAATCTGACACTAAATCGAGCGAAGACTAAAGAACTTGTCTTCACAGCAAGTCCAAAGACAGTTCTGCCGCCGCCACAACCCGACTTCTAGCGCGTGACCAGTATGCGAATCCTCGGCGTTGTCGTCAACGACAAGCTGACGGCTGCTGACCACGTCACCTCTCTGCTGTCGTCGAGTTCCAGCTTGCTGTTCGCCATGCGGGTGCTGCGTGCGCACGGTACGCCAGCCGCATCACTACACGACGTATTCCGCGCCACAGTCGTCTCGAGGCTTCAGTACGCGGCGCCAGCACGGTCGGGGATGTGTTCGGCTGCCGACCGAGCGCGTCTTGATTCTCTGTTGCGACGCGCCAAACGATTCGGATACTGCAGCGACGACATCCCGGCCATCGCCGACCTGTTCAACTCCGCCGACGATGACTTTTTCCACCGTGTGAAAACTAACTCTAACCACGTCCTCCAGCCATACTTGCCTCACAAGACTGACATACCATATCAGCTTCGAGCCCCCTCTCACTCGATGACTCTGATTAATAAAACTAAATTTCTAAACGATAATGACTTTCTTATTCGTATGCTGTACAAATATTCGTATTAACGCAACGCACCAACTGATACAGCAAGTAGTCTAACTAAACTGAACTGATGTGGATATTGCGAATATTGTCAATCGTTACTTTTTACGCTAACTGTTTTATAGGCGACGAATTTTCTTTTTTTTAAAATTTTTTAGGCCTATAGTTGCATTGTGCGCATTTCTGCGCATGTCAGATTTTGCAAGTAAACGAATATGTGATGATGATGTGATGATCAGATTTGAGCATGTTTAGCATGTTCCATGTTCGACTAAACAGAGACACCCACAAAATGCCAGAAATGTCTAAAAGCAGCATGTCATTTTTTTGGCTTGCGGAGGTGTTGCTACATGAATAAGTTCACTTGGTGCAGCATATGACATTCTTTGGCCTGCATTACGAAATCTGAATTTTGTAACGTTATTTATGTACTTCTTTCTAAACCGAAATTTTTTGAGGAGGCCCAAATTTTATCGATCAGGGCCTGATCGGGTGGAGAAATCCGGCTCTGCACGTTGTGGACCTAGCAATAGACCTATAGGAAGATGAAAACTGTCGTGGAAAAATTAATATTAGCTAAAAGTTGCTGGCCGCTGAAATGCAAACTACATGAGGATGAGCCGGTGTCCGGACATAACCCCTCCCTGGACACAACCCCCCTAGGACGAAACCCCCCTCTTCGACAGGGGTAGGATGAAACCCCCTAGGTCACAACCCTCCTAGAACAGAACCTCCTCCCACCTACCGGCAATATGTGTTCCAGATAGACTAAAGCTACCATTTTTATCATAATTTACATATCTTTGAGTGTCGAACAATTTGTGGTTTAAATTGCTTTAAATTAACCATGCTGTTATTGCATTGATTTCGTAAAATGGTCTACGCCGTTGTAAATTTGTCAATAAATAGTGTTTTACAGTTTGCAGTTTCCGAATTCTGATGTATAGGCCTAATATAAAAAAACCTCAAAACAAATAAAATGTAAGAAACATCCCAAAAAATACAAACTGGGCACTAAGCGATAATTACTCTGACGAGCACCGTCGGAGAACGCGCAATTAGGCTTAGGGCTCTTTACTCAAAGAACACTGGCGTCGAGCAAACAGCTCAGTATTGAGTAGTCTATTTGTTTTTGCTCCCCAGCCATAGCGACAAGCAGAATGCACAGGTGATTCACCAAAGTGTCGGGATCTCGATAATTTGCCTTGGCTTTTAGTTCACCAGTAATTATCGGCGGCTTAACAACTAGACTCGTTACGTAGGCCTTTATGCAGTTCACACATGTTCAGTACTGGTCGAGTAAAGAGGGAGGGGGTGGTATATGCTTAGTACAGCAAACATTGGACAAACTGTTAACCTGCACTGTCACTATTCTACTGCCATATTTTGAAAATGATTAACAGCACTTCAATGACAAATGGTAATCAACGCAATTAACAGCTGATATAATTTCGTTTCGAAATTAGGGCTATAATTCCGTATTTGATTGACAGTAGTCTACTTAACTGTGTCATGTTAAATTATTTTACGTTGCAAAACATATGCTTGGTTTTGATGTTTGTAAATAAACGCAAGTCTTCGTATATTGGTAACGATAACAAAGTTTTGCTTACATTATGCGTACACGACAGAATGTTGTCTGTTATACGGGGAGGGTTCTGTCCTAGAGGGGGTTCTGTCTTAGTCTGTGCCAGGGGGGGTGCCGTCCTACCCCGGCGGAAGAGGGGGGTTTCGTCCTAGGGGGGATTATGTCCGAGGGGGTTTGGTCCTACTTTCGGATGAGCCGCCCAGGTTACCGTAGGCCTACATCAGCGCTACGTGAATACAACCATTGTAAAAATCCATCCTCTTTTCGCTCCATGATCGTTCAAACGGACCACCTGCGTGACAGTACTCAACAGATGAATCCGTGATGAACAGAATTTTCGTTACTTTCGATCTCGCGGCGTGTGGTCATGATGGGCGAACAAAGGAGGATGAGTGATAAAACCACGGTTATCTGCTGTAACCACGAATCACAGGTTACTGATGAGACGAACAGATGGATGAACCGAGCATTGTGATGATGATGATGACAGTTTTTATTAAAACAAGTAACAGACAAACCGCTGTAGACACAATGCAAAACATACCGACATGCTAAAAACAACTAAACAGTCTTTGTACAATACACGATAGATAAAATTGCACTCATCGATATTATTTATTTTAGAGGGAAGTTTGTAGTTATGCGGTCGCGGACGTGTGCAATAGGGTGTACTGCGCTCAGGAGGTAAGAGTGGTCGCAGAGGATGAGTAGGTTTGTATTTAATAGAGCGAAACAGTTGTTCATCGGCCTGCTCACAGAGTGCAGCAACAGTGGGCAAAGAATCATTGGTGTAATAGCTTGATTTGCCAGCTCGCCTCAAGAAAGCCTCTAGTCTATTCTCGCTGCATGGCATTAGCAAAGCCCCACCAAGCGGGGGAGGCATAGAGCAATTTGGCCAGTGCAGTTGATCAGAAGACTATCTGCAGACAGGCCTGAGGCATACCATGAGCGATGATGATTGTATGACATCTTGGGTGGTATTACGTCACCCTGGGGACGGACACCTTGGGTGGTTCCTTTGAAGTGGCGCCGCTGACCGTGACGGCGGCGACGTTAGCTATTGGCTTAAACAACTGAGCACGCCGACGCGTGAAGGCGGGTCTTAAATAGTGAAGGTACTGAATAGAATTAAGTGAAACCAAATATCTAAACTGCGTTAGAGCACTAACATCAGCATGTATTTTGCTATGTTCGCATCATTCGTACAGTGATAGCTTTTGAACACGCTCTGTCTATCCAGTAGACGTGGATCATATGAGTTATCTTGTACTTATGCATAGAGTGGACTTGAGAAGAACGTTAGTGTGGCCAAGCCAAGCCCCAGTCATCCAGCTAGTACTTTTATGCGTTACTTCTATACGTCTGTTTTGATTTTTGTAGGCTACACCTTGATATTTTGTAAAGGCTAGCGCTTACTAAACTTCTAGGTAAATTCTTCTGACTTTTGCAATTGTTTCACATTGTGCCTTGTAGCTTGTGTATGCGTGCAATTGAATTTCCGTTTTTCGATGAGTCTTCAGAAGGTCTTCTTTCATTACTTTCATTGCATCATGGAAAAGGCTTGCCCATAGGCCGAATATTCGATTCCGATATTGATTCAATAGTCGGCTCACTAGAGCGCAACTAGCCGACGGCTGCTGTAATTAGTCAGTTAATCTCCACCCCCTGACACCCTTGGTGCCCTCCCTCAATATTCCTACCACCCAAGGTGTCCGTCTCCAAAGAACAATAGAAACCACCCAAAGTGTCCGATGATGAGCCCGTAGCGTTCGAAGGCCGTAGAGAGTAGGCCTACGTGCACAGCCTGCCATGACGGTATCAATGTGTTTAGTCATTGTAGGCCTATTCAGTCAGCGATTGCAGAACTGACAGTGACACACTCTTAGCCTATTGATATTGTGCGGTACGTATTTTTAGCCTACTATTTTTGGGCCTGTAGCCTATTGTAACTGTTTCTAGTGTATATCTCACAAGTTAAGATTATATGGGAGAACTATTAACATAAAATACGGCTATGTCTACCGGTATTTGATTGCCCGCAATGCTCTGGTGAGTCACAGGCGTGCGGTATAGCACAGCCCTGTGTTAATGGCGACCGGCTAAGTCAATGGAGAATGGCAAAATTCGACTCCGCGCAGATCCGAAACCCCTGAACCGATCGACACAAAATTTGAAACAGGTGATTTCGTCCGCGAGACGACCCCCGTGCAGAATTTCGGTCTACGAGTTAGTTAGTTATTGTGCTTAGTTATTGTGCGTATGTGTTTATGTGTGTATGCTTAGTTATTGTGCATATGTGTTCGCAGGCGTGACCACATAGTTTAATGGTGTGTAACATGTACAGTGACATTATTTGGAGTTGATTTTTTTTGTAATTGTACTTATTTGTACATGCATATAAAAAACCAAAAAAATCGTATTCAGCGTTTGCTTGCTTGGAAGATGATCTCGTGGCAACCCTGATACATTGACGACCAATAGGAAAGTGCTCTCGACGAGTCCAATGGTCACGTTCCGATGACGTCACGTGACCCCTAAAGATCAAAATCGTGACCCCCAAAATATTTAAGGTTCAGTGTCTTCATATGGCCGTGTATAGCAGATGGTTTATAATTGACCATCAATATAAAAAACTTTGTTATTGTAATAAAACAGCAAATATAAATGTACAAAACATCAGTTTATACA
>Ga0209367_1012735_pt1 | contig 10935 bp, 7 predicted proteins | sample WorMetLIZISLAND2_FD_187412 | JGI IMG/M metagenome (GOLD analysis project Ga0209367, IMG submission 187412) | Marine gutless worms symbiont microbial communities from Max Planck institute for Marine Microbiology, Germany - Olavius geniculatus... ... | reverse complement strand
GAGCATGATGTCTTGCTGACCTACCCGGAGCTCTCTTGCATACAAAGCTGTGAAGACTACGAGCGTCAACTGGGGAGCCACAGTGGCAGTTGTGTGGGACGCAAAGGTCCAACCCCAGCCTCAGACCGACAGCAACTCTCACTGCCTCATAGTCCAACTTGAGCCCGCATGAAGCAATCGGCAAAGCAAACAACCAGTCCCCGCTGTGTTGTGAAGAAGCTGCCAGAAATGATGCCTGGTGATGTGCCGTGTGCAGATTGGCTTCTACTAATGCCTTGTCCTCCCGCACGCCAGGGCGGTCCCAGAACGGTTGCTTACCAGGTAAGACGTCCGGCACATCACCAAACTTGATTGACCAATCGGACAGATAGTTCTGAAGAAAGTCATTATCAGAACTCGGACATTCGGCCAAGATGTCAACTTGGAGGGACATTGTGCTCGCTGCGGAAGCCAAGAAGGCAGGGAGTGCAAGCGAAGACACACATCTTACTCCAAGGCCGCCGTCTTATTATTATTATTTTCTATTAACGCCATCTGGCACCACTGACAATAATACTGCTGCGGTTATAAGCTCCGACTGGACTTTTTACGCTCGACATCTATGCCAAGCGCGTTTTAGCTATCGTAGAGGCGTCTGTCTGATCGTCGCACTTTAACCCAAACTCTAAACGCTAAAGCGTAATTACAGGCTGCGCGGCGCAGCACTGTTGTAAGGGTGACCAGCCATTTCAATGGGAAACTCCCAAATTTGACCCCTCGTATTTCCCAAACCCCTTAATTTTTCTACACCAAAATTTGCACAGATGGTTAGGTCCAGCATATCTCTTGATGCGCAAAATTTGGTAAAAATCCGTTTACGGGGGGCTTCCCCACGAATAGGTGAAATATAACGCTTGCGTGACTTTTTGTGCCTTCCCTTCCCTTCCCCTCCCTTTCCTTCCCTTTTTTTCTTGCCGTCCTCTACAGGAAAAACGACTGAACTAATTTTAACGCACGATGGTTTATATAACGCGGTTTCGCGCAAGAAAGTGCCTTTTGAGGGATACAAAATTTAAATTCAACATTTTCACCTATTTTTCACAAAAATATGAAAAATTACAATGTCGCCTATGGGGAAAATTAGACAATGCTTTAAACTGTCATAACTCCAGCTATGTATAAGATAAAGTCGTAATTTTTGGTTTTATATGTATGGTTTTCGGGGTCGGCTAATTTAACTGTGTCATCTATATTTACCCTGATCGACCCCCGTTGCCATAGCAACGAAATTTGGGACAAAATGGGCGATAACTCGGCCCCTTAAAAAAATGCACGCTTTTTGCACCTACCACCCTATTTTCGGGCCCCCGTTATGCGATGGTGTCATTTAAATTTTTCCCCTGCCAACCCTCGTTACCATGGCAACGAATTTTGGGACAAAATTGGCTATAACTCGGCCCCTGTAAAAGATAATTGCGCGCCGTTTGCACCTACCCCATATTTTCGGGGCCGGGCTATCTGATGTTGTCATCTAAATTTCTTTCCTGGCGACCACTGTTGCCATGGCAACGAATTTTTGGACAAAATTTACTATAACTCGGTCTGTGTAAGAGATATCTGCAAGATTTTTGCGTCTATAGTGGGGTTTTAGGGATGAGCCATCGAATGCTGCCAACCGAATTTTTCCCCGAGCGACCCTCGTTGCCATGGCAACAAAATTTGGGACATAATGCGTTAGAACTCGGCTTACGTAAGAAATATATCGAAGATCTTTGCATCAGATGGGATGTTTTTAAGATCGGTTTATTTTGGTATGTGCAGTGCGCAATTATTCAAAAGCGCACATATGCATCCCCGCAAAAATCATACGTTAAGTATACGAAAAATCGTTATTATCTAGCAACAAAAAACATTTCTACATTTTCTAACATTGCTATAAATAACTAATCCAGATTACTTTTAACGGCAATAAATCTGCAAATATTTATGTAAAAATGTTCAGTTTATATACAGTGTAAGGGTGACATCGTGGTTGTAGATATAAAACAGCACAAATCACAATTTAAAAATTTAAACATCACCATTACACAAGGTCAGAAGAACTTTGCTGACTGTGTAACAAAAGTTTGAATTTTTAAATTGTGATTTGTGCTGTTTTATATCTACAACCACGATGTCACCCTTACACTGTATATAAACTGAACAGGTTTTTTTACATAAATATTAATATGTAGTGACTACGCACAACGCTAATGACAGCGACTGACACTGGCGATGCCGCCTAACGATTTTATTTGAATCGTAATTTAATTTATTACTCAGCAGCCCGCGGAGCCTCGTTTTCGATTCACCGGATAAATTGCTCTACAGGCTATTTGTACGGCCGACGGACGAACAGTCAGCGCGATAAATTAAAATTACAATAAAAATGTCATACCATGTGGATAAATTTATTATAAAAATACAAAAAAAACGAGCTGGTCCGTCTGTCCGCCCAGCTGGTCAATTTTTTTCAAGGTAATGTGGGACTACTGTTAAGGTGAAATGGAAAATATTGCATGGGTTTTGTTGCAAATTTATTTTTCTTCTTAACGGTGCAAACCTTTTACACATCACGCTCGCAGTTTACGAGACAGCCAAGTTGTCAACCAACATACGAAATTTGTAATTTGATGTAATTTCAATTTTGTAATTTTTGTAGCGGCTTACTGCACGCGAAATAATTTGTAATATGTAATGACATGTAATATGTGATATGTAATGTAAAGGCCTATAATTTCTGGACCGCTCTCAGAACAAGTACGAAACATTACTATAGATTAGAACAAGAAATATTATTAGATTGTGACTAATCTAATGTACTCCTCGAGCGCATCATTTTCTTTTGTATTCTTTTAGGAGCTTTTTCGTTGCTTTCGGTTTGTATTAAAATATTATACTAACAGTGACTGCCGTCGAGATCGTTATTGGAAATTGTCTCCCCGAAGTTCATAAAATATTGTCCGATTTTAGGAACTGAAAGGAAAAAAAATTCCAATAACGGTCGATGACGCTATAGTTGCCATTTGTCTTGTTATACCTCAACGCATGCGTCTATCTGGCACCGTTACGGAGATATGGCGCCTCAAAGATAATGGGGTCACGACCTTGATTTTTTAGGGTCACGTAAAGTCATCGGTCACGTGATTATTCGACTCCCGGGGGTCGACTTTTTATGGGTGGTCCATAGTGACCATGCGTCTATCTGGCGCCGTTACGGAGATATGGCGCCTCAAAGATAATGGGGTCACGACCTTGACCTCTTGGGGTTACGTGACGTCATCGGTCACGTGACCATTCTATTCCCGGGAGTCGACTTCCTATGGCTGGTCCATAGTGACCATGCGTCTATCTAGCACCGTTTTGACGATATGGCCGTTTGAAGTTCTTCCAGGAAGGCTCTTCCAGAAACAGAGATCGGTCGTCGGTCGGTCGGTCGGTCGTCAATATTACACTGATCTTATATACTCGTCTTCACTACGTTAGGAACGTAACGCGCGAGGAGTAAAAAAGAGGAAATCACTTTGATACCAGAGCGTTAGACCCAAATGGCAAGACGTGTTAATGGCACACACAGAAAGCTTGCTGCTGGAGTAACGTTGTTTTGTTTTCGTTATTTGTGACAATTAAATAGCACTCAGCAACAGCCGATCACAATAATATCAAAGCTTACGGTTAGCATAAACGTGCATGCAGTCAGCAGTCCACTCCAAGTTAGAAAAAGTAGACTATAATTTCTTCTTTCACTGAACTCGCTCATAAAATAGCAGATAAGCTTCTTTTTTGCGCACTTGCTGAAAGTTCACAGGCCAAACTGAACTGTCACTAATATCAAACCACTGATCTTTTTCCAGCTCAGCAGGTTCGTAGAGTGATCGACTATAAGCGAAATGTTTACGTGATAAGTCGCCTGAGACGAGTTTGATGAGTTGTTCTTTGTCCATCATCAGCTGACGATCGAGAAACTTCTTCTGTAGAAACGTTCTTGCTTTGCTGACATCGACAGATCTCATTTTGACGCAAGCCGTGTAGTGACCGCTTTCCAGTGATCCACCGTGAACAACCACGCCGTACAAACGGTACTGAAAACTACCCGTGTCACCGCTCTCCGGCTGCTGACGCTGAGCAAATTAAAACCAACAACATCAAACTCATCTTGAATTCGTAAAACTCACTTTAATTGAATAATAAAAGGCATATCTAATCAGCTTGCCGAGAGCTAATTCTGGAAAACCAAAAAAATTGAAATAGCTTATTTAACGTTTTTGCAATAGGCCTAATGCTATGCATAAAAATAGCTAATCACAAAACTACGGGGTTAAGCACGAAAATGTAGCACAGTGAAGACAACAAAAAATAATAAAATGCATTGTGTCACGTACGGTCCAAGCAAATCGGCTACAGAAAGGTGCCAGATCGAGATGTTCGTCGAAAGCAATGTGTCTAGATACTTTAACGTAGCCGCGACTTCGCTGCAATATCATCATACGCGTATGAAATAGCTTGAGCTACCGGTATTAAAATTGATAATCGTTGAAAGTCATATTATTGATATAAAATAAAATAAAACACTAGGCCCCTATAAACATTGTAGAACACAGAGCAAAAGTAAAAAGTAAAGATATTTTTTATAAATTTGCAAGTGTGTATCCTACTGAATTCACGGTGCAACTATTGCTCCATTCTGCAAATGATCGAAGCTACGAGATTCACGCTATCAACTAGAGTACTCATTACTAACTGAAGTGCCGAACTGCACTTTGCACAGAAGAACCCTAAGCTAATTATGTACTTCTAATTTTACCATGAGATCAACACTGTAAGTCTATATGGAGTAGGGCCTTTTGACTATACATGTAGGTCTATTGGGCCCATTAGCCATCAAACTAAAGCACTGCACTGCAAACAACACAATACCTGCTCGAATCTCTTGAGATGAATGGTGAGTATTGCTGGAGGGTTGAACAACAGCGTCTGTTTTGTTCCTCGCTGAAACGTCAGCTCAGATTGTCCTGTACATCCACCACATTTCCGTTCATTGCGTAACCTTTTTAAACAAAAAATGATATATAATCGTTCATTTAAACACGAGAGTTTACAGTTTAGCGTAGGTCTATATTACGCATTAACATATTTCGTAAATATGTCCCATATGTCTAAATATAAACGTGCCCCACGCAGGTAACGATAACGTTGTCAAAATAAACCGTTTTAATGCAGTTCTCCATCTGAGCGTGTGTGCCTATTGATTGATGGCAGACATTTTGCAGTTGAAATATGCGGTAATTACACTAATCTGCAAAACAAGCGCATAAAAAATTCACACCATTTTCGTATTGAGCAACTGCTGTAAAAGTGGGCTACAGATCAACATTCAAGTTTTGCAGATTAATGTAGGCTTAGCAAGAGAATTAAGACAAGGTAGTTCAAGTTTTGTTTGATTTTTTTTACAGTTACTTACAAACAAAAATAACAAAGGGTTTATATTTTACAAAATCAAATGTTATCGTTATCATAAGAACAAAAGTAGACCCTTTATTTGGAATGTGGTAACAAAAACCTTCATTGCAAGTGGTACAAAAGTATTCGTCCAGATGTTCTTCGCGGGTGTAGAAACGAAGAGAGTTCAGCACGGAGTTTGTCGTCGGTGTCTCTGAGGTCGTCTTTAGCAGTTTTTTGACTTTGTTCACGGCTTCCACGTAAACATCGAACTTCAAATCAGGGACCTGATGTAGTGGGTCGACAACCTTGTCTGTCGTTGACGCCTTACCACTTCCCGCAGATATCCTGCTTTCTGTCTCATCCCGTTTACGCTCTGCGACTAGCGACACATTAAGCTGAGACCAAATAAGCACAAAATGTTTTTATTTCGAGTAAACAAACGTTCGAAACACGTTTACCATTATTCTAAATAGTCAGGTAACATATTTTGCAGGTACTAAAACTAAATAGGCAGCCGAAATTTAACATCATTTTGACCCTGCGATTACTGCCAGGCCAAGACAGCTCCCGATGGCTTCACGTAGCTCCAAAATACTATTATTTTACTACAGCTTGTAACGTCAAAAATAGGCTTAAAAAGTCGGATTGCATCATTTAGCAAAGCTGATGTCTATTCCTGTGCTTGAAGTACAGGCTCAACATAGTCGTAGAAAAAGGCTTATACTGCGCCATGTGCAGCGTCAAATGCAGGGACCCGGGTGGGCTAGGTCCTTCTCGGGTCACACTGGCAGCCATGACTATTGACTACGGTACAGTGGTCAGAACGCACACTGTCGATATAAACCACTGACATTGTTCTGGCACAGCAGTAACTTTTTAGAAAAGTCATCCCAACTGCTGAAATTACAGAACAAAATTTCAGTTTTCTGGGCTCCGCCTCAGACTGCGCTAGGGAAGCTTACAAGTTACAGCTCTCATTCGAACACCCTAGTTGGATTAGTCAATTTAGATCTAGTTCATGGTTTATTTGTCAGTGAAATGGGGTGTGCAGTATTTCTGTATGTACTATCTGGCAATCCTAGCTGGTGGCGTTGGGCTTGATCGTTGCTACCTGTCCCCAATACTCTTCTACAGTTGTGAATAAGTTACAGTGTATCTTGTGTTGGAGACCTATTCGAGTGATCAGGCTTCAGCGCAAACTGCGCAGCAGAACAGAAATATTTCATTAAAGTGTTCAGAAAAGCTCTAATGTCCGCTAAAATTGCAGACAACTCTTCATTTTTCGGAGTCTATTCGGGACCCCGCTGGAGAAGCTTGCAGCGTTCTTCGAAACCTTTTATAGCTGATGGGCAGGAGCTCGTTGTCCTGCCCAAGAAATCCTCCTTCTCGGTCCTCCAGTCTTGATTTTCGGCCGTTGACCTCTCTCTAAAAATGTCTAGATCCGCCACAGGCCACTTGGGTTACGCGGAGCCTATTATACAGCAGTTGCTTGCGATTTATGTTCAATTGTATGCTCACTTTTTGCTGCTATCTCGTCGTGCTCGAATGCGATCGGCAGCGATATGTCTAGGAACGGCTCGAACAGATGATACGGCTGAAACATACAGAACAAGCAGTTCGTTCAAGTATGAACGAAAATGTTTCAATTATGCGTTCTAAATCTTGTGTGCATTACACACGCAATTTGTTAGGCATAGGCCCTACATCGGTGTTTGGCATGTATTGCTTAATTAGTACAGTTCACTTGAAAATTGTGAGCAATGAATATTCTAAAAGTTTTTATGATGCTCCAACTCACAATATTAATTTATACATTACACTGTCGACTAAGTTGAGTCACAGACACAAAAAATAAGGCACTGCTTTAAAATGCTATAAGGCCCATTCTTACCATTTGGCAAGAATCGCAGTGGTAAATCGTCAGTGAATGTCCTCCGAACACACTGTCTACGACTGTTAGCTGATTTTCATCTGTCACAGTGTCACAACCTTTTTATACGTTATTTTAAATCGTTGAATCGTGAAAATAAAATGTATTTTAATCTATAATAAAGGTTTAGCGCAATGAAACGTGCAAAACATATGAAGTAAAAATACAAAGACAACATTGTTAATAACTGTTGTAAACTAATTTAGTGTAATTCAGTGATTTTGAGAGTAAGTAAAAAATCCGAAAAAAAATCTAATAGTTAAAATTGGTAAGCATAAAATTTAAGTATTAATCCATTATTTTACGATATAGTTAAAAGCGTAAGGTATATAAAATACAAAAAATTGGTTACCGAGTTTAAATAACAATTTAATTAATTAGAATATTTTTATGTAGTCGTCTTACGCATTTTCTCGTTCTCTGCCGTCGATAGATTGCGCTGAAATTAAACAAAGTAAATTTATTACTAACGACAAAAGCTGAGGTATACTGCAAGGGTCACAACCGGTAAAATTCTGATAAAATATACAACGATGATAAAGATATTTACAATGTCGATGAAAATAATATTATAATACGAATATTGTATTATTATGACTACAACTATAACGAAAACACACGCACATCCACCGAGAGTTGCCACGTTTTATTCTCGGCTGTCTACGGCAATTACAGTAACAGATAAAAATATTTTAACATAATTCTCCGATTCGAATGCAAGAAAAAATGAAACAAACAACGGAAACTCCGAAGACATAGCCTCATTCATTCTTACGCGAAGACGAAGAAACTAGAATCCGAGCAATTTGGAATTCAAGTGAAAAATCGTATATAATCTCATGCCATACAGAACATTATGCTAATCCGTCATAGTGCGAAACGTTGACTTCAGAGTCAGTAAAACGCAGGAACCTGCAGGCGCAAACGTTCCGTGTGTTCTTCTTTAACTCCGTCCATCAAGTGACGTAAGACTTCGTAACTGTCCTGCTGACGTCCGCCGCTAAATCGCTGCGATCTGCAGACACCACCGCACATGCACGCGGTTTATTTTAGAGACACCGGTACAACAACTAACCAGCTTGAAAGTTCTATCGAAATTTGGCACTAATTACTGTGCTGCGGTACTACAACTGTCTTAATAAAGCGTCCTCCTCGCCTGTCTCCGTCCGTCCGTCAGTCTGTCTGTCTGTCCGTTTCCTATACAAGCTCCTAACTCGAAAACTAAAGGGCACAGGAAAAACATGGTGTGACAATTCCCGGTGTGCGAGTTTTTAGTTCAATAAGTCAAAGGTCAAAAGTAAAACATAGGGTTAAGGTAAGCTCAAAGTGGACGGCCGCACAATACGTCAGCATTTGGTCGACATATTTTTGCCAGTTAAAAATACGAAGCAGATTGGCAGTTTTTAAAAGTAAATTTTATACGTCTCATCAAAACCTAATAATTATATGTTATTTTTCTATAGTGTTATGTACGTCACTATTAGTGGTACTGTTAATTACGATTGATTAGTAAAAAAACTATCTAAACGGCTAGAAAGCTGTACTAGTTTATTTGTGTAGCACAACGTTTATAATAATCGCATTAATAAGCGTAATAATAAAGAAAAAGTAAATAGTCATATACGAGTAATTGCACGAAAACGGATACAATTATATAGTTATCAACTTAGTAAAGCCGAAAATATGAAATCGTTTATCTTACGTCGAACTGTATTTTTAAATACTAATAAAAATGTTCTGTTTTACTGCGAATTGCTAAAGATATATACGAAACAAATATTAAATCATATTATTATGTAAAGTGCGCTAAAAGCTGAGTGTTATTTTACTTCACTTCAACTATATCAGTACAACAGACATAGCATGTTTGCGCATGCTTTTTCGGTTTCGGTTTCAATTTTTAAATATAGTATTACGAAAATCGATTGATTATTAACGTATTCATCTACCTGGCAGTCAGTGCATTATGCAGCTGATTTGGTTTAAAGTAATCCGTTGTTTGTTGCGCTTGTATAGCATTCAGCTGCTGAAACAACGTCTTCAGTTGTTGCGTTATTGGCGATGTCTACAAACATTGTGTAACGGTGTTACAGTAAAGGCGAATATAAAGCGACGAACTGAAATAAACTAAACTAATCTACCAGTTCCTTTGTTTTGTACAGTTCTTGCAACGCAACTAATCTGTCATTTCAGTTTATTTCAGTTTTGCCGCTTTGTATGCGCATGAATCGATTATCAATCTCTCAATCACTTAATGAATCAGTCACTCCATATTACGTTAATCAATTTTTATTTTGCCCACAGCACGTAAAAAGCAGGAAATACGTAAAAGTAGCGAATAAGCATATCCTGACGAAATATTAGAACTGTGTGCGTAAGTGTTTGATGTTAATATTTTAACAATACAATTCACTGATCAAAACAGCGATTAGCGTCACTATGGTGAAACAAAAGCTGAACGCGGCATGTATTTGCTAATAAATGTACAAAACATCAGTTTATACACTTGTTAACGGCGACGTGCAATGACTGACACATCGCAAACAGCAAAAATTATAAAAGGTGATATCATTCACCATCACATCGTCTAACTGTCAATGTGCTGTTGAATAATATCACTTTTTTATGATTTTTGCTGTTTTCAAGGAGCCAGTCATTGCACGTCGCCGTTAACAAGTGTAGACCTATTTAAACTAATGTTTTATATTTGCTGTTTTATTACAAAAACAAAGTTTTTATGTTGGAGGTCAATTACAATCCACCTGTTTTTCACGGCCATGAAAACATAAAACCTTAAATAATTTTGGGGTCACGACTTTGACCTTTTGGGGTCACGTGACGTCATATGTCTCGGCATATATGGTTTCCTATTACCGGTTTACTAAAACCATGCGTCTCTCTTGCACCGTTACGGAGATATAAAAACTCAAAAATGCCTTTGTCCATGTTAAAGGCCAAAGGTTCACTGCGCATGCTCCGTGTCACGTGACCTGTAGGCAAGGGGTCCAAAACGAAAACTTAGTTAGAATTTCCGAGGCCTCATTGCCTATTCACTATACGACTGTTATGGGCCTATGATGACGATTAAGGGCCGTTTGTAGGTAAAAATTTTATACATAGGCGTGTTTTTGAATGCCAAAACGTTGATTGCTCATGTGACCTGTAGGCAGGGGGTCAAAATGACCATATATTTGAAATTTCCATGGCTATATTGCCTATTCACTATACAAGTTTTATGGGCCTACGATGACGATTAGGGGCCGTTTATAGGGCCTGGGTGAATTTTTTTTCATACAGGAGCGTTTTTGGCCGAAAATTTCCAAGTCCGTTTTTGGGTCCACTTTTCGACTTTGAGGGATTTTTCAGGGGTTAGATATTAACTTTGAACTTTCTACCCTTACAAAGGCACACCCTTGCTTTAGACCGCGTCGTTTGAACCATCGGGCGTGAAAGTCCGCGGGCGGTCTCATCTGTAGGTCGGTCAACAAAAAAGTATATATATATAATGTATATATATATATATATATATATATTACAAAATTTTC
>Ga0209367_1012733_pt1 | contig 10936 bp, 5 predicted proteins | sample WorMetLIZISLAND2_FD_187412 | JGI IMG/M metagenome (GOLD analysis project Ga0209367, IMG submission 187412) | Marine gutless worms symbiont microbial communities from Max Planck institute for Marine Microbiology, Germany - Olavius geniculatus... ... | reverse complement strand
GGGGGGACGCGTCCCCCCAAAAAATTTTGGTTGGGGGGACGCAAATGCAAGCATCCCCCCAACAATTGCCACTTTTAGCCATGTCGTCCCCCCCACTGTCTAGAAGAAATCGCCGCCACTGATCGTAATCATGTCCGTCCGCCTGTCCAGCACAACCAGGTATACCGATTCAAGCGCAGGTGAGATAGACTCGGGGTTTTCGCCGTAAGGGAGCCTAATGTCGGTAGTTTGGTGACAAAATTTCGTGTCGTTGATTTAGACTAAAAGATTCCCCTCGAACGACGGCGTCAAACAAGAGCACCCTCCTTCCCTAAAAGACGTTATCTTACCGCTATTCACTAACTGACTCGTCTAGTGTAAAAACGGTTGCTGATCATCATAACAAGCACTAGTGACGAGCTTTTTAAACGTAGGCCCTACAACATCGATGACTTTGAATGATCTTAAACCCCCAAAACAAAGGGTTTCCGTGGGTTTTTTTTGCGATTTTCGGCTGCGGCTCACATTTCCGAAGTAAACTGCAACGAAATGGATGGAGATAGGCCTAAGAACTGCTATAAGCTGTGGCGCGTTTCATGAACATTAGCTCAGATTTCTTGTTACTCTTCAGATCATTATGTAAATGGTTAAATGGCGATCGATTCTGCGTTAAAACTGAGCCAGACGCCGATATGAAAGAATTTGGCTCACCCTATTCTTGGATAAGAATAAAATCTTGTAAAATGGGGTGGGGAACGTCGCACCATTATTAAGCTATTGATGGTTGTGATCACAGTTTGAGACTTCGCGATTTTCGGTTTTAAAATTCGTAAAAATATTTCGCCCATTTCATAAAATATTTCAAATTAGTGAAAATTTGTAAAATATTTTTGGCAGGCTTGTCGTGGATATGGATAATATCCATTAGATATCCATGTGTGGATATTAGACTTAAGCCATACTGTGGATATATCCGTGGATATTAAACTGGCACATTTTTAAACTAAACTGAGTAAATGAACGAGAAAACGACGGTGTCTTAACGACGTTGGTTGGGCAATAGAAAATCTATCCATTTGTAAGTTCATTTTATTTTTTCAAATAATAATTTAAAAGCCTAGTTCCTGAGTGATGGTAACAATATCACTAAAGTTTCAGTTTGTAGCCTACCTTGTAAAATGCAGCATTTTCGTGACTTGTGTCAAGTGTCACGAATAAAATTTGTTTCGTGCTAAAATTCTTAAGACGCATAATTCTCGATGGTTGTGATGGACAGGGGTGGAAAGGTTATTTAGGTGGTTTTTACTGTGTTTTAAAAGTTTTAAAAAAGTTTTTCTGGTTAAGTGTCCAATGAAAACCGTACACAAATTACGATCCAGGAGAAACCTTTTATGGCCTACACCATATCCGTCACATGATCACATTTTTTTTCTGTAGGCCTAAAAATTACAGCAGAATGAAATAAGCGGGTCGTCAGAACTCAGAAATCACGATAAAAATATGAAATGAAATATGACATGTAATGAATTTCACAGCAAAACCGAAAAATATATAAAAACCCTAAAAATAGAATTTTTAAGGTTTTAAAACATAACAAATTTAGTTTTTTTCGAACAGAACATGCAGCCTTGGATGAAAGCGCATCGGCTCCATGGCGTCTGGCAGCGGCGTAACTTCGTCGTCGGCGCTCAGAAGCAAAATAATTCCCCTCCCGGACCGCCAGCGGGGTTCTGAGGCAAAGCCTGGCTGAAATGGAATTTTAAGCACTTTAGCCTTAAAAGATGACAATTATATTTTTTTCGAGTATTTGGCTTATAAGGCCTATTTGATAATACTTTGCATCAATGATGCAATTTCTTCAACTAGCAAAGTTGTCGCTCTTATATTTAAAATTGGTCGTCAATGTTTTTGTGTCATCTGAAAAGGCGTATGCCACTCACGATTGGTGATTAATAGTGACTTTGGTCCTATCTCTCACCGTTTCCGAGACATGGCCAGTTTTCCATTGAAAACGCACATTTTTCTGCCCTCGTCCATTCAACCCCACATTTGAAACTATCCTCCTTCCACTGCATCCCTCAAATTTTGTATGCAGAGGGCCTCAACAAAAAAACCTAATCATTTAAAAAAAACTTTCCCCAAAACCTATCTTAACTAGAGTAAAATACATCCGTGACCCAAAAACGGACAGACGGACGACAATCATGCCATAGACTCGCTATAAGCTTACAGCATATAGCTGTATAGCGCGTCAAAAATGCTACATTCACACGATTAACTCCTAGGTACTAGGCCTACACACTCGCTATTTCCTACTGCACATTTTGTGTCGGACAACACACAATTTAAACCGTGTTTCAAAAATAGAGCTTCAGAATCTGACGCCCCGTGAGCGTTCCTTTGGCGCCCCTTTTGAGCCGGCGCCCGGAGGCAGTGGGCTGCCTCCGTTTGCTCCCGTAGTTACGACACTGGCGTCCGGTCGGTCACTGTGCGGCATGGAATGGATGCGTAGTGTTGGCGCGCATTGGAAGAGTAGGTCTACAGCTGCTGTACTCAGCTGCGGCAAACATGTTGCAAGGTCACGTAAATAGCCGACGCCCTGGAATGCAGCGCTGTACTAACACGCGTCCAGTAGGCCTCTGCATCTGCTTTCACTGAAGACACCGCTTCGCGTTATAACATCGCCTATACAAACGAGGTAATGTTTTTACTTCTGTCTGTCTGTTTGTCTGCCTGCATGTTTGTTTGTATGGCCGTCAAGTTACTCGAAAGTTAATGAGCGCATTTTTGGTGAATTTTAGGCGACCGCACTTAACGATGAAATCGAGCTATTGGCATGGATTGTCTGTCTGTCTGTGGTCGCCGTCTGTAATGCCGATGACACACAGTCACTCCAGAGATCGGCGCCTAAGTCGACTCCGAAAATCGGCGCCGAAATCGGTACCGATTTTTGAAGACGATTTTTCGTTCCGAATCCACTCGGGATGAAAACCGGCGCCGAAAAAACATGACAGAATGCAACGTAAAAATTACGAATTCCCTTCATAATCTGCACTTATAGTACTGGATATAACAACAAAAAAAGTTTAATGAAAAAAACGTAAAAGAAAGCTATGCTTAGCGTTATCTTACTACCTGCAATATGGATTTATTCCTTAGGTTGTTCCTGTCAGTTCCCCGACTCGGGTCGAACCTGCAATCCCACAGTTACAGCTGCAGCACCAGTGCATAGGGTGCGTCGTGCGATTCCCAACATTAGCCACACCGCTGCGTCGGTCGGTCACTTTGTTCCGAATACTGACGATTACGGGCGGACTAAAAATAAACAGCCACAATACCGCACGATTGGCACACCATAGTGCGTTATGAACCTTTAAGTTCAAGGTCATCCATGGTCAATGATAGCATGCCGGGACGCACGTGACTGGTGCGCATACTGCTGGTAGCTGCAGCAACGCCTGTCCTATGCAAGTTTGCTTTGGCTGCCTTTAATTGTGGGTGAGTTTGTTGTTCAAAGCAAATACTACAACGACCTGTAGTATTAACATGGCGATCTATGCCACCAATCTTTCTCATGTCGTGCGCCGCGGTATAGGTATCGTTAAACCATACATGTAAATTTCTCCCCTGAAGACCCCTGTTGTCATGGCAACCAACCGTTTTTATTCAAAGACAAAATTGGCTGCAAGAGCGTCAAACGCTGAAACGTATATAGCGTGGCAATGGGACAGATACCTCGTTCCAGAGAACTTAATTTCTAGTTTTCAACTCAAAACGTTAAAGTGTTGAAATTAGTTCTCGCACCTGCAAAAGGACAGCCGCACACTGGGTTGACTGAAGTTTACCTGTTGCCTTACTTTCTTACTTACTTTCTGACTGCAGTCGTTAACGTCATAGCCAACGTCTGACAGCTCGAGGACAAAAAATCGTGGCCTTGGCCTTCAGCCACTTCCAATGAATGCTCTCTGTGCAATAAGTTGTTGGTATTTGACACTGAAAAAGTCTGAAAGATTGAAACTATGCATGTCTGAGCATTTTTATGGTTCATTACGATTTGAATAAGATTAAACAGGTTTTTTGCTGCACAGAATATAACTATCATTCTTTACCTATTTACTAAAGTATTTAGTGGTCTTGACCTTAAAAATGATGGCTTCGAATCAATCCCTGATGTCTTCTGGCGTATTAGGCCTATATATTAACAAGCGGACAGGTCGCTACGCTACCTGTCCGCTTGATCTTTGTCATATTATCGGCCTGCGGCCCCCATTTTTGGCCCTTCGGGCCTCAACTCGGCCTGCGGCCTTGATTTCGGCCAACGGCCTCAATTTTCGGCCCTTCCGGGCCTTATCTCTGCCTACCGCCTCGATACGCAGCGCTGTAGCGTAGCACAGCGTTGCACTACGCTACAGCGTCTACACGGTGTTCTATAAAAATGGACCTTTTTTCTTTCATTCATAATTCACTCAAATGTCAATCAATTTACACAAAATTTTTACCAGTTGTAGCTCTGTACAAAATATTGAAACTAAATATGGCAGTTGGTTAAATATTCTTTGCTAGTCGTGATGTAACGCTGACGTAATAACGGGTCGTGAGTACAAACTTGTCTCTTGTCTCAACTGGTGCGTCAGTTGCTCGCTCTGATAGTGAACTTCATCTGGTTCGCTGGTGAAAAAATGTTCATCGTGTCTGCACTAAGCAACATGGGGACTGAAGTCAGGTGTCTATTGAGCCAGAAATTCGACCATCTCGCAAGCTCTGTGTGCTAGTGTTCTGTCATGCTCGATCATGCAAAAGTCAAACTATCTCCGCACTCCGCAGACACGTAAATGCGACCGCTTTGCGCGCTTTACGTGGCTGCAACTGTAAAACTTTAAGAATTTGTTATCAGCAAACCAGATTAAGTTCACCATGCATTGGAGCAGAGTAGCAACTGACACACCAGTTGAGACAAGCAAGCTTGTACTCATGACACTTTATGACGTCAGCTTTACGTCACGACTAGCAAAGAATATTTAATCAAGTGCCATATGTTATTGAAATATTTTGAATTAGTATTTTCGGCTACAACTGGTTAAAATTTCGTGTAAATTGATCATCATTTGAGTGAATTATGAAAGAAAGAAAAAGGGGTCCATTTTTTATGAAACACCGTGTATAATGATGCTGATGATGCGTCACCACGGTGACGATGTCTTGTCACCATGGTGTCGATGTCTATCACAGCTTTGCTGCGGCTTAAGAAGTGTGGCTGCAAACTTTTAGAAAAAATGAAATTTTCTGAAAGGTACATTTCAGCGACATCTCACCTAGCCCATGTGCAGGCCACGCACGACACGGGTCTGCTTGCAAAATTTCGCCGACGTACGTCATGCCATTACAAAGTTATTGGCGATGGTAACTCTCAAATATAGTATTTGATATTATCTGTAGAAAAGATGGCGGTGAAGCTATCAGCAATGTTGTTGCTGCTGCTGAGTGTATTAATTGGCTGGTCGCATGCAATCCGATGTTATCGCTGTAATGACTGTGATGAACCGGATCACCGCGCGAGCTGCTTTGCTGAAGGCCATCAACCCGTCTGTGTTACCCAGACCAATAACCAAGGTACGTCTGCTAATTCTTCTACAGAACTTTGTTGCACATGTGTTTCACATTTTTATATGTTGTTCTTGTGCATTCTCGGGGATGGATTAAGATCGAATTGGGCCTGATGCCGCTGCGCAGAAGAAAGTTTTTTTCCCTCGGCATTCAAGACTGACCAAGAGGTCTAAGACAACTAGCTGGCGTTGGTATCTGCCGGATGCTCCGCCGGTTCAATAGCCCACTGTTCGCCGATGCAAGCAATCAATGACCGCATAATGCACTGTGGTAGGATTAACTCGTGCCAATCAGCTGCCTCTTCCAACACTGCAAACCGCTCAGTGACCTGGTAATGATGAGTTTTCACTCACGTCATGTAGGCCTATTAGCGCCACTAAAAGTACCTGACCTTTACCTTCTTCACTCAAATGCAGGGCAATTTTGCGACGCTATGGATCTCTAAACCTGAACAAAAATCCAAGCTAAACATAAATTTGATATAGGCCTAATTTAGGTTCAACATTATACCAGCATTTCCCTCTAGTGGCTGAAATGTCTCCTGGCCGTCACGTAGCATTTGATTCACGCAATCCACACACAAACGACGCAGGTCGTTGCTGACTATCATGTCTGTATTATGGTTAGAAGATAGGACTCTTCTAACCACGGTCTGTACAGGGTGGGCCAAAAACAGGCACCTTTTTTGTACGCCTCATAACTTCACCATATATTAACCGATTTTTACAACTTTTTAAACTCGCACAAATCGTAGCAGAAAGCGTATGTCTGTCTGTCTGTCTCTGTGTGTGTTTCTGTCCTCTGTCCGGCCATCTGAGCAGCAATATTAGCATGCGACGTCAGCGGACAGATACTGTGGTCGTGCTGCTGCAGCTGTTTGCAGCGACGTTGCCATTCCGTCCGACCTTACCTGCCACCTTTCATTGCCACTTAAGACCAAACCCATGGAAGTAGCGACAGCTCAATAAGGCGTACAAAAATGGTGCCAGTTTTTTGGCCCACCCTATACATGCAGTCTGAGCGGACAGATCGAGCGCGGCTGTATAGACCCCTAATACGCAGCTATGGACGACATAATATTTATTGATCGACCGGCAGCAAGAGTGACCGGTAATAATATTGCTGTTCACTGACCAGCAGCCTGCAGCCGATATAATCGTTATCATTGTGATCAGGCTATAAATTGCTTGTTTTGTCCATTGGCGGCCTTGCAATGATGCAGCACTGCAGTATAGATCTACAGCAACGTTTATTGACAACAGTTAGGCCTGGGCTGCATAACCATGGCTATAGGCCTAATAGGTTTTGGTGGTGGGCTATGGCTACCAAGTTTATTCCGCTAGGTTGTCCTGGTTTCCCCTATCGCCAATGATTTCGGAGCAACTCACTCTCAAGATGTGTGTCGCAGCCCGAAATAGCAAAATAAATCAACAAAACCCCTCTTTTGGTGTTCAAAATCATCCAAGGTCATTGCTTTCGGCAGGGCCGTGTTTTGCCAGTGTGGGGCCCTTGGCACTGACTTAGCCTACCCGCGGGGCCCCTAATACTACACCGTGTCTCAATAAAAAACGTGTCACTTTTGTTTTTTTTTTAATAACTCTGTTAAACATTGGCCAATTTTAACAATTTTTGGCACACAGCATCAGGAAGAAACTTGACGTAAATGATTGTAGTCTAGCCCAGCACACCTTAATTCTGTTGCTACACTACCTTGTGAAATACAGATGTCAGAGTTTGTCCGTTTACAACAATGAATTCAGTCTGGGCAGCGCACGCGTCGGCTCATAAATGATTAATAGCTACAAACACGAGTAACAGTTATTATCTCTCAGAAACAGTTATTATCTCTCAGAAAGTCTTACGCGAGTCACGTCAAAGTCCCACCGCTTGCGTTCGTGCTGGAGGAGAACATTTAAGTCAATAGTACGTACCATAACGCGCGACCCAGAGCGGCTCACTCGCTGTTGACACCTCACGTCATTTTAGTTGGTCGACGTACAGTCTTAAAAAATGCATTTAGTGTTAAACATGCAACAAATTTTCAATAATTTTGTCGTCGGAGTGATTTTCCGAGCCAACGCATGCGCTCCCCGATATGAATTCATTGTTGCAAACGACCAAACTGCGACTTCTGCATTTCACAAGGTAGTGTAGCGACAGTTATAAAGTGAGGTGGGTTAAACTAACACCGTTTACGTCTAGTTTTCTTCATAATGTTGTGCGGCACAAATTATCAAAATCGGCCAGCGTTTCACGAAGTTATTTAAAAAATAACGTGGCACGTTTTTTATTGAGACACAATGTATATAGTAACCTGTGACCACTACATGCCACTAACTGTAGGATTGACCTTAGTTCAAGTTGAAAGTAAGTAAGTAAGTAAGATGACTCAGGGGGCGCAGTTTAACAGTTAGTCACAATGCGCCGAGCTTTCAACAACCGAACAAAAATGTCTTCAGCAGCCACTTGAACTGTCTCCATAGCTGCTGTAGGTTCGTCTGACGACACAATGTCCTTGAGTTGGCAGAGCGCAGCTGACGACGACTTTCGTCGGAGAGCAGCTGACAGTCGGCGGCCAGGTAAGGTGGAGCCATACCGGACAGTGACAAGTAGACCAGAGTGGCCATCTTGAAGACCACCCGACGCCGAACCGGAAGCCAGTGCAGCTCCTGTAGCACCGGCGTTATGGTCACAGCGTCGAGCGCCGTTAACCAACCGCATACAGACTGTACAGACTGCAGTCTGCTCATCAGACCGTCCGTGATGCCGTAAAAGTGAGTTATAGTAGTCCAGGCCACATGAAATAAACGCCTAAACCAGCGTCTTGACGACGTCAGATGACATCGGTCTGACGAGCGGTCGGAGCTGCCGTAACTGGTAGTAGCCACTGCGACACACGGCGGCCACCTGCGCAGAGCGTCAGCTGGCTGTCGACGATGACGCCGAGGTTACGTGAAGTCTCCGAGACGTTGATACGTGACGACGCCACCGGAACCTCCGAAACGTTGACTTTCGCCAGCTACTGTGGAGAACCCAACCACATCACCTGGGTCTTAGTGAGGTTCAGTCGAAGTCTGCTGGCCTTCAACCATGTGGATTGCACCCAAATGGCTAAAGATAAACCAAGACAACTGTGTATGAGATTTTCAGCATTGAATGTGAATTTTAGCAATCCAAGTCCGGACCCTCAGTGAGACGTCGGACGGCAGCCTCAGCGTCACCGGCCGATGTGCTGATGTAAACCTGCGTGTCATCGGCATATACTGGTGCAAACTGAGTCCATGACGGTCAGCGACAAGGGCCAGCTCAGCTGTGTACAGAACGTACAACAGATGGCCCAGTACGGATCCTTGCGGAACCCCAAACAGTACCGACTGCACAGAAGATAGATGATCACTGTAGGCAATCTGCTGCGTTCTGTCTTTTAGAAATGACTGCACCCAGTCAAGGACTGAGCCAGTGGGACCCACAGCAGACCGCAGACGTTCCAGCAGCATTAAATAATCGACGCTGTCGAAAGCTGCTGAAAAGTCCTGCAGTCCAATCAGCGTCACCTGCCGGTCATCTGCTGCCACCAGGATGTCGGGCCAGACGCGCTGCAATGCGGTTTCTGAGGAGTGGTACTTGCGGTACGCCGACTGGAAGTTTGCCGCCAAGTACTGGTGCAGCTGACTAGTGACAACCCGTTCCACAACTTTTGAAATAAACGACAGGTTGGAAACCGGGCGAAAGTTGTTTATGTCAGATGAGTCCAGCCCCGTTTTTTTCAGAAGCGGTGTAACAATTGCATGCTTCTGTGACACAGGCAATCGACCCTGACTCAGCGACGCGTTGACCATCCTGATGATGTATAGGGCAGAAGTACGTCGACGTACTAGCGCACCAGGAATGTCGGCACCGGGTCCAACGAGCAGGACTTGACTGGTGACGTCATGATGATTCGCCGTATCTCAGCCTGCGTGCACGGCCGGAACGACGCCAGCGACGATGTTGCCGGAGCGAACTGCGAGAACAGGTGGCGGTGGTAGACCAGCTGTGTCGGAACGCATGCTTTCAACCTTCCGCACGAAAAAAGCCGCAAAGCCGTCGGCGGTATGGTCAGTAGCGCTGGCAACGTCCCGATGTCGTCCAAGCAACGTCGACAGCGAGCGCCAAAGCACTGTCGATGACTTCCCACACAGCTCGAGACGATCTCGCCAGTATTCCTCTTTCTTGCGGCGATGCAACAGAATCCGACGACGAGTTGCGTCGACCCAGAACCGGCGATCAGTGGAAGTTCCCGTCTTCCGGTACCGGCGCTCCAAACGCCGACACTGTCGTCGTTGAGTGCGACATTCAGTGTCAAACCACGGAGACAGACGACACACCGGGCGACGAAAGGCGCCAGACGGTCGGCAATACCTCGTAGTACAATGTCTTAGGTCGTGAACAGCTGGTCGACATCAGCATCGTCAGACGACGGCGGCGGCGGTCGACACAGCTCACTGTCCTCCAGCGCCTGACGCAGCTTGTTGCGTCGCCAACCACATACCAGCTTCTCGAGTCTCGACTACGGACGCCGCGTCGACGACGAACGGAAGTCGGCTGACAATGAGTGAGTGATCCGACAGCATGCCGAATGGTTCAACGTCGGCACTGTCCAGTGCGCATTAGCAGGTGTCACGACAACGTCCAACGTGTTGCCACGGCGCTGGGTTGGGCCACGCACATGCTGCACCATGTCGAACGATGTCAGCAGGTCGGCCAGGCGACGAGCACCCGGGTCATTCGAGCTTTGCGTCTTTATGTTAAAATCGCCGCCGACTAACACAGGGCACGCGTAGACGACGGCCATTTCCAGTAACGTCGACATTTCGTCGAAAAACTGTGTACGTAAATGATCGAAGCCAGGACGGTACACAGTGACGACGACGAATGGTCCGCTGTCGGTCGTCAGCCGGACAGCAAGAACCTCGAACGTACTGCACGTCGGTGTCGGCAGTGTAGCGCACTTCCAGTGTTTCCGAAAGATGACGGCGATGCCGCCAGCACGACGAGACGGACGCGCCACATCGACGACAGCGTAGTCGGACAGTGTCGCTAGTCGCAGACAGTTGTCGTCACTGGCCGTGTGCCATGTCTCTGTCAGCGCCAGCACATCCAGCGATCGTTCGCGATTAATGCATGACGAGCTCCACTGGCTTGATGTCACCGATCGAGTACGATTTAAGCTCGCAGTGCTCATGTATCGATGTCTCCATGGAACTGCTCCGCCGTACTTGATAGACAGTTTGTACACTCACAGCAGAAGTCACTGGCCGTCAACATCTGCGTTCTGCCACACAGCGGAAGTTGGTCGTACCGCGCTATCGAT